>Ga0247774_1001019_pt1 | contig 14142 bp, 4 predicted proteins | sample UWRJL001104B6_FD_179933 | JGI IMG/M metagenome (GOLD analysis project Ga0247774, IMG submission 179933) | Plant litter microbial communities from Arlington Agricultural Research Station in Wisconsin, United States - UWRJ-L001-104B-6 | ecosystem: Environmental > Terrestrial > Plant litter >... | reverse complement strand
GCCAAATTATCACCGCCGATGTACAGTTCACCAGGTACGCCTATCGGCACCGGCTGCAAGTAAGAATCCAAGATATAAATCTGAGTGTTGGCAATCGGAAGACCGAGTGGAACTGTGTCAAAATCGCACCCAATTTTATCAAATTCGATTTGATAAGTCAGGACACCTACAGTTGTTTCTGTAGGTCCGTAGTGATTGAATACTGAACAACTGGGAGCAAGATTGCGAAGTGTTTTAATTAAGCTCCAGTTGGCAGATTCACCTCCTAAAATAAGCCGTTTACCAGGCAAAATTGACTTGGGTTGAGAGGAATTTAAAAGAGCGGCTAGGTGAGAGGGAACTATTTTGAGGCAGTCGATGGGATTGCGGCAGAAATATTCACCCAGTGCCTCTGGATCGGTGGCGCGTTCTTGGGAGATAATATGCAGGCAACCGCCGAAACAAAGGGCGGGGAAAATCGCTGTGTTTCCTAAGTCGGCGGCGAAGGTGGAAACGGTAGCAAAACTGGCATCGGCTGGTAGGTTTAATTTTTCCTGAATGCTGTGCAGGTAATTGAGCAGTTGCCGGTGTTCGATCGCGACTCCTTTGGGGATGCCAGTGGAACCGGAAGTATAGATGAGGTAAGCTAAATTGTCTGAAGAAGCGCGAGGGGTGTAAGATGCAGAAACAGTGGGAATGTCTGTATCGATGCAAACAATATTTGCCTGAGTTTTCGGCAAGCTTTCGATGAGCCGCTGTTGTACGAGCAAAACCTTCACCTGAGCGTCTTCTAGCATTAGCGCTTTGCGCTCTATTGGGGTCGTTGGATCGATGGGTAAATAGGCGCCACCGGCTTTGAGTACGCCCAGCATTCCTACGATTGTTTCTAAGGAGCGATCGAGGCAAATGCCAACAACGACCTCGGGTTCAACTCCCAAGTTTTGCAGGTGATGGGCGAGTTGATTGGCGCGATGGTTGAGTTCTCGGTAGGTGATTTGTTCACTTTCAAAGACGACGGCAATGCTGTCTGGGTTGCGTTCTGCTTGTTCTTCAAAAAGCTGATGAACGCATTTATTTTTCGGGTAATCTTTCTGGGTTTGGTTGAACTCGACGAGAAGCTGGTGACGATCGCGATCGCTCAGTATGTCTACCTGACTGATAGCGAATTCTGGATTTTTGACTGTGCTTTCTAAGAGCGCCTGAAAGTGTTGTGACAAGCGCTTTATATCTGCCGCACCAAATAAAGCGGAATCGTAGTGAAATTCAGCGCTTATGGAATTGCACAGGCGGAGGCAGGAGAGCTTGAGTTTGAATTGCTCTAGGCAGGCATCTTGCCGCACAAGGGAAAATGAAAGGTCTGAATTACCATAGTTCTTAGGCTCTGCTTGGAACTCAAAGCAGACGGGCCAAAAGCTGCTGCTTTTTTCGTTTTCTAGGATTTCTTCCCAGCTAAAATATTCTTGCCAGTTGTACATCTCGTTGAGATTAAGTTCAACTTGCTGCCTCGCTTGTGAGAAATTTAACTCGTCTTGCACTGGGCACTGTAGGGGTAAGTATTTGCATAGCAGCCCCAGAGAGTGTTCTAATTCTTCATATTTTCTACCGTCAATCGCTACGCCGATTATCGAGTTTGGCTCTCTGGTAAGCCGCCAAATGAGAATTTGCCAGCAAGTCAACAGGAAGGCAGAAATATCGCTTTTGTGCTTTGGGGCGATCGCTTCCAGGCTGTTCAACAAATCACCCCGAATTTCCACCCTTTCTACTAGCGGCTTAAATTCCGCTTCTGAATTCTTCTTTTCCCAAGGAAGCGTTAATAAATCCAAAGATTCAATGTTCAGCTTTCGCCAGTATTCTTGGCCGATTGCCGTTTCTTCTGATTCGAGTAACTCATTTTGCCACTCAGCAATATCGGCATATTGCATTGGCTCATCGGCTGGTTCTTCTGGGCACGCACAAGCCCAGTAGCAAAGACTGAGTTCGCGGGTAAAATTTTTCAGGGTGACGCTATCTGCAATTAAGGCAGAGAAGTTCACCAGCAATAGGTGCTTGTCTTGGGCGAGAGTGACTAAAGAGATATGCCAAAGTGGGCCGCGCTCAAAATCAAAAGGAAGCAGGTTTAGTTGCTCAAAAAGCGCTGCGATTTTAGCTTCTTGTTCTTCTGGAGACAAACCGCTCAGATTGTATTCCGAGATAGGAACTTCACCAGTGCTGGCGATCGCTTGCAGGGGTAGTGTCATCCCAGGCAAGCAGTGAAAGCTAGTCCGCAGGATTTCGTGCCGATTCACGACATTTTGCAGCGCCTTTTTAAGAATCTCTCGATCGAGGTTTCCTGTAATTAAAATTGCACCTCGAACGCGATATATCTGTTGAGGATTATTTTCCTGTAACCCCCACACGCGCCGCTGCTGTGGAGAAAGTCTAAACCCTTCGATTGTTTCGTTTTGCATTTCTAAAGTTCCTTTAATAAGCCTAAATATCTTGACAGCTAAACGCTTCTGCCATACCGACAACAACCCGACGCGAACCAGAGAATGGGGTGCGTCCGTGCGCGGTTAGCATATTATCTAGCAGCAAGACATCTCCTTCTTTCCAAAGAAAAACAGTTGTTTCTTGCTGATAGCAGCGACGAATTTCGTCTAAGATAAAATCTTCAATGGGCGAACCATCGCCGTAATAAGCATTGCGGGGTAAATCTTCCTGCTTAAAAGAAGTTAAAAGCTCTTTGCGAACGGCGGGTTCGAGATTGGAAATGTGGAAGAGGTGAGCTTGATTAAACCACACCATTTCCTGCGTTTGTGGGTGCTTAGCGACAGCTTGACATATTTGGCGAGTTCTCAAGCGTGAAGCGAAGCTATCCCGAAGGGAATCGCCACTTTTCCATTCTAACTCAATTCCTGCTTTTTTGCAATACTCTTCTACCTCAATTTTGCTATCAGTATTGAAGACATTTTGCCAGGGTAAATCTACGCCACCGCCGTAATTTCGCACATACATGACCTTTTTTTGGGCAAACTCTTCTCTAATATTTGAATCCAGGCTTTCAAACACTTTGCGGCTGTTAGCGATCGGAGTTTCTCCTCCCTGTTCGGCTTTCTTGACGCAGAAAAAAGCGATTTTCAGTGGCCAATTGCGAGAATAAGCCATTTCATTGTGCAGTGGGATGAATTGCTCGGCAGGATACTCGGTGGAAGTGTAGATATTTCCGCTCACCAGGCTACGCGGAGTCGAGCGAAAAGAATATTCCAACAAGTCGCCAGCAAGAGTTTGAATAAACTGCTCGAAACCATTCACCCCGCCGACTTCAAAGCCTCGAAAAAGTATTCCTCCGTGCTTCCATAACTGCGTTTCAATTGATGAGCGATTGTTCTGTGCCCAACCTGCGAGATTTAATTTTTCTACTGTTGGCTGAACCACTAGAGGTAGAAGGTTTTCGGGCTGGAGGTAGGCGGTTTTGACTAATTCCTCTGAGGACAGGCTGACGGCTTTGCGCCTAACTGAGCCTAATTTTTGGGAATTGAGATTCTTTGTTTCTGTATTTGTCATAGTTTTTGGTTTGGTGAGGATTTTATCCCTTTTTCCCGAAAAAACCTGAGAGATGGAGATCAATTCCGGTAGCATCGGCATAGTAAAATTCAGTCAACAGTCAACAATCACAGATGGTGCAACCGGAATCCATCTAATTCATCTGCGTTAATCTGTGTTAATCTGCCTGTATCTGCGGTCAAAAAAAGAGAATTTATTAACCGCAGATGACAAGGGATTGACGCTGATTCACGCAGATGAAAAGAAGAGAGATAGGAATAATTCCCATGCTAACAGATTTGATATGAGCCATCATTTTAAACTTTTCATAACTTTGCGTTTAGCCATTTTTAATTTTTGAATTCCCGAAAGATGAATTTGTTTTTGCTGCTCGATTTGGTGCTGCCTTTCTGCTTCGGCAAGAATTTCTGCCAAGTCGTCGATCTTGATATCTGGCTGGATGACTACCTGGTTGAGAAGGATTTGAAAACCTCTCACCATTCGGGCAATGGTCGCGGCCTCAAATAAGTCTGTTTTGTAGTCAAATAAGCCTTGAATTCCTTCTGAAGCCTCCCAGAGAGTGAGGCTTAAGTCGTGTTTCGATATACCGACATCGAATTCCAGAATGCTCAAGGTCAAACCAGCTAACTCCAGGGGTGGCATGGGTGCATTCTGGAGAACAAACCACACTTGAAACAGCGGGTTATAGCTGAGATTTCGCTCCGGCTGCAATTCCTCCACGAGCTTTTCAAAAGGGATATCGGGGTGAGCGTAAGCTGCTAACGCTGCCTCGCGTGTTCGACTGAGTAGTTCGCGGAAAGTTGGATTACCTGCGGTGTCAATTCGCAGCACTAAAGTATTGAGAAAAAATCCAATCAGTTCCTCTAATTCAAGGCGGTTGCGATTGGCGATTGGAGTGCCAATAGCGAGGTTATTCTGCTTTATGTGGCAGTATAGCAAGGATTGAAATACTGCCAACAACGTCATAAATAGGGTGACTTCTTGTTGCTGTGTGAGCGTTTTCAGCCTTTCAGTTAAAGACGCAGAAATCACAAAAGATTGCTGCGACGCTCGGAAAGTTTGCACGGGAGAGCGCTGCCTATCTGTTGACAGCACAGCTAAACTGCCTCCCAATTGCTGTTTCCAATAAGCGAGCTGCTTTTCTAATTTCTCTCCCTGGAAATGCTGCCGCTGCCAACTGGCGAAGTCGGCATACTGCACGGGAAGTTCAGGCAGCCCAGAGGGTTTGTCATGGGAAAAAGCTTCATAAAGTGCGGCCACTTCTCGCACCAACACGCCCATAGACCAACCATCAGAAATAATGTGGTGTATCGTCAGCAGCAACACATATTCTGCCGAACCAAGTTGCAGCAAAGTGCCCCGCAGTAAGGGCAATCGCGTTAAGTCAAAGGGGCGTTGGGCTTCTTCAAGAGTACGCTGCTCAATTTCAGCTTGCTGCTCAGTTTCTGGTAAATGTCCCAAGTTTACCACCGACAAAGCGAAATCCAAGGAAGGAGAAATCAGTTGGACAGGTTCCCCGTCCACTTCTACAAAAGCAGTCCGTAAAACTTCGTGACGCCTGACAATTTCATTGAGTGTTTGTTGCAGTGCCGACAAATTCAATTGCCCTTGCAACCGCACAGCAGCAGGAAGGTTGTAGGCAGGGTTTTCGGGAGACAATCGATCGAGAAACCACAGCCGTTGCTGGGGAAAAGAAAGGGGAGCAGAATTTTGCTGCGATCGCCTGGGAATGCGCTTAGATTGCTCAGCCTGTACTGCCTCTTTGCCCAATGCTTTGAGGAGGAGCGCTCGCTTCTGGGGCGAGAGGTTTTTTAGTCGTTCTGAACGATTAGTAGACATCAGGATTTACCTTCTGGGAGTGGTCGCTGTTTGTGATAGTTAAGGAAAGGTTTGCTGCTATTTTTAGCTGGTCGTTTAAAACAACATTGATATCTGCTTCAGTGGTGAGGGGGTTGGCAAGGACGACTCGAAGAGCAACAATGGGAATGGTTTTGCCATAACAGGTGTTTTGCACGGTTGTTCGCGATACGAAGGTGTGACCGGCTCGCCACTGGGCCTCCTGAAGGCGCTCGTTAAATTGATTAATGAAGTGGTTGTCTGCTTGGGCTAGTTGTTTTTTGGCTGCTTTTTCCCTGAATGTTTCGGGAATGTAGCGGTATAAAAGAATATTAATTTCTGGTTCTAGCAGCAATTCAAATTCGGGATTTTCCAGAATTAAATGGGCTAAGTGCTGCGTTTTATGGATGCCTGCATTTATCAGAAACTCATAGCCTTGATGGCCGATGATATTCAAGGCGGCTTGCAAGAACAAACTCGCACCTGGTCGAGAGCCTTCGAGTGAGCGCTTGCCTAGATCGATGGAGTCTTTTCGCACCGTGTAGGGTGCGTGTTTTTCAATAACTTTGGCGGTTTGGGGATTGCGGAATAAAACCAGACCGATTCCTATTGGCAAATACATTTGTTTGTGTCCATCTATGGTGACGGAATCTGCTAGTTCAATGCCTGCGAATTTGTGCCGGTGACGTTCGGAAAAAAGCACGGGGCCGCCCCAAGCGGCATCGACGTGAAAGTGAGCGTTTGCTTCTTGGGCGATCGCGGCTATTTCTGGAAGCGGATCGATACTTCCCGAATCGGTGCTGCCTGCAATACCGATAATTGCCAGAATGTGCAGATTGCGATCGCGACATTCGGCTACAGTTTGGCGCAGCGCTGCCAAATCCATGCGGTGATTGGCATCGGTGGGGACTTTTAGGAGACTGCGATCGCCAATGCCTAATAAATCGGCAGCCTTTTCAAAAGAATAGTGCATCAAACTCGAGCCGATTATCACCATTCCCTTGTAGCCGTAAAACTCTAAAGCTGCGTACAAGCCTTCTTTTTCAATGCCACTAAAGTTATTTTTTGGCCCTAAAGAAGCGTTGCGAGCGCACCACAGGGCTGTGATATTAGCTAGGGTGCCGCCCGTTACCATGATACCGAGTGTGCTGTCACTTTTTTGAATGTGCTGGTTATAAAAATCTTCATAAAAATCGTAAATTAATCGGTGCATCATTGCCAAAGTCTGGCGCTCGCAGGGGCTTAAAACTTTGGCAGTTTCCATCTTGACTAAATTTTGATTCATCGCGGTTAACAGCTTCGCGATCGGGCGCACAAAATAGGGAAGTGCGCTCGTCATGTGACCGATATATCGGGGGGAAGAGGTGTGAATGGAATGGGCAACGAGGGTTTGGGTCAAATCATCGATATAATTCCCAACATCTGTAGGAAGGGCGGGAATTTTGTTTTCCCTAAACTCCTGAATAATTAACTCTAAGTCAATATCTGTACTAGCGGTTTTTGCGTACAAAAAGTCTTGAACTAGGGCAGAAATTCGCTCCTCCATTGCTTCTTCTGCCAACAATGACTTTTGTGAGGCACTGAATAGCTCCATTAACTTTTCTTCAAGTGGGGTAACAGAGGCTTTTAATGGCTGCATTACATCTTGAGAATCTTTGGGTTTTACTGTTAGTTTATTCATCCAGAATGAATCCTATTAAAGGGGCTTTTTTTGTCTCCTATTCCCCACCGAAGCCTTAAGGGTAAAAGGGCTTTTTGTGTGTTTTTTTTCAACCCGATTTTTACTCGGTCAGCATGAGAGTTGGTGCTGACTCTCCATCAATATTTTCTAAGAGATCGAGCAATGCATCTATCTGGTTAGAATCGGCGTTTGCCAGGATTTCTTCCTCGATCAGTTCAGCTAAATTCTGAATGGTGGTCGCGGCGAAAAAATCGTACAGCGCTAACTCTACCCCAAAGAACGATCGCACTCGCGATACCAATTGCATCGCCATCAAAGAGTGACCGCCGAGGTCAAAAAAACTTTCATTAATTCCTACTTTTTCTATTTCTAAAACAGCCATCCAAATCTGAGCGAGCTCTTTTTCAGTAGGTGTTTGTGGCTCGGTGAAAGCTGTTTCCTCAAAGACGCGATCGCACTTCTGGGGCAAAGCGCGGCGGTCGAGCTTGCCGTTGGGAGTTAGAGGCAGCGATTCCAGCATCACGAAGGCAGACGGCACCATATACTCTGGTAAGCGTTCTTGCAGGAACTGGCGCAGCTCGCTAGAAGACAGTGAAGAATTTTGCTCTCGGGCGTCGGGGGCGACGTAAGCAACGAGACGCTTGCGAGGGTTCGCCTCGGACCACACCAAAACCGCACTTTCCCGCACTGCTGGATGCTGGGACAGCACCGCCTCAATCTCTGCCAGCTCGATGCGGAACCCGCGAATTTTCACCTGATTGTCAATGCGACCAATTAGCTCGATATTGCCGTCTGGCAAGTAGCGAGCTAAATCCCCAGTTTTGTAAAGGCGATTTGAAGGCCCGAAAGAAGAAATTTCTTCGCAGAAGGGGTTGGCAATGAATTTTTCAGCGGTTAATTCGGGGCGGTTGAGATAGCCTCGCGCCAAGCCTGCACCGCCGACGTGCAGTTCTCCGGGAACGCCGATCGGCACGGGCCCCAAGGAAGTGTCTAAGATGTAAAGCTGGGTGTTGGGAAAGGGCCGTCCGATGGGCACTAACTGCTCGCCCGCTAAATTTCCCGTCGCGCTTTCAAAATAGCAACTGTCGATCGTGGCTTCAGTGACGCCAAAGGAGTTAATCAACCGAGTTTCTCTGCCGCAAAATTGCCGGAATTTTTCATATTCCGAGGCATACCAACTGTCTGAGCCGCAGACGAGGATTTTCATAAAGTCGAGCCGCTGTCCGCTCTCTTCTAGGTACTGGATCAGGTTCCTCAAGACGGCGGGAACGAATTCGGCAACGTCGATATTTTGCTGCCGCATCAGTTCGTAGAGTTTCTGCGGCACGAGCAGAAAATCGCGATCGCACAGCACCAGTTTGCCGCCAGAACACAGCGATCGCATCAAGTCGCCGCTAAAAACGTCGAATGAGAAGCTGGCCATCTGGAGGTGAGATGTTACCCCAGAGCGAAGCCCATAAGCGGTTTCCCAGCCTAAATAGGCATTTACCAGACTGCTGCGATTGACTGCCACCCCTTTAGCGCGTCCAGTAGAACCCGAGGTGTAGGTAACGTAAGCGAGGTTTTCAGGCGTGGCTGTGTTAGAGGGGTTTTCTTCGCTCTCGACGGCAACTTGCTCCCAGTCGGCGTCCAAACAAACGACTGTGCAGGAGTGCGGGGGGAGCTTGTTTAACAGGTGTTGTTGCGTCAGCAGCAGTGGTGCCCGGGCGTCTTCGAGCATATAAGCCAAACGCTCTTGCGGATAATCGGGAGCCAGAGGTAGATAGGCTCCCCCGGCTTTAATAATTCCCAAAATTCCCACAACCATCGACAGCGATCGCTCGACGCAAATCCCCACCAAAACTTCTGGTTTTACACCGAGTTTTTGCAGGTAGTGCGCGACTTGATTCGCTCGTGTATTCAGTTCGCGGTAGGTTAATTCTTGGTCTTGAAATACGACTGCAATGGCATCGGGAGTTCGATCGACCTGCGCTTCAAATAATTGATGAATGCAGCGATCTTGGGGATAGTCAGCTTTGGTGCCGTTCCACTCAACAAGAATTTGCTGCTTTTCGGCTGGCGTTAGCAGCGGTAAATTTTTCAAAGGCTGGTGAGGGTTTGCCGCCATCCCTTCTAGTAAGACCTGCAAGTGTCCCAGCATCCGCGCGATCGCGCCTTGTTCAAAGCGGTTGCTACTGTAACCAATTTTGAGCGCCAACTCCTCACCCGGCACCACCGTCAGCGTTAGAGCATAGTTGGTCTTTTCAAAAGAAAGAAGGCTTTCTATTTCCAGGTTTTGAACCCGCTTCTGCAAAGAAGACTCTAAGGGATAGTTCTCAAAAACTACCAGCGTGTCAAACAAAGGCAGCCCGTGCGGCACTTCGCTCCACCGCTGCACCTCTACCAAGGGGCTGTATTCGTACTGCCGCGCCTCTATTTGTCTATCCTGCAACTGCTTGAGCCAAGACAGCAGCGAGTCTTTTGGGCCAATCTTGACGCGCGCGGGCTGGGTGTTGATGAACAGCCCCACCATCGATTCTACTCCCGCCAAGTCTGGTGGACGACCGGAAACAACCGTTCCAAAAATAACGTCTTCCTCGCCGCTGTAGCGGCCCAGAAGCAGCCCCCAGGCTCCTTGTACTAGAGTGTTCAGCGTCAATTGCTGCTGCCGAGCTAACGATCGCAGCGCTGCTGTTGTCGCTACAGGCAGCAGGATTTGCTGCTCCCGATCGCTTTCTTCTCCCGCAGCGGAGCCAAAATCCCGCTCAATTGGCATCGGCGTGGGTGCGGTAAAGCCTTGGAGGCGCTGCCGCCAAAACGACTCAGCCTCAGACAAATTCTGCTGCTGTATCCAAACAATGTAGTCGCGATAGGGGCGCGGGCGCGGCAAGGATAATTGCTCGCCGTTGAGTTCGGCTTGGTAAAAATCAAAGACTTCTGTGAGGATGGCGGGGTTAGACCAGCCATCTAGCAGCAGGTGGTGGTGGCTCCAGATGAAATAATAAGTATCTTTTGCCAGTTGGATCAGAGTCATCCGCATCAACGGCGGTTGCCGGATGTCGAAACCCCGCTCGCGATCGCTTTTGAGAAAGGTTTCTAGCTGCTGTTGCTGTGCGGAGGGCGCGAGTCCTTGCCAGTCGCACTCCTCCCAAGGCAGTTGGACTTGTCGGTACACGACTTGAACGGGTTCTTTGACGCCTTCCCAGACAAAGGAAGTACGCAAGATGGGATGCCGATCGGTCACCTGCTGCCACGCCTGCTTGAATGCCTGCGCGTTCGCCAGTTTGCGAAGCGTGCAAGTTAATTGCTCGAAATAAACTCCGGAGTTGGGAGAGTACATGGTGTGAAAGAGCATCCCCTGCTGCATGGGCGAGAGGGGGTAAAAATCTTCAACGTTGCCTTTGCTCATTTCAAACTTTTCCAATTGCTGAAAGAATGTTTTCTAGGTCGTTTTCCGTCCACTGGCTCCACTTAAATTCTGCAAAGTCAGAGGGAGTGCAGCCGACTGCTTCGGGTTCCTGGGAAGCCCGGGCGATCGCTCGCAGGGCTTCGGCAAACCTTTGCGCTAAATTCTCCACCGTCGAACGTTGGTGGATTTCCTCGCTGTAAGTCCAATCCATTCGCAACTGCCCGCCCGCAACAAATCCGTTAATTTCTATCAAATAGCTGCGGTTTCCTTGGGGGCTAAAAGGCTGCCCGACGGATTCCCCAGACAGCGCAAATAAAGATGATTCAGGGAGAACTTGGTCGAACTGTCCCAAGTAATTGAAACTCACCTCGGCGGGAGGGAGCGAGATCGGGTTCTGGGAAATTTCGCCGCCAGCGAGATAGCGCAGCAACCCGTAACCCATACCGCGATTCGGGATGGCGCGCAACTGTTCTTTGACAGCCTTTAAGCCATCTGCGGGAGTGGAAGCCTCGCCGATCGACAGCAGTACCGGAAACACGGAAGTAAACCAACCGACAGTCCGCGAAACGTCTACATCTGGGAAGATATCTTCCCGCCCGTGCCCCTCTAAATCAACCAGCAGCCAGGGTTCTCCGGTCCACTGGGCAAAGGCCCACGCCAGTGCTGCCAGCAGCACGTCGTTAATTTGGGTTCGGTAGACTTTGGGAACTTCGTGCAGCAAGACGTTAGTGTCTTCAGGAGCGATCGCCACCGACACGGTGCGCGACTGCGCTACCGCATTGCTTCCCCCAGCGAAATCTACTGGCAGGGGAGAAATCGACTTTTGCAGGTGTGCCAGCCAGTAATCGAATTCTTGGTGCAACGCTTCTGACTGAGCGTATTCAACCAGCCGCTGTGCCCACTGTTTGAAAGATGTCGTCTTCAGCGGCAGCGAGATTGCAAGACCCCTGCTCAACTGCTCGCAGGCATTCTGCAAGTCTTCCAGCAAAATTCGCCACGATACGCCATCGACAGCTAAGTGGTGGATTACTATTAGCAGGCGCGAAGGTTGCGGAGCCCCCTGATCGAACAGAACAGCGCGCGCGATCGGCCCTTCTGACAGGTTTAAGCTTGCCTGTACTTCATTGGCTTTGGACAAAACAGCACAATCTTGCTCGTTTGTCAACAAATTAGATAGATCTAATTTTTCAAACGGCACGGTTCCCCCGGGTTCGGCATTGAACTGCTGCCAGCCAGATTCGCCGGGCGCAAAGCGCAGGCGCAGGGCGTCGTGGTGCGTCAGAAGTTGCGCGAACGCTCGCTCCAGCAGCACTGCTTCGAGGGGTTGCCGCACTTCTAACATCACGGCTTGATTCCAATGGTGCCCAAAGGCAAAATTTTCTTCAAAGAACCACTGCTGCACGGGAGTCAGCGGCACCGCGCCCGTCACCAATTTTTGCTCGGCTCGCACAGCCTCGACAGTGCCAGCAGCGGCTGCCAGAAACGCGATCGTCTGGTGCTGGAATAGCAGTTTGGGAGTCAGTTGAATCCCCGCTCGATTGGCTTTGGCGACAATCTGAATGCTGAGAATCGAATCTCCGCCCAACTCGAAAAAGTTGTCGTGTATGCCTACTCGCTCGATTCCGAGAACCTCCATCCAAATACTGGCTAGCTGCTGCTCGAGGCTGCTGCCAGGAGCAGCGAAAGTCTCTTCCAATTCCGATCGCGTCAAGTCAGGCGCTGGCAGCGCAGCCCGATCGAGCTTGCCGTTGGGAGTTAGAGGCAGCGATTCCAGCATCACGAAGGCAGACGGCACCATATACTCTGGCAAGCGTTCTTGCAGGAACTGGCGCAGCTCGCTATACGGCAGTGAAGAATTTTGCTCTCGGGCGTCGGGGACGACGTAAGCGACGAGACGCTTGCGAGCGTTCGCCTCGGACCACACCAAAACCGCACTTTCCCGCACTGCCGGATGCTGGGAGAGTGCCGCCTCAATCTCTGCCAGCTCGATGCGGAAGCCGCGAATTTTCACCTGATTGTCAATGCGACCGACATATTCGATGTTGCCATCTGGTCGATAACGAGTTAAGTCTCCAGTTTTGTAGAGGCGCGAACCAGGTTCATTGCTAAAGGGGCTGGGGATAAATTTTTCTGCCGTCAGCTCGGGACGGTTGAGGTATCCCCGTGCCAAACCAGCGCCGCCGATATGCAACTCGCCCGGAATGCCAGTGGGTACAGGCTGCCCGTAACAATCTAGGATGTAGGTTTGGACATTGCCAATAGGACGCCCGATCGGCAACTCCCTCAATGCGGCGTCGGCTGCGGATAATTCGCATATCGTTCCCACCACAGTGGCTTCTGTAGGGCCGTAAGTATTCACCAGACGTACTTGTTGCCCTACACGCTCAATCCAAGTTTTCAATCGTTCCGGAAGCGCTTTTTCTCCGCCAATGATTGTCAAGCGTAATGACGGGGCAAGTACCAAGGTTTCTTGGCTCAATAAGGCTGTCAGTTCGTGCCAGTAGGCTGTCGGCAAACTCACAACAGTTAAGTTCCAAGTCCTGCACTTTTCCCAAAATACACCCGCTGAATCCAGCATCGAATCAGTACGCAATACGAGTGTTGCGCCCGAAGTCAGGCAGGGGTAGATTTCTTCGGCACTGGCATCGAAACTAATAGAGGCAAACTGCAAAACGCGATCGCGCTTTTCTATTCCATATTCAGCGATCGCAGCCGCCGTGTAATTGACTAGCGATCGGTGTTCGATTAAAACGCCTTTGGGTTTTCCTGTAGATCCTGACGTGTAGATAACGTAGGCCAGGTTTTCTGGCTTTACGCCGCTGCGAGGGTTTTCTGAGCTGTAAAAAGCTATTTCTTCCCAGCCCGAGTCCAAGCAGACAACACGCGCCGAGTGTGGGGGAAGTTTTTCGAGCAGCTTTTCTTGCGCCAGCAGCACCTGCACTGAAGAGTCTTCTAGCATGAAAGCCAAGCGCTCTTTAGGATAGTTGGGATCGAGCGGGACGTAAGCACCGCCCGCTTTGAGGATGCCCAACAAGCCGATTACCATCAAGGGCGATCGCTCGACGCAAATCCCCACCAAAACTTCTGGTTTTACACCGAGTTTTTGCAGGTAGTGCGCGACTTGATTCGCTCGTGTATTCAGTTCGCGGTAGGTTAATTCTTGGTCTTCAAATACGACTGCAATGGCATCGGGAGTTCGATCGACCTGCGCTTCAAATAATTGATGAATGCTGCGATCGCTCGGATAATCTGCGCGGGTGTCATTCCACTCTACTAATAACTGACGTTGCTCTCGCTCGGAAAGAAGCGAGCGCAACTCGTAACGCTCGGATGACTCGCGCGCGATCGCCTCTAGGGTTCGGGCGTAATAACCTCCCATTGCCTCAACCTGTTCGCGGCCAAACTCGGCGCTGTCGTATTCCAGAGACAACTGTACTTTCGCGGAGAAAGGATCTAGGCTGAAGTCAACAAATAAAGGAAAATTAGTTTCTGCTAAAAACTTTTCCCCTAAAAATTCAAGATTTTTTAGGGTTTGCAGACCCTGATAAACGTGAAAATTAACGTAGTTAAACCCTGTCTCGAACAAAGGCTGACCGCCCAAATTTCTCTGTATTTCTGCCAGCGGATAACGCCGATAAGGCAGCAATTCTCGCTCCGCCTCAAAAACCTGCTGCACCAAATCTATCCAAGTACCGCCGGATAGTTGCAAGCGAAA
>Ga0247774_1001018_pt1 | contig 14143 bp, 6 predicted proteins | sample UWRJL001104B6_FD_179933 | JGI IMG/M metagenome (GOLD analysis project Ga0247774, IMG submission 179933) | Plant litter microbial communities from Arlington Agricultural Research Station in Wisconsin, United States - UWRJ-L001-104B-6 | ecosystem: Environmental > Terrestrial > Plant litter >... | reverse complement strand
CCCTTATCTCCCGATGCGACCGAAACGGCAAAGAGCTTCAAAGCTGACCTCAGATACGCAACAGCTCCTCCGGGAAGCGGCAGCGGCGGTATGGTGTCCAAACCATTCAGTCCTTCCCCAAACCCTCCAAACCTGAACTCTCCTCCCTCTTCAATGTCGCAGGCCAAGAATGAAAACTAACATGCCTTTCCGCCAAACCAGCCCAGCGCAACTACCCTCCCCCGCCAATGTCCGCGCCGGCCCACAAGACCTCCTTCTTCCCCCCTCCCCCGGCCGGCGGCGCCCCGCAAGGCTCTTACCCAGCTCCACCGCGGCAAACCCCCTCGCCCCAACCTCCGTACGGTAGCAGCGGCGGTCGCACGAGCTACCCTCCCCCCGGGGGCCAGCAGACGATACCCATCCGGACGGCCGAGACGCCCGAGAGCGGACAGTACCCGCCCCCGCCGGCGACGTACGAGGACCAGCCGGGAATCCCCGAAGAGACGGAAGGGGACGAGGGGGAGGAAGGGGATGCCGGGTCGACGGCCGCGCCGTTCCTGGGCGCATCCACGACGGTGGATGACGTGGGGACGTTCAACGGCGGGAGCTACCGGATTAGCCATCGGGATTGCAACACCATCCTGACCATTCAACTGGCAATTGGGTGTCCGTTCAATGCGAAGCCCGGTAAGTTTTCTCTTTTCTCCTGCTCGTCCAACCCCCGTTTCATCTGCCCCGCTCCCGTCCGCGCGACTATTCGAAGCTAACGATGGCGCCGAAAACAACTAGGCACCATGATCGCCATGTCCCCAACCATGACCCTAAAAGGTACCCTTAAATTCTCCATGAAGAGGCTGGTTGCAGGCGGCGATATCGGGCACTCGACCTTCATCGGTCCCGGCGAGCTGCTCCTCGCGCCCTCGATGCTCGGCGACATAACCTCGATTCGACTTACGGGGAAGGAGCAGTGGAGCGTGGGGCAGGATGCGTATCTTGCGAGCACCCAAGGGGTTATTAAGGATTATAAGCGGCAAGGGTTGAGCAAGGCCATGTTTTCCGGCGAGGGCCTTTGGGTGTACAAGATGAGTGGGGTCGGTTTGATGTGGATTACGAGTTTTGGGGCTATCATTCAGAAGGACGTGAGTGTTGCCCTTCTTCCTCCCCTTCTCACTTCCCTGTTGTTTTTCCGAAGGTGGATTCATACAGGGAGAGCAACCGGCGCCTAGACGAAATGACGGGACCGTATAGCAGATGTGAAAAGGAGGGACAGACGATGCTGACCCGTTTCGTCAATAGCTCGCCGAGGGCGAAAAATATATTGTCGACAATGGCCACCTCGTGGCGTGGAACACGAAGTATGTGCTCGAACGGATTGCCTCGGGGGGCATCATCTCCGGGCTAGCATCCGGGGAGGGACTAGTATGCAAATTTACGGGGCCGGGGAAGATCTACATCCAGACGAGGAATGCGGTACGTTTCCTTTTCCCTTTGCCATTCGTTCTTCGGTTCTACCTCAAGAATTGGGTTTGCTAATGTTTTCGTGCAGAAGTCATTTAGTGCGTATATGACGGGGCAGTCGCAACAGCAACTGTAAGCGCCACCCCAGCGACTAGGCATCTTTCGTTGCCATAGTACGGCCAGATGAAATGGGGAATGCTTGGTTGGTTGGGGGAGCGGTTGTTTATCTATATGACTTTGGGGGGAGAGCGAGATTCTGCGATGGTAACTCGGCCATCTTTCCAAAAAGGAGATGGTCTCAATTGGCGTATGTATTTTTGATATTTTGGGGGTGTATCAATCGCTGCTTCGAATCAGATTTCAAGTTTGCATTCATGATTTATCTCAACATCTCGGGCATCCTAAGACGACTGGGGGCGAGGGACGCTGCTGTGCACCAAACGGATAACGCCAACCTAGTAGACGACGGGAGGCTACAGGGACCAGCACCAACAACCGATGCGAGCGTATCCGAGTTCGAAGCTCGGCATCATTCTAGATCAAAGTCTACTGTATTATAACAACGAAGACGCCGACATGTGGCAGCTGCAAAAGTTCACCACTCTGCTAGATCAGAACCACTACTACAATGGCGAGAATGGCGGGGAAAACCTCCAAGGGGACGCAAGGAGTTGAAATTTCAAATGAACTTGGCGGTTGATTACCAAGGTCAGGTGTAGACAAGCTGCACCTCCTATTCGCTCCCTTCACCTCGTCGTCCAACGCGGCTCCGTTTCTGCTGCCTTCCATCTTCTGATCTTTGTCCCTCTCAAGGTATATCCAAGCTTCCAGGTGAAAAAACACAGTACGATAAATAAAAATTTTGTCAACCACTACCATATTATTCGTCTTCAATGTTGTTCGACTTCATGGCAAGAGGTATGAATACTCTTATTCCAAGTGCGTGTGTGGCGTATGCCTGATCAAGAGAGAGCTATATTGTCAAGAAATTTAAAACAAACGCCTTGTCCGGATTGAGACGCCGTCGTCATGCTCTTTTCCTTTCCCCTCCTTCTTGGTCCGTCACGACCGGAAGACCGGAAAGACACCTCTGGACAAGTGATCGTATCCTTCACCAGAGATCCCGTCGCATTCCTATCGAATTCCCGCAAATCCACCGCCTCTGCTTTGGTCTCCTTTCCGTCAAAGCGGAATGACGACCACCACCGCATGCAACCAAACTCGCAAATTTCAACTGACCCGACAACCAGTCATGAATATTGACATGTCGTATGTACATTAATCGTAGCCAGCACCCCGTTGCCATGGGCTGCATGAAAGTTAGTATTGATATTTCCCGTTCAGAGCCGAAGAAAAAAAGTCTTACCTAGCATTGTTTTGTTGCCTAAACCCACCGGGGCTCGCGTTATGTTGTTGGCGGAACCCTCCTGGGCTGGCATTGTGTTGTTGTCTGAAGGTCGGGTTTGGCGCCTGGTTGGGCCTTTGACCATACGGGCTCGGTGCCTGCGCGCCAGGCCCGTGATTTCGATATGGACTCGCGTCGCCACCGCCAGGGAACAGCGGGAGAGACGGAGTGACGGGCGAGTGAGGCGGCTTCTCGTTGTGAAGCGAGTACTGAGACTGCGCAGCCGACTGGGGCAGAGGCATGTTCTCGGCGCGGCGTCGCACCGAGGATCCAGAGAGCGACTCGTTGTCATCATCCAGATCGAGTTGGGACTTCTTGCCGTCCATGCGGGCCGTGGCGGCAAGGGCGTCAAGCTCGGTGGTGGTGTTGAGCTGTGTCTGCGACTTCATAAACGAGGCGCGGTCGTCGGCCATGGCCTGGTACCTGGCATCCGGGTTCTTGCGGAAGAACACGAGCGTGGTCGAAACGATGAGCATGATAAGGAGAACAAGCGCGAAAACAGCGTTGACGACAAAGAAGACGACACCGACGACACCGACAACCAGAGGCGGGGCGCCAAAGACGTTAGAGAAGATGAGGAGAAATATAGCATTGAGGAAATTGATGGCGCAGATGGCAATGTTGAACGAGTTGGTGCTCTTGTCCATCCACGGTCGGAGAACAGAGGCCGCAATGAGGGCGCCGGCTTCGATGAGGACAAATGCAACGGCCTGGACGACACCGGCACCACGCTTCTGGGCAAAGGCCACAAACATGCCTTTAACCAAAAGATAGCCGAGCGTAGGAACGATAAAGTAGTAGGCCGAGGCGCGGAACTGGACGTAGAGGAAACCCCACTTGTTGAGAGCCTGGGGATCCGAGAAGAGAATGTACGCAGGATTGCGGTGCATGGCCACGGATCGGCGAGCAATCCGGATAACCTTGCTGGCGGCCCAGCCAAGAGTGATAGAGATCCCGAAGAAGAAGAAGACGGCCAGCACAACCTCGGCAGGCGAATCAATTTGCGTAAACTCCCACAGACACAAAATGGTCATCTGGGGGAAGCCAATCAGTGCCGTGCGGAAGAGAATACCCTTCAGAACCGTCTTCCACCCGTTGCGGAATTCCAGGAACTTCTCGCTGTCCATCCACTTCCTCTTGATGGAGAGCTCGCAGATGCCCTTGAAGGCGGCAACGCCAATGACGGTGAAAATGACAAAGATGCAGAAAAAGGTCAGGCCCGTCATAAACAGGTTAGTCGACTCAATCTTGGCGCGGAAAGCCACTCGCTGGATGCCAAACACCACGAAGTTTCCGTCGCTGAGCTTGACGTTGTTTCGTGGGACCAGACCACGCGGCAGGACAGAGCTTGCGCGCCTGAATAGGTTCAAAGCCGTGCTTGCAACCTCGAGGGACCGCTTTTCCACCGAAACCGAAATCGTTCGCAGGGAGTCGAAGAGCGTCGAGGGGGTACCTCCGGTGGCACGCTGATACCACGTGAAAATATCCTGCATGAAGCTAACGCGAATGATGCCCATCGTCCATACGAAGTCCTGGACCCACGCCGCCACGATGGGCGGAAGGTGCACGCTGGTAAGACCCAACATGGCGATGGCCTGGAAGTAGCTGAACAGCGACAGGGCGTTGGCCGCAATGTGGGCGGCCGTGTTCGAATGGCCAAGTCCAGACACGACGGCAGACGCAGCGAGGGCGATACCAGCAATAATAGCCGTAGCCCACTTCACGCCAAGCAAGTCGACCGTCTTTCCATTCGAGATATCCGCTTCGACACACGCAACGTTGTTACCGTCGGTAGTGTTGACAAATACTCGAACAGTGGCGTCAAGATCGGGAATGTTGTAGGCGATGCCCGGAATCTGCTTGACGGCAGACGCGTCAATCGGAATATTGAATGGTGGAATCTGCATCTTGCCTGCCTTCATCGGGCAGAGACCGGCGAGATTGGTTTCGCATGGGTCGATAGTCTTTCGGATGATTTCATACCCGTAAGCGGAGATAGCCACGTCGAAAACAACAAATCCCTCGATGGAAATAACGGCGACGATGTCGATGGCGGCCGAGCCATTGTTTGGTGTAAAGACACACTGGAACAAGCTCGCGCTGAAGCCAGAGTCTTCGGCGCAGGTGTTTAGTGATGTCGACACGAGCATGGGCTCGGCCGATATGAATGATGAGAGGAAAGACAAGACGATGACGAATGGCGCCGTCATCGTTGGGAACCTCATCTTGGCGGTATTGTCTGCGATTAGCTACAAGATGAGAAGCAGTCACCTTCCCCTCGGAGCATGCATGCGAGTCGTGACTACTTCTGTTCGAGTCGGATCCGTAACTATTTCGGGTCGAGTCGACTGAATGTGACTGGTTTCGGTACTCTGCGGATCACTCGGGAAACTCTCTACTGCAGATGCCCGATGGTTTGGCCGGACAAGACAACTGGATTTCTGGTCGGGTCGTTTGGTCGTTTAATCGTTCGGTCGGTGGTGGCAGGAGCGAGGGACAAATGCCGTCAATGTTCAACCTCCCAAAAAACGAACGAAATGTTATATCTAGCGATCGCGGGTTACGTGTGTACTAAAATTAAAGAGGCGAAGACTCGTCGCAGGACTTCTCGACGGTGTCTCAACGGATGAAGAAAAAACAAATTCACAAAACCTCTCGCAGTCGTTCGACGACAAAGAGGATTCTCTTCAGCAACAACAAACGTGGGGTGTGTTGCGGAAAGCTCGTGATAACAAGGAAAAGAGAACGAGTGTGGTGACGGTGACGGAGTGGAATGGAGTGAAAGAAGCAGGAAACTGGGCAACGGGAGGAAAACTAGTCGCACCAAGCAACCATGCGTCTTGGAAAAGAATCATTGGATGGATGGAGGGAGGGTCTGCAGCGCTCTTTCCAATTCAGGGGGTACGTACCTTCCCCTGTCAGGTGCGCTACACCCGACCCCTCCCCGCCACTAAAAAGGGACAATGGATTGACGCTCCGGGAATGATTGCAGAAATTAGCAGTAGGCGGCGTCGGCGCGGCACAGGGGGGCCGTGGTAGCCGTTGTTATGCAGAGTTACCGGACATGGGACATGGCGATCCGTGTACTTTAGAGGTACTTAATTTCCCACCAATATATTTTGTATCTAAAGGTATTTTTCCGTCTAGCTGCCGGCTTGCAGCCTCTCATCCAGCAAATCTTAACGGCTTCCACCGGTGGCTCCCCATCTGCATCCATACAAACAAGCCCGCTCGTCACGCACGCACCCAGCGATTCGAGACGATGGAAACCAGAGGGTTGGCATCGAGGATTGATTATCTCCATCTCGAGGTATCAAACTGAGGGCAAGAGATGGACAATATGGATTGTCAATCTGGGGCCTGTCATCAGGTGCATATCGGCGGCTCGCAACGACGCCCCAAACGACCCTAAGCAAAATAAAGGCCCAGGTAGAGCCTTTTGAGCTCTTCAATGCCCTGGAATCAAAATCATAAATACCAATATTCTTGGTTATGGCACAAGCGTTGGCGACAAAACCAGCGCAAAGACTGCGGAATCCAACAGCGAGATGAAAAAGCAATAGTCAACGCTTTCGCATCAATAGGGCTCCTCTCCAATCTAATTATCCAAAGCCCTTTCTCTGGGCATCCCGGGTGGCTTGAGGTTTGGGCCTCTTTGTTCTTCACTTCTAAAGCACGTCTGAACGCCCTTTGAGGGGGGCGGCTCCAGACAGTACGTGTCGCAGCCATCGTTTTTACCGACCTAGGCACAGCCACGACCGGGTTGCACGGGTGCTCTGCTAGCAGCCAGTCATCACAATGATCCCAGCGAAAGGTGATTTCCACAGCTTTGGTCTTCCCCATCAGGTGGTGGAACGCACGTCAAGTCTGCGGCCGATGTTAAAATTCATTTGACGGGCATTTGGGAGAAGGATCCTAAAATCAATGATGAAGCCAAAAGCAGATACAGACTAAGCCGCTGGCCGTTTGAATCTTCTGGGCGGTAAAGAATGCTTCGAAGTCATGACCAGCCGGCGCGCCTCCCAACCAAGCGTTCAAGATAGTCTTGATCAATGGTCAAACACGAACTCCAGCTTGCGATGACGACGACTTGTGACCATTGTCTCTGATCGACCCCTCCGTTTGGCGTCTCCACTGGGCTATGTTCGTATTGGAATTCGAGATTTGGACAGAAGAGCCAAATTTCGCGACCCAACTGAAAATGACCCACCAAAAGGCTTGGCCTTGCCTCCCGACGCTTGGCGAGATGGCGCGTCAATCCTCGTTTGCAGCAGCTAGCAGCCTCTTCTTCAACCACCGGACTTGCCCATCCTCGCCATATGAAAACGCTCTCGTCATCAGCTCCTCCCGTTTGTACGAAAAGCTGTTGCTGCGATGTTTCTGATGCCGCCAAGGCCCCGCAGGTGCGCAGCGGGTGAGCGCAGTGATCAGCATGGGCTCCAATCTTGTTTTTTTGTACCGCAAAACGGCATTGCACATCAAACAAGGCCTTGCATGGATCGACGGGGGTGATTGGGCATTGAGAGAATTCGACCATCCATTCCAGGCATTTGCAACAGAGACCAGGTCATCATGCTCTATTTATCTGCGCCGGGCCCCGGCCTAGACGAAACATTGCTGCTTTTATTCAAGGACTTCGAGTCTTGAGAAAGGGTTTGCTTTGTGATTGCTAGTGTTCCAGTCCGCGACGTCGCCATCTAAGCCAGGCTCTTCGCTGGCTTCGGAAGGCTGCGGGCCGATGACCTCCACAGTAGTTTTCAGCACCAGAAAAAATACGCACGACACTTCAAATCTTTGGATGGAGCGGTATCTGCCTCCAAGCTCGCCCGGCTACTAAAGGACGGTATTAACTCGGTAATTGACGATGGTAAAACGAACGAACGAGAACGGTGGGTTCTGTTTCAAGGCGTTTCTCCTGCCTCCAGACTTTATCCAGTCGAGCCGTAGTTGCCAGCTACATTAAGACAGGCGAAATGGTGAGCACACCATTCCTCAATATCGCCGTGCTTTATGCAGGGATGGTTTAAAAAGGAGACGCCTGCGGCCGTCTCTACTACCGTTTAGCCAGACCTGCTTTGCTCTCTCACTCTCATACAGATACTTCCTAAATCAACCGGATGGTCGACAAACTCCCGAGGACGGCCAACCGCCCCCCAGAGGGTTTTTGTTCGGATGGAGAGTTTCGTTTGCCCTTCCCCCAACTCCCAGACGGCAACGATCCTCGCGTGCCTGCACCCGGAACATCCTTATCTCATCGAAATAACCCTGCTCGCTCCTACGGCCGGTGGGAATGTTGGTTTGCTCTTGGATTTATTCTAGCGCCATAATATAAGATAGATAATATGCTGTGCATGCTAACCGACTGCCAGGCTGATTGTCAGATTTTGCTCCTTGCTGTGCCTCGCTATATATGGAGCCAATATTCTGGCACGTGTTGCCAAGAAAAGGGGGTTTCCTTCATCGTGCATCTAGATTTAGAGTGAATCGTGACCTACAGGTCATCGTCTGCAGTTCTCTCGACTATAACATTAGAGTATATGCTGCTCCTTCAACAACAGTGCTAGCGTTGTCGTAACAGACTTGTCAAGCCTTAGACCTCTGAACCAGACTAAACATCTACTCCAAAGAATACTCACAAACTTGACATGATATGTAAGCCGTGCCTCGAAACCATGAGTAGTCAAAGCCTTGTCTTAAACCATGGACGGTGATGGAACTCCGTCTCTTCCATTAGCTATGAACCATACCGATGTCCTAGCAATGACAAGTTTTGCCCTACCCTACCCTACCCAGAAACCGCTGGCGTAAAAGCATATCTGCGTGGTATACATTACATATCTATATGATAGGAGACCCGGCCATTAATGCGTAGAGTTCCCTTCCGAGGTCATGAAAACCATTAGGAGCCATGCCCCCCTATGCGTTCTAAATCCGAGCGAGCAAATGTGCCTATATCGATTTTCTCATCCGCTTTCTCCTCTTTCTATATCTTTTCTCGGTCCCCTAGAGCCCTACAAGGCTACTGCGTAAATCCACAAAGGGAAGCGAGCTGGAAGAAGAGCAAGTAAACACTGAACATCTGGTGAATCTTAAAAGACGTCCCACTGCTGTTCCCACGGCTTGTTCATCTGCCCCACATCCTGCCCATGCTTATACGTACTTATCAACTCTTCCTGATCCACTCCGCAGTGCGTCTGCCCGTCCCGTCCCTGGAACCAGCCGAGCCCGTACGTCTTGTCCACCTCGCCCAGCTTCGTCACCATCTCGGCATTGTTGAGCTTGCTCGTGCCGACAAAATCGTACAACATCTTGCTCTGGTGGATGTATGCGAGAATCGACGAGATGGTGTTGGGCTGGCGCGGTAGAAAGGGGTGCCGCCTGCGAATGAACACAAGGGTCGAGACGACGGCGAGATATAGGAGGATGATGATGGCAATGGTGAGCGACACCCAAAACGATAGGACCGTCTCCTGGCCAGACAATATTTGGTTGTCGTCGCCGTCGTTGTTGTCGTCGCCGTCGTTGCGGTCGATAGGTACGTCGAGAAAGTTTCTGCCCTCGACCGTCGCGAGCGAAGTGAGCAAGACAGTCAAAATCTCGGCGATGACCGAGCCGAGACCAACAACGAACATGATGCGGTCGCCGTTGACAAAGGCGCGCCAGGGAAGATAGCCAAAGGGCATGGCGGCGTAGTCGAGAGTCAGTGTCTTGGACGGGGCTTTCCGCCGCGAGAGGATGTAGAAGGGCTCCATCATGCGGACGTCGGTGTCGAGTGTATTCCAGCTCAGCTTGATGGCGACGGCAAGGGCGGTGATGACCCAGGGCGCATTTTCAGTGACGACGTTCGCAGGCGTAAAGAGGAATACTGGGATGAAGGCGATAAACAAGAAAACCCCAATGACAAAAGGGATAAAGCCGGCCGGCCGAAGCATGACGGGGTGGGGATTGTCCGACAGATGGGCGTGCTGGAAGCGGTTCTCGTCCTGGGCCTGCGACGATACAGGGTTTTCGTCATCAGAGGCAAGGGCCGAGTTCCTGAGTATATACCGACGATACTTCAGCTTGTGGTGAATGTCCTCGTGCTTGGCCGTGTCCATGTCCTTGAAGTCCATTAGGATATGGGAGACAACGGCCATGGAAGCCAATCCCGCAATGCCCTTGACGTCGTTCTGCAAGCCCGTTCTCCTCGTCTGCAGAAGATAAAATAAGACGCAGCCGGAAACGGCACAGAACAACAGCGTTACCGTCAGAAGTCGTGACCAGTGCTCGTTGATGACGATAGCCTTCTCAACGTTGGGGTCTTTTATCCTCTCGCCCCGACTCGGTGTGAGCTTGATGGAAGCAGCGCCGAAGGTCGGAACAAGGGAGACGGCAAGCACCGTCGCAAAAGATGATACGGCCACAGCCCAATGTCGAAGTCTGATGGCACGTATTGGCCGCAGAAACGTTTTGCTGGTGATGTAATCCACGTTGATGGATTCTCCAGCCAGCGCCCCGCCCGGCTTGGAGAGCTGGTAGAAAGCCTCCAAGCGTTTGACCTCAAAGTCGGTAACTTGCCACAGGACGCCGAATGTGACGGCAATGATGGTCGGAAGAAACTTGAGGACAAAGTAGATACCCGGCGAAACTTTGTCCGGGTTGCTGAATGTGAGGAGCGGTGACTTCTTAGACTTTTGGAACAGAAGCTCCTGCATGATGGCGAGCCCGATGGAGAGGAGGACCAAGAGAGACAAGTACGGCCACCGCATCGAAAATGGCTTCCAGTTCGGCTGCGGGTAAAATGTTTGAATTGTTTTCCTTGTTGGGAGGACCGTGTTTCGCGTCGATTGCGTATCGTCGCCGTCGTCCATACCCATGCTTGGCCCAACCATGGCACTGATATCGACGCCCGTCGGTTCGTCAATGACGACCTCGATAACCTCGCCTCTCCTGTTGGCCTCCTCTTGTCCTATCTGCTTGACAGCGTTGGCGTCAACATGTTGCCCCGTCGCTCTCCTCGTCGCTCTCCTCGTCAAGGTCCGGGTGAGAGATCGCGTCAAGGATGTAGGGGATCTCGCGTGCGTTGGTGACCTCAAAAGCTCCGACCCCAGCAGCGTCGTGTCGGCCTTGAACCCAGTACCCAGCCCGCCCGTAAGGTGGCCTTGTGCCTCCTGTTCCTGCAGCTTCCTTACGAATTCTTCGTCTTGGAAACTCATAGGTCCCAAGGTGGAGGTTGGATCGAAGGCCGGCTCATCCACTGATGGCTGCTCCCGTGTAGAGGAGTCCCGATACCCGGTATCCTGTCCCATTCTTTGCGCTGCCGGCAGAAGCGCCATATCATACTCCTCCTCCGGGATAGCTTCGTGCTCTCCGGAGAATGCGAGAGAGTACGAGCGGCCCCCTGCGCGACTACTGCTCGAGTATGACGAGTTGCTTCGAGACGGGGTCCGAGTAGGAGTGGCGGTCGATCCAGAAACCAGTGAATAGCCGGACCGCAGGTTTGTCCACGAGCTGACCGAACTTACGGAACCTGACCCTCCCGAGTAGGTGTGTTCTTGATTGTACGGGTCATTCTGCGCCGCGGGCGGATCGTAGTACGATTGCAACGAGACTACCGACTCGCGGCCGCGAAGAGGGACACCGTGCTCGTCAAATTGACTCTGAAGAGAGATATTGGACTCGGTCTGCCGCAGTCCTTGCTGCCCCTGGCCGTAGCTAGAATGGGACATTGCCGAGACGGTAGTATCGCTCCTCCCAATATCGAAACTATTCTGCGCGTATGGAGCGGAGAACATGGTCGACCCGGCCGACTCCCTTCTCGGCTCTCCAGCATACTGAGCACCATGACTGTATTGATATTGCGGTTGGGATTGGGCTGGTGTTTGCTGCTGGTACGGCTGTTGTTGGAACTGGTAGGTGGGCTCGGTCGGCTGCTGATACGTGGCCGTCGTCGCCGGGCTCTGTCCTTGTGGCTCGGGAGCTGCTTGCTGCTGCTGGTGAGCTTGTTGCCGCTGCTGCCCTCTCTGCGCTGTCACATCCTCGTCAAACTGAAGGTGGTCAATCGAGATATCGGCAATATCGGAAAAGTTGGTTATTCGCGAACTGAACGATTGGCGATTCTGGTCTTGGTTTTGGTTTTGGTTGTAGTCCCTTCCCGAGCTCGAGGCGTTTCCACCATTCGCTGGCGGTGCCTGGTCGTACCAAGTCATGTCGAGCGCGTTTTACATGAACATTATGTTGCGCAAAAGCGTAACTCGACTCTCCGTCGTAGCCTTCAGATTGTGTCCTTCAAAGTCGCTCGTTTTGTCTACTCAGCGGTGTTCGTGATCGCTTTGGCGGCCAAGACTTTGGTGGCCTCGTTAACCGGGACGGCGAGGGGGCGCAGCTTCGCTGTGGCAGGATTACTTTGCGGAGGTTAAACGAGTGACTGCGCAATAGAATACAACAACGAAGGAAAGAAAAGAGTATGCTAATAGTTTGTCTATTTCAGTTTTATTCTGCGCGTAGGACTGTTCTAACGATTGAAGGGACTTGGGTGAAGAAGCACAAGCAGGCGAGAGGCCCAGCTGAAAAAGGCTGCCGCCGATTCCCAAACGTGGAACAAAAACTGCGGTCTAGAGCTGCCCCGTGCATGCGCTGTGTGTGGGGTGGTTTTTCGCAGTCTTCTCGTGAATTCGTGTGGTGGACCTCCATCCCAAAGAAGCAGGGAACGCAGGTTAAGGGTTGCTGCAACGCGAGTCGGCGTTAAATCAACCAACCAGCTAGCGAAGGAAGGACCAGTTGCCGAGCCTGGCGGCCAGCAAGTTCTGCAACAAAATCCATACCATGCCCATCGCGCTCCCACCAAGGCGTCGGGAAGTCCGATTTTGGAGGAGCTCCCACGTCGGCTGCGAGCGCCGAGCCTGCTTCACTGAATCCTTCAAAGATGATCATTTTACGCGGATAGCGAAGGCCCACAAGGCGAGACCAGCCAGTTTGATGTTCTGGCATCTTATCGATCTTCTTCATCCTTTCCCCTTGTTTCACGACGTCTAATGTTAAACGCGGCTCGAGCCGTGGCAAAGAATTTTTTCTTTGAAATACAACTGCGCTATATATTTTGGATTCTCACACCATTGCTAGCACAACCGAGGCGATTGATGCGCGGCACTTCGTCTGGCGACCCGGCAATATGGCGGCGCCGCCACTTTCCAAATCGGGTAACATTATTAGATAGGGACGCCTCAGCGACTTTCCGCTGCCCTTTTTATTTGCAGACCTGAGCGCTTCAACCTCCAGGCTATTGGGCCGGTCAATGTTCTCTGCATCGCAGAATGGACAGCCAAGATACGATGACAGACAATAACTCAATGCAGTTGTCCAAAGGCCCCAAGCGTCGTAGCCGAGTCGAGAGAAGCTTTTCCAATCCTCGACGGTGCAGTCGAGTTGAGAGATACAATTCGCAACGGCATCACAAGTCCGGGTCCACGGCTGTTCCGCGGGTGAACTCTAACAAACCGCGCATTGTCCATTGCTAATGATATCTGGCTAGATATTCTCTTGGTTTTGCATCTCTCCCTGGGGTGAGAAGGCCGTCTTTGCTGCGCGTTCGTACCCTTGTAACACAATCGTCCCCTAGCACACATTAGACAAGATGCTCGTTCTCTGGTCGCACCGCAGTTGGTCATGAAGTCAACTGACGAATCTACCAAATCCCCTTAACGCCTATGCCGTTTCATCCCGATCTTTATCGATTCCGCCATCGCCTTGAGTTCCAAACAAAAGCAGCAATATAAAGCGATAGCTAGTTTACTATAAAGATCAACTACCAAGGAACCATGCGCCGCCCTCACCGCAACCGACGACCATGAAAGCCCAGCCGACATCGCGCGAGGCTGTGAAGTTCTTACTCCCTTCATCGGCCGCCTTCTATTGCACCATGAGACCCCAACCTGGACAAAAAGGCCCTTTCTTGCGAAAGCGGCTATCCCTCTCGTCTCGTCGTGCGGACGCTTCGTTTATGTGACATCCATCTAGGCTGTCCTAGCTGTGAATTCGGACGACTTGCGTATTAAACCTTAAATCCCTATTGCCCCCCCATAGACCCTTTTCGTTTGGTTAAAGGGTTTTCGTAGTGGTTTGGTGTTCGTGGTACTCGTGATCGTCGTTCTCCCTTCATGATGGCTAGCATAGCAAGGATGATACTTACTCCGCAGATGTGTGCCCAAGGTTAACATTGGGGTTATTCGCAGCCTTTTTTGCAACAAGGCTTGTAGGTTAATCCTTGGAACGCTTGGAACCCGGGTTTTTTGGGAATATCTACTACTATTTCCAAGAAGAAAA
>Ga0247774_1001017_pt1 | contig 14151 bp, 6 predicted proteins | sample UWRJL001104B6_FD_179933 | JGI IMG/M metagenome (GOLD analysis project Ga0247774, IMG submission 179933) | Plant litter microbial communities from Arlington Agricultural Research Station in Wisconsin, United States - UWRJ-L001-104B-6 | ecosystem: Environmental > Terrestrial > Plant litter >... | reverse complement strand
AAATCTGGGCTCGTGACAGCGAGCAGCTATGAAAGCGTCTGCGTCTCGCGCTGTAAATCGTGTAGTGGGCGTCAGTGGCGTCTTCCTCGGCCAAGCCCGCCGCAATTGATAAGGTGCCACGGTGACTATCTCTAGTGGACCCACGGTGCGGAAAAAGCACTACACTAGCAAGCCACTAGACGGATCGTACATCCAACGGCGCAGAGCCGCCCAGCCGCGAGCAAGTGTTCCATCAAGTGCCAAGTGATAAATGCTCGTATGCTTCATGACGTCAACACGACGGCTTTCCAATGTCACGAAATCTCTTGTTCGACATCTCTCAAATTTGACGACTACGATGCTCGAACTAAGGCCAAAGGTCATGGGAGTGTGCCATGATAAACTGATATCGGTGTGCATAATCTGCCGCAGGTGTCGTCTGCCCCAAAACCGCTCGTAGAGCTAGCACCGTCGTTCCAAGTATTTGCGCAGGTGCAGCACCTGAACGTCTTCATCCACAATCATCGCTCGAAGCAATGCAACCACAGTAAGGACTCGTCTTCCGTACTTCTGGAAGTCTGTTGCCGTAGCGGAGCTAGCCTGTCGGCCCTCCAATGGACGGAATGGTGATGCATCGCATCTGCAGGATATCCAGAAAAATGGGTGGGTGGGCCGAGGGGAGAATCCAGAAAAGCACCTGTTGGCCTTCATCCCTTGACGATGGCTAGCCCAGTGGCTTCAGAGCATCACCTGAGTGACCCGCCGCGCCCCAGCGAAGCACACACGATAGCGAACCAATCTGCCGGTCCACTCATGGCTCCTGTCTCGTGGCGCTGGGGCTACTCTATTCTGGGCTTCATGCCCGAGACCTCGAGGCCAAGACTTATCATCAATTGACAAAAAGCAATACCAGCGTCCGTCACTACGACAAGGTCGAAAACCTAGTGTGCTTTACTGTCGGGTTTTCAAACATGGCTGGATATTGCGTAACTACGATTCTCGATTCGCGTGGAATGCTTGGCTCGGCAAATAGGCCGGCGAAATCGCTATTGTGGCTTCCCGATCTGCAACTTGACCCTTTTTTAGCGCGGAAGGCACTGATAAGATTTGGCCGGTGACTCGGTGCTTTTCGTTACATACCCCCAAATGCTCTCTGTGATGGAGGGCTGGAAAGCGGGGCTATCAACCCCATGTACCGTGGTCGCCCGTACTGTGCGGAGCTGAGGGGCCCTGTATTATTGACATGTACTTTGCACCTGCCGCCACCATCGGCAGGTCGAAGCTTCTTGGCTTCCTCGGGGCAGCACCAAATCTGGAGAAGGAGGTATGCTAACTTCGGCCAGCAATCGTCGTGCCGTGCTGTTACATCTGAGCTCGTTTGCTTCAGAGACCGGGTGTAAGCTGCCACCCCGTCATTGAGGGTTTGGCTTTTACGATTCTGGAGTTTATCGAGGTCGCAATGGTCGCCGGAAGATAAAAGATGTCTCGAGGATTTGATATTGCAACCCAAGCAGCCAAGAAACTAGATCGCATTCTGTCTGGCTGGCTGTTGGAACCAAGGTTGCTGAACGTCAAAGCCCCGGCCATTTGAAGAGGAGAAAAGAGTCCCACAATCTCAGAGCTGCGGGTGCTTGAAGCTTGGTAGGCAGTAGGATACTCCATGCAGCTCATTCGACAAGGGCATGAGGTGAGAGTCAGGACCATGTCACCGGTGTAGCGCCGACGGCGATGGTTATGTTAGGAACAAACAGAGCAGTTGACGGTTCGCGCATATATCTCGCAGAAACGGGTCGCTTGGTGTTAAGAACGGAAGGTGAGGGTATTGACGGGCGTTCGATATGTGGATGGTGCCTCTGCGGACAAAAATTGCACTCTCGATTCGCTTCCTCAGTAAGTTTCAACCGCACGGCGCATGTAAGCATTTTTCGAGAAGGCAAAGTGGATAAAAGGGTGGTGCTTCGCTTGCTCTGATAGGGTGGGGGACGGCTGTTGGCCCGCGTGTCTCCGCCGAGATGACAGTCGTGGAATCGACCTGGAGCAATTGCCAGGACAGGCAGGAGGAAAGAGCGGACCTTTTGCGCTTGGCGAACCGCGTCGCCAGTCTAGAATCAGCCAGTCTCCGAAACACGACGCCACTGTCGGCGGGGCAGTCCGCTGTCTGCCACCTCGACCGGGGCCTCGAGGAGGTGGCCTTTGTGGTGAATCCCATCAAGAGGTTGGATTTCACCTGACAGGCAAGGGGGGCTCTTGCACATTGGCGTCAACTGCGAGTGGGCCTGCCGTCCTCCTCATCTATTCGTCGCGCCATTCTGCGTCTTAGAGCTCTGGCGATAATTCTGCGACGCTCAATGTCTTGATTGGCGACCGATGTTTGCTGGTAGGCTAGTTGGCTAGGTTCTCCTCTGCAGATCATTTTGACAGAGATGGTACTATCGAAATCTTCCAGAAGGCTTCGAAAGGCGGGGGCGGGGTTAAACCACCCTTCTGGCGTGGTAGCTGGGTGTGCTAGGCTTAATTCGGCGACAAGGCCGCCTGAGCTGGAGGCGAGGCGAGGCGGTGACATGATTCTCGTGAATGTGGACCGACTAGTTTGCCAGTCTGGCTCGGAACTTACGAGTCTGCCAGCAAGAGGCAGTCCGGGAAACAAGGTTGATGTGGTGGTGGCGTTTTCTTAAATGTTGAAGATGGTCTTTGTTGCTTGATTGCTCGAATGAAAGGTGGGATTGATCGCTGGCTCCAGGTTACCGTGGCTGACAGCTCCCCAAGGAACGCTCAAAAGGGCTTTCGCTAAGATGATACGCAGCCTCAACGGATAGCAGCCTCGCACAAACGCATGTTGACCGGGCGACAGGCGGTTTGACTGCCTGTCGTACGAAGGAGCATGCTGACATGCACGAGGCAACATTTGATGGCAGGCTTCAATGGACCACAGAATAAGCAAGAGTCCAGCAGCGGGCAGCAATTTCTTTGGGCATTGTCTGCCGCTCGGTAGCTGTCCAAGCTGCCAAGTTCCCGGAACAAATTCCGTCTGTTAAGACTATGAATCAATGACAATGAGATCTCGTGTCCGGTCTTGACTTGAACGAAAAGGGAAAAAAAATTCCGGCCACTTCCGTTTCAATGTTTAAGATATGTTTCCACAAACATCGTTTTTTGATTGCAGTGAGGTTTGGCTGGATGAGGTAGTGTCGCCCCGAGCGAAGGATGTGGCATACAGTGTGAAATACGGGTAAGGCACACTGGGTACGGCCATAGTACCGCCGATAATCTCGATCCTTGTCTCCACAGCTGGCAAATGAAATTAGGTGGAACAAAGACAAAGCCGCTAGATGAATCGATGGCACCTGCTTGAATATCCCGAGAGCTTGAGGGAAAGCCGCAATTCTCCACCTCATCGAGCTTCCTATCTAAATTTTGCCTGCCAGCCTGCAATGACAAGTACTTAGAGTACCAAGGGCTATTCCATCCCTGCCCCGTGGTACAAACTCAATTACTCGAGCTTTGTCTGTCCCGTGGATGATGGCTGCGTCGATCAATAGGCCGCTGCGTAGATAGCAACGCCTCCTTCGAACGGGGGAAGGAGCATTGGAGCTTGTGGTGTGTACTTTCCGTAACAAGTACCAGTCATTGCCGCGGCTCTAAATGCTCGCTTGCTCTTGGACGGAAGGAGAGGTAGATCGCACCGAGTGACGACGGTACGCCAAACATCTCAGGCTTCCGCTGCCGATTCAGGATTTCCTCGCGTCAAATTGTAGTGACGCCGTCTCCCAAGTACAAAGTACTCCCATGTACCTCGAAGGAGGGGTATGTTTCTACCGTCCGTGTTTGGTCCTTATTGCAGCTTATGATTCCATCACCACTCCGAGGACCAGGTTAGAACCGGGGCGTCCCATTCTCGCAGACCCCGTAACAAGTGTTCGCGGGTTCCCACGCAACAACGCCCATCACTCCATGCAACCATCTTGGAACGGGCATCCCACCTGCTTCTGGCTTCGCTGGGACCCCCATCTTGCCCAAACCGCCCCAATTATCTTTTTGAAGGCCGGTGAGTGCAACGTCAACGGAGCTTCCATGCATAAATTGTCCCTGCTATCCCTCGGGCCTCCCAGCTTTTATCCTGCCTATCGGCTCCCGCTGTTGACGGTCCCTTATTAAAAGCCCGTCGTACCTCCCATGCCGTTCTAACATCTCGCTCGGCTTCTCTGCTTTGCAGCTTTTGGGCAGAATCTGTTCCAGCAAAAGTCGTGCCCTCCCTCGTAGTCATTGTCTTGATCTCCACCTCGATCCCGCGCGTGGGAAGAAGGGTTCACAAGCTTTGTCCTAGTTCGACGAAGCTCGGAAACTCGTCGACGCAGCTTGCGCGGGCCGATAGGCAACAATAAGCAAGCTTCACATCCTATATTCTCGAGAGCTCGTGGTCGCCGACTCTCCTTCACCATGAGCGCCCCAGCTTCGGACCCGGAGAAGGCCCCCGTCGTCACGCCGGCGACGCACCCGGCCATACTCCCAACCTACAACACGACAGGTCGCTCCAAGGAGGCGGCCGAGACGGTCCAGGATGAGGATTTCATGACGCGAAATGGCCTCAACTTGACCTCGTTCAAGAAGCGCGATTATGGTCTCGGCATTGTCGAACTTGACCGGGCCATGAAGGGCCGCCACTTGCACATGATTGCCATAGGCGGCTCCATCGGCGCTGGTTTCTTCGTCGGTTCCGGTAACGCTTTGTACAAGGGTGTAAGTTTCTCTCAAACCAACTGTAGCAATTCTTGCCGGCAAATGGGTCGTTTGCGCCACGTCGCGCAGGGGCCGGGCGATTCGGAGAATTTCTGCACTCTTTGCCGCGGATGTACCCGACCTAGGCTAACATGCTTCGCTCCGTTGTAGGGCCCGGCGGCGCTTCTGATCGACTTCGCCATCATTGGTATCATGATGTTCAACGTCGGTATGTATTAATCATCACTTGAGCCCTGGAGTTGATTCGACGAGATGCAAAACTGACTTTTGTAGTGTATGCGCTTGGCGAACTTGCCGTCATGTTCCCGGTCTCGGGTGGTTTCTATACGTACTCGACTCGCTTCATCGATCCATCGTGGGGTTTCGCCATGGGTTGGAACTACGTGTTCCAGTGGGCCATCGTCCTTCCGCTCGAGTTAACAGTCTGTGCCATTACTATCGGTTATTGGAACCAGGATATAAGCGAAGGTGTATGGATCACCATATTCCTGGTGACCATCATAATCTTCAACATTTTCGGAACGATTGGCTATGCCGAAGAAGAATTCTGGGCGTCGCTATTCAAGCTCTCTGCCACGGTTATCTTCTTGATCGTTGCTCTCGTCCTTGTTCTTGGCGGTGGCCCGGAGCGCGGTATATATAACAATTACTGGGGCGCGCGACTTTGGTATGAGCCCGGAGCCTTCAAGAATGGCTTTACCGGGTTTTGTTCCGTCTTTGTCACGGCCGCCTTCGCGTTCTCGGGAACAGAGCTGGTTGGTCTCGCCGCAGCCGAGTCGGCCAACCCGGTCAAGTCTCTGCCTGGCGCCATCAAGCAGGTCTTCTGGCGTATCACGCTTTTCTATATCCTAGGTCTCTTCTTTGTCGGTCTCCTCGTCAGCTCAGATGACAGCAACCTGTTGTCATCAGATGACCATTCGGGTTCCAACACGTCGCCTTTCGTGCTGGCTCTTAAGTACGCCGGGCTTAACGGGATGGACCACTTCATGAATTTCGTCATTTTGGTGTCGGTTCTCTCCATCAGCGTGTCGGCCGTCTATGGTGGCTCGCGTACCTTGACGGCTCTTGCCCAGCAGGGTTATGCTCCCAAGATCTTCAGCTACATTGACCGCTCTGGTCGCCCGCTAGCTTCTGTCGGCGTCAACATTCTCTGCGGCTTCATCGCCTATGTCAGCTTGGACGACAAGGGCCCTGTTGTCTTCGACTGGCTCCTTGCCTTGTCCGGTCTTGCCGCACTCTTCACCTGGGGCTCCATCTGCCTAGCCCACATCCGCTTCCGGAAGGCCTGGGCCTTGCACGGCCATACCCTGGATGAGATTCCCTTCCGGGCCATCGGCGGTGTATACGGCTCCTGGATCGGCCTCGTCTTGAATATTCTGGTCCTGATCGCCACGCTATACACTGCCATAGAGCCCCTCGACGCCGAGGCCTTTTTCAAGACGTACCTCGCATTTCCCGTCGTCCTCATCTTCTGGGCCATTGGCTACTTCTGGAAGAAGACCGGTTGGCTCCGTACTGACCAGATTGATATCGACACGGGTCGGAGGGAACATGACTGGGATCGAATCAACGCCTACCGTGAGAAGGTGGCTAGCTGGCCCACTTGGAGACGCGTCCTTCACAAGATTGTGTAAGGCGAACATGACGAGATGGGTTTAACTGGCATTTGGGGGAGATTCCATAGCCATCCTTGGTCTTTATATCGCTCCGGCCTGTCTTGTTTGACTTGACGATATAGATTGGAGGTGCTTGGTCATGTTCTGCTGGGTGGGAACCAGACTGGGGTGAGCATGTGCGGTAGCTCGTAGGTAGCAGCCTCTTACCATTTCTTTTGCGCTGTTTTTTTTTTGGAGGGTTGTCCTCTAATGATACCACGTCGTCGCAATTCAATCATTTTCTTCCTGGCTCGCTTCCCTACTCTGTCCAACAATGAATGGACTAAGCTGCGACGTAGTCGTTTCTAAGCGGCGAAAATAAAAGTAAAGATGATAAGTACCTGTGCCTGTGCACCTGCATCATGACAATGCATCTCGACGTGTCTCTGCGTTTGCACGACTTGTCCGTATATCGTGGCTCACCGGTGGTCAGTCCTGGTCGCATCGCTTCGGGAGAAAGCATTTTAGGTCATAATAGATGGCACATCTTCCATTGTCGTGAAATTTAATAGCGAGGCCGACGCTTGGATTGCAAAGAGCCATGTGAAATGACCAAAAGAACCTCCTTACTAACAAGGCAGGACAAAAAAAACCTAGACAGAGCTGAAATACAGCGCATTGGAACAACTAACATTTGGAAACAGTGCCGAAAGTTCTGTCGAGCACAGTGCTGCAATTGCTGCAGCACGATTGTGGTATGAATCATTGATAGAACCGAAACTCAGATCAAGACCCCACAAAGCTAAAGAAATTAATCCCTCTTGTGTAGAGATCGGTCGGGTTTTGTAGCTGCAGATCCCAGAAGGCTGGCATGTCATTCACGCCCTGGGAGCTGTCAATTAGGAGAGCATAATAATCCTTGGACGGCTGGGTTCACCGCTGATGACAGGAAGGGCGCGCCAAAGTCGCCAGGTAGACGTGGGGCATGTCATTGGTGGAGGCAGGATTGGGTTAGAGCATAATCCCTGCTGGTGGGAACTGCCCGATTCGGAAAACAAGCAACGTCTTGTTGGTCTCGGCTCTTTTTTAGACATTTTGGGATGCCTACTTCGCAAGGGGTGCCGTTGAAGAAAGTTTAAATTGAGTATACGCAATACACTTGGCTGCCGATATTTGCTGCTAGGTTTGGTTTGATCGAACTGCTGTTTTAGTTAGGTGGCCTGTTCTGGTCGTTGTTTTTCGGTGGCATAATCGATTCCTTACTACTACTTTTGTACCATTATATGCGAAGACAAGAAGCAGTGTGCCACACGCATGACGGGTTTCATCAAGTAGTTAAGATGAAGTGTTCCTGGCATGTAGCAACACAATATAGCCCTTCATCTCGACTGCTTTCACCCATATTGTCATCGTGGATCTGGGCGAGAAGAATATTTTTTGCATCTCACTGCATGAGCCGCTGGTTCGCACAAAACTGAACTCTCGGGTCGTGATCGTTGTTTTGGTCGTTGTCCATCAATGTGAATATGTACTGTTTTATGAGAGCTGCCGTCATGAAACGCGAGCCCTAGAACGCAATCCCAAGGTCTTGGGAGGTGCAGCTCGAACAGCCCAGGTTAAGCGTTAGGATATGACATGTTTTCTTTCAGTACCTTGGGCGGAATGCTAATGACTTTGCGGAGATGGAAGCTGTGTTTGGCATTGTAGAGCAAACTCGACTCTCAAAATGGGTTGCTATCTCGCCTTCTAACATGGTGAGCATTTGTACAGTATTAGATACATTATGATATCCCTGGCTTCAAGGCTTGTTGGGAATATGTCCCGGCTCCTTGCCGCAATGTGTTTCCGATACCCAAGCGCCTCTATTGTTCCAATTGCTCTGCGCTGAGCCCTCTATTTGCATAGCCAAGCTATGTTACAGGTCCCCTTTCCGTTTAATCTTCGCCTTCCTCGACCATGCAACTCCCAGCTGGAGAAGCCGACCCAGCTCTCTCTCTCGCCGGCACATAGCATGGAGCTTATCCCGACCGCCCGGTGTCGTTGTGCGCGTATTACTTCATTACATGACCATCTAATGTGTCTTTGCTTTGCCTGTGACTCTCTTCTGGAACCTCATGAGGTGGTAGTTGATCATGTTCGGCGGCGGTCGCGCGGCCTTCGGTTTGTCCATGCATGCGCGGAGTTGTTGTTCAAAGACGGCGCAACCGGCTGTATGATATCCCGACGACGCCCAGCAGCCTGTTTCCATATGCGTTAGCGAATGGTTTTCCAATACCTCCCGGCCACAGACTCTAACGGCTTCGCTGGGCCTTGCGATAGTCCCACGACTTCAAAGGCTCAAGAACTTGTCTCGAATTTGTCGCGGTCGTCGCAGAGCCACGCTAATGACAAAACAGGGCAATTTTGACTTACTGAGCATACCTGACATTATCTGCAGGCAGGGATTCTCAGCCTTGGGGTTTGGGTTTTTGACTTGGAGGGACTTTAGAGTCGGCAACCGAATTGGTTTTTGAGGCATGGTGCTCCTCTTCTCAAAGGCCCAATTCCTTGCTTAGCAGGAAGAGCCGACTATTGAAAGAAGAATCCGGCAAGAACGTTGCCGCCCGTGGTGACTGTATACTGTTGTGCTGTTGTGCCAGGTCGTGGTCGAGCTGAGAGACACTGGCGAAAATGATGGAACTGTCGCGATGCGGCACCAAAATTTCGAATCACGTGACTGAACCAATCAGGTTGAATTGTGCCTGAGCTGCACGGTTCTGCTATTAACCTTCCCTGGTCCCCCTAACAACGCTTGGCGACTCCAAACAATTGCGTCCGTCAGTTCGGCAACACTTTACTCAGTTCTACTACATTATCAGGAGTGTGGCATTGCGCGAGTGGCCTCTCAATCTTCATCGTTACCACCTAACTGTTCACTTCCTTTTATTTTACGAGAGACTGACAGATTTGGTGCCATCCTATTTTTTGGCAGGATAAAGAGCGAGCTTCGGCATCCTGCGGGATACGGGACCAAATCCGGCAGGCGGTCAGGCACCCATTGTACAGCTACGTTTTCAGTGCCAGTTATTCCATTGGTTCTTGAGTCACGCGACTTCACCAAAACAACGACAATGAACGCTAGTCCTGAACAGAACTAGCTCCATATCTTCTGGTCGTCTGCCCCACCAATGTAAACAAATCGAGCTCCGAAGTCAAGCCTGGGCCTTTAGAACCAGTGCAACCGCGACTTCTAAAATTCGTGTTTGATAGATTATTGACCTTCGTCTGCCCCCTTCACCAGCATTTTTGATTCTTCATCGCGAGCAACCTATCTTTCCATCTCCCACGATATTAATATCATCACCTTCGCCTTCACACGCATTCGTCGTCGCACGCGCTCGACAAAGCTTCTATCCGAATCTCTACTTCCCCGTCGCGCATTGCCAAGCCATCGCGTCGGGGAACTTTCCGAGAAGTTTGGAACTTCACCCGCACTTCTTGACGTGAGATATTGGTCTTATTCTTGAATGATCACGACATAGACAGAGTAGCAATGTCATCTCTAACGAATCACGCGTATGTCTTCGCTCCCGAACAATTGCGTATCAGATAACTCTGGTCGCGTCACTTCGCCCAATTTGCCTCACCAACTGGACATGCGGCTGACAGGCAACTTTTTTTTTTGTAGCGAGGCGACACGCACACCGAGCGTTTCGCCCGACAATGCGTCTGAAAAGAGCAAGTCCGGCCGGCTGTCGCCTGGACACATGAGCAAGTGTTGGAGTTCAATGACCGAGGCAGCAACAAGGGGCGTCGACATGCGAAAGTCTAGTAGGCCCCAAACACCCAACCAGGCCCAAGCCGAATACGAGGTGGACGCAGCGAAGAGTATGGACATCTTTGGATCCCATGCCGTACACTACGCCAACATGGCTACCGACAATATTAATGCCAACCACACCAGCATTCTCAACCAGTGGGCTACGAAACAGGACCGACGACTTTTGGTGACGTTTAAGTTGCAACCCGAGTTTGAATTCCTCTTTCTCAAGGACAGCGAATCCCCTGCCCCAATTGCCGTGGAATCTCTGGCTAGGAATGATCCTGCGTCGGTCAAAGCTCAGAGTCCACAATTACCTCTCGCTCAAGACATTGCGACGACCGGGGTCAAAGTCGCCCCTTCCATCGCCAATTCTACGGTCAGGAGTAGCTCGATTGTTTCAGCCAAACAGACAGAGAATGTGCCGTATGCTCAAGACGCTGCTTCGACCAACATTAGCGACCCTTTCACACCTACTGCACAGTCTGGACCCCTGTCATCGTCCCCAACCGTTGACTTGGATTCAACTGTTTATCACGACGATTCGACCGAGTGGTGCACGAGTGCTACTGCCGCCCTCAACGACGTCCGAAAGATATTGGAACAAGGGACGCCACTGGCTTTCTCGTCGCCCGAACCGAGTGTCTACACGACCCCAAAGGGCTTTTCGATGATTGACGAATCTACCCTCCACCTGCAGTCTCAATTCAGCCCGATTGCCAACGAGGCGCTCCAAAATGATACGATGATGTTCATCAACAGTATGCCCGACATCATAACGCAGGTGGCGCCTACCCCGCAGGCGTGTGCATATGGGAAGCCTATTACTCCCGCTTCCGCTTCATTCGGAACAGGAACACCCCGGTTCGGCTTGCCATCCAAGGATGCTTTAGGCAGCATTGACACACCTATGCCCATTCGATCGAGCCCTGATGTCGCCGATGTTGATGCTGACGTAACTCTCGCTGTGTCGGTCGACTTTGAACGGTCGTCACCGAAGTCGGTAATTGACCATCCCGTCAACGCAACGCTCGAGACTACAGTCACGCCTTCTCCTTGGTCTAGCCCTGGAATAGGAAACGGCGCAACTGATGCCACTCTTGCTGTCTCGATCAACTTCGACCAGTCGCTGGATCTAGCTGTTGCTTCTCCAGGTAGCCCAAGGGTGGACGGCACACCAATCGGTAATGACACTACAGCACTCATCAATAACCTCGACGAGACACCATCGATGCTTGCCACCCTATATCCCCATGATAAAAGTGGCCTTTTCAACCTGTCACCGGCTACGTTTTCCACTGGAACGCCGAGATTCGGCCTACCGACTTTTGGTCTACCGTCCGACAGCCCTTTCAACCACACGGCAACGCCCTCTGCCCTGTCTTCCGGTGGTGTCGACGCTGCCGTTGTTCAGACCACCGCTGTCTCGGTCAAATCTGATCTGTCGTCTGAACTCTCGTCCTCTTTCTGTACCGGAATCCCGAAGTGTTCATCCGTTCATACCAAAACCAGCCCCACTAAGACCACTGCCGCCGAGCCTGTGCCCAACGAGCCGGTTCCCGCTAAGTCGGCTTATACTGAACCTTCAGACAAGGGGCCGCCTTCCACACCCAAGCGTGCTCCCGAGAGGCAGAAATCTGCTGCTTCCGCGGTTGAGCTTAGGGTCGAGGCGGAGCCCACTGACCCTGCACTCCCTATCACGCCTGCGCGTGCTCCCGAGATGCAGCAACCACCTGCCCCGGTGGAGCTCCAGGCCGTGACGGAAGATGACGAGAATAGGGAGTTTTTGAAGAACTGGGTTCTGAAGCAGAAGGCCACATCAAGGCCCAGGTCGGGATCGAAGTCGCCAGCTCTAGCGACAAGCGCAACGGGATCGCCGCAACCCCGCAAGCCCCTCGCGACGGTGGACGCGAACATCGTCTCGCCTGTCAAGAAGGCAGCGAAGCGGAAGGCTGCGGCCGATGACACAGACGACGTCGTCCCTTCCGCCCCTCCTTCTAAGCGTGGCCGGAGGGTGGCCCAAGACGCCACGGCGCCGGCCCGCCGATCGTCACGGGTCCGCAAGCAAAATGAGCAGGTTGAGGCGGCGAAGGCGGCCTCTGGGCCTAGTTGCTCGACTGCCACGGGAAATAGCAAACTGCCCCGGCGTGCAGTTGCCGCTAAGAAAGCAGTTCCCTCGGCGGACGCGAGCCTCGCCGCAATGACCCGTGCTAATACCGCGGCGAATCGTGGTGAGGCCATCCATGCCACGGACTACTTGGCGGCCCGTGCCAAGGACCCTGCCGCGGCGCGTATGGCGGACCTGAAGGACGTTGCCGACGCGAAGGCGGCACGGGGCCCAAAGAACAAGGGAGCCAAGACCGTGGGGTGGGACACGCCCCTTGCGACATACGAAGGCGAGGAGAACGACAAGAAGGTCCCAAAGAGGAGTAAGAAGGCCGCCCCTCGGGCAAAGAAGGCTGCCGGGCCGGCCACACCTACCCTCGCGCAGAAGGCTGGGGCGAAGAGGAAGACGTTACCTCGACCAGCCACCCCAGCCCCGAAGAGAGCTAGGTCGAGCACGAAGAAGTAGAGGTCGGTGATGGTCTAGGGAGTGCAATAGAGGAGATTCTGCGTATGAGTAAGGGGGTTGGGGGGTCGGCTTGGCGCTTTGGGCGGCCATATCAGTTCCTCATGTTTGACGGGGGAGTTGGATGGAGATTCGTTAGGTTCTGAAATTTCCTTGTCTAGATACCCCGGCGTAAACCCGCTGCTAGTTTAATTAATATTGCGGCAACCATGCATGTTTGATCCCATAAAATGTTGCGCAACACCGTGAAGGTTGCCAATGAAACGATGGCGCTGGCGGGAGCACCCAGCCAGGCTAAAGGAGTTGGCAATCATACAACCCGGAGCAACAGCAATTCCGCATCGCTGCGGAACCGCAACAATAGGCTTGGGTGCATGTTCCTCATTATCCTGCTTGCATGACATGGCACCGGCAGAAAAGGTCTGCATCTTTTCCGAACCGACGGGAACTCTATTCAACCACTCACCCACTACCCGTCATTCACCAGCTTTTCATTCTTGACTAGAGAAAGTAAACAACATCATCAATCTGCTTCCGGCCTATCCTGCTGCTAAGGCGGGATGAAAACAAGAGCCCTCAGCCGGGTCGACTTCCACGATGTTAATTACCATCTAATGATCGGGGTGCCTGGCACTATACCTGATATGCATCATAGGATCATGTTCCAATTGGTACTTGTACGTCTTCTTCTCCTCATCCGAGAGGAGTCCCATGTCGTCCTTGCACCGGATACGCACGCTCCTAACACATTCGTCCACTATGACAGAGGGTTAGCTTAGCCAAGGCCAACACCCCTCCAGCACCCCCATAAAGCTGCCCGACACTGCTCTCTCTGTTCAAGACCTCGTGAAAGACAAGCAAGGGTCGGGAGCCCGTGTCAAGGTGGTCGGGAATGAGAAGTGGGGAAGCCTACAACCACTGTACAATTACCTTTTAGCAAACCGCACATATTGGTGGCACTTGACTAAGAAGCGGTACTTACGGGGTTACCATTGGCTGCCTTGCCTCACCTCCCGGAACCCGGTTCTTGTGCATAGACGACGGTCCCCCAAGGCCCCGCTCCTCGCACCACAACTGACCCAAGCTTGCGCAACCCCAAAACTCGGTCATCCTGCCTGGAGGGATGGACGCTTGGAGGGAAAGAGAGTGCCTAGTTAGTAATCGTGATACGAGGGCCTTCTCCGTAATAGATATTTGAGGTGCGGGATTTGGAATGCAAGGATTTACCTGAGATATCGACATACCTGCCAGATGTAGCGGGAAGGGCCACGGTGGTGGGAAGGAGTGGTAGAAGGAAAGCGGGGCGCATTTTCCCAAACTTATTGAGAATTGGTAATGTCGGAACTTGGGATGGTTTGAAGACGATAGCTGTGTGTTTGTTTTTGAGAAATTGGTCATTGCTCGTGTGGGATAGTAATGCTAGATATCCTTCTGGTTTTCCCGGCACGCTGGCGTGATGAGTTGGTGAGCTC
>Ga0247774_1001016_pt1 | contig 14154 bp, 12 predicted proteins | sample UWRJL001104B6_FD_179933 | JGI IMG/M metagenome (GOLD analysis project Ga0247774, IMG submission 179933) | Plant litter microbial communities from Arlington Agricultural Research Station in Wisconsin, United States - UWRJ-L001-104B-6 | ecosystem: Environmental > Terrestrial > Plant litter >... | reverse complement strand
AGGGAGCCCTTTTATCTAGGCGCAAACAGGATGCTTCGGTCGCATCTTCAACGGCATTCGGAATCGAGGTCAAGGACGATTCCAAAATAGGCAAGTTATGAGCCATAGATCCAAAACCAAGGGATCAATGAACCAAGAGTTTCCATGTGGCTCCCCCTTGTATCATTGATATTTTTCGTCCGAGAAAATCATGGCAAGTACCCGGTTAATAACGGTCCGCACCTAAGAACAACCAAAATTACCACTAGGTAGCGAATCCGGGTAGCAACAAAAGAAGGCCGGTGTGCCGCGCAGTATGGTCCCGACAATCCGATCTGGGGCATTGTTCGGCTCGCGCTGCAAACCAAACCTGGGATCGCCCAACTTCCAAAACTCTCGCGATGGCTTCTTGTCACCAAAAGCGGTCGATTGCTCGTTTCTTGACGATAGGCTCGAAGTCCGCAATAAGTGCGTGCGGGGTTCACGGCTATTTGGCATGCTCGCTTGTTGACAGGCACTCGCGGCCGTGATGTCCGTCGCGCAGTTCAAATGCTCGGAAAACAACACATCGGGCTGGTAGGCCGCAATTGGGAGGATTGGATCTAGCCGAAATCGTGAAGAAATCGCCAAGCGAGGGCCAGTGGCGGAGCAGCACGGCCGGGTCCTCTCAGAGATCCCTGAGATTTGGGTCATCATGTGATGCAAGCGTCGAATCCAAGACTCCTCCGGGGACCTTCCAAACTAATGTGCTTGGCAGAACCGACCATGCTCATCATTTTGCTACCTACTGCTCCGACCCTGCCATGGACAGAGTGGTCTTATTTTATCCACTCCGTTAGGCCCAATTTGACCATGGGGTGCACGATCGGCCCAACAGCCGGGCAATAAACTCAATTCTGCAGGACCCTTCGATCCTTTCGCTTGGGATCGCGGAATTGTAGGGCTCAGTTCTGTATAGGAGTTGCAGGCAAGGTCAAATAAAACCAGGTTGTCAGGTGGTTTTGGGTTGGATTGGCAGCTTCTATTTCAGGCTGTAAATTCTTTGCTGTTCTGTTCTAGCCCTGCAGGATAGACGAGGTACCACACCATCCGGCCCAAAACACCTCTCTCAATCCTGAAGAGGCCTCTGAAGTCTGATTGTGGCTTGTCAGCTTTCATATAAGTCAAAACTAAGGTGACAGTGTTGACATTTAGAATAATGCCAATGTGTGAAGCGACTGGGTCAGAGCAAGCCATTCATCTCTTCTCTCCCCTCCTTCGGCCGTCGAGGGTTCCCACAGCCGAAAGACATGCCATGCGCACCCTCCAGCCTTCGTGATGGCAGCTTGCTTCTTGCGGGCCCTGAAAGTCCGGTCCGATTCTGGTGGCCTGTTCGTAAATTGCGGAGATGCACATGTTGCTAACGTCCACAGTGAGTTCCATGAAGAAGTGTTGATTGGCCCGCAAGCTTGACCATGTTGTCCCAGCTCCTGGACAGCACATGCTCAACCTGCAAAAAGTCCATGATGTGGCTCGGAGCCTCATCTAAATCCAATTTAGAGAGCGTTTCCCCCTCGCACTAGGGCCAGGGGGATGGATTCTATTCTTAGTGCCGGATTAATGAAGGCATCGCAGCCTCAGACGACGGTCACGACGGGACCGTGGAAAAGAAGGCACAACGGAGGCTTTCTCCCCTTCGACGACTGACTATAAATGGAAGTAAAAGCTCTCACCTAATGGGGCATGTCTTTCCCCTCTCTTGTTACCCTTGACCAGCTGAACACCAACAAAGAAAAAAAAAAGACAATGAAGTTTCTCGCCCATCTTGCCCTCTTCCTCGGTGTCGCCACCGCCAACCCGCTCGTGGCGATTGCCCCTCGTGCCCAGGATGTTAAGATCAGGAGCGTCAGCGCCGTCGGCTCCGGCTGCCCGCTGGGCCACGCCTATGCCACCATCGACGCGTCTGGCACCATCTTCGATGTTGCTTTTGACGACTACATCGTCCAGGTCGGCCCAGGCACGTCCTCGTCGGATGCCAGGAAGAATTGCCGAGTCACGCTGAACATTGAGTTCCCGAAGGGCATGTCGTACGTAACTTCTTCCCTTTGACAGCTCCTCTGTGTTTCTTCTTCCTATTTCGTGATGCTGACCATCCCTGGGTAAGGTTCTCCATCATTGACACAACCTTCTCTGGTTATGCTGGCCTTGCGTCAGGTCAGACGGGCACCTGCAAAGCCACTTACTCCTTCTCCGGAAGCCAGAGCGTAAGTGAAAGAAAGAAGCACCAAGATCAATACCTCCGCCGCTAACAACACGTCCGACCGCCAACAGTCCACCTCGGCCGAGATGTCTCTCCAAGGCCCCACCGACCAAAACTACGACATGAACAAGAGCGTTGGGGTGACGTCCTGGTCCCCCTGCGGAGACTTCTCCGCCATCATGAACGTTAACTCGGAGATTCGCATTGCGCCTATCACCACCACCAAGAAGGGCATCATGACGGTATGTTGCGGTGTCCACACCGGCATCCGCTGGAGGTTTTGCGACGGTGGTGGAGATGGTGATGACGATGAACCTCCTGCTTCCTCCTCCACCACCACCACTACCTCTGAAACAACTTTGACAACATCAGGTACGCCTTTTGCTGACTCTCTCTTAGGTTGACTCCTTCGACGGGCGCCTCCATGTCATCTTCAGCACTAACTGGAGGCGATGCTAAAAGAAACGACATGTGCGGTGACAACGACGCCCGAGACTCTGCCAACAACAGTCGAGGTCGATTGACGATGGCTTGTGACTTGGCTGCCGCACTATCGGAGCAGTGGGTTGGCGAGTGTCGAAGTTTGTCTAGCAATTTTCGACATTCGGTGGACGGGTGTCGGGGGTGTCGGGTCTAAAGGGGAGCCGCGGCCGATGGTCCTGCGAGAGGACTTTTTGGAGAGTTTTCGAGACATTTCTGTTAGTAATTGAACCGACGACTGATTTCTCGAGTCTATGAGATCTCTCTATCTCTTCAAAGCATCATGTACGGAGTAGATGGCACCTAATTCTCATGGCGAGATTGCGAAGGCGTACGCTTGCTAGCGAAGCTCTGCGACAAAGTTCGAAATTGATGGTGCACTAGCCATGCCGACCTCCGAGACACCCTTGACTCAATTAAGTAAGGGGGGCCACGGTTATCACCGGGCCTCAATCGGAGTTTTTGGCGCGCCAACCAATGACAGTGTCCACAAGTGCCCTGTAACTCCACCATGATGGTTGCCTGTGGTGGTCTCGAATGCAAATACCTGCGCCTCTCGTCGACGTAAACATCACTGTGCAGCGTCCGTCACACCCTCACCCCAGCACTACCACGCCGTTGTCGGCCTCGTGCAACTCGGCCTTGCCAGAAACGTCTCTCCGGGTCGAGACGCATGATTTTTTACCGGATCTTGCCCGCCGCCCTCCTGCAAATAACCCTGCTTGTACGTCCACCCTTGGAGGCTGTGATGCTTCGGAAGACGACCCGCGGGCTCATATGTACCCCCAATGATAGGGCGTTATCCGCCTGCCCGCCCATCCTGAACTTGGATCGGCGTCTATCGGCCACTTCTGACGGAGCATCATTGCAGGCGTTCACGGCGGACCTCACGTTGCATGGTGCTAGGCAGAAATGGCTAGACTAGCCGTGTCGGTTGCGCCTTTGCAGCGAGGAGTGGACGCGCCCGGTGTGAGGCAATGAGGCGGCGAGGTTGGTCTTTTTCATCTTTGAGTATTTCTCGTCTGACAAAGCAGTTCCGCGTGGCCCATGACCTAGCGAACTTTTTCCATTCTATCGAGTCAACGAACTTTGGTCCTTGGAACAAATACTTTCGGGTTCTCGAATGAGAGCTTGCGTGCCTTGTTTATTCGTCCTTTGCATCAATATAGACCGTCGTTGGGCCTTTCATTTCCCTACGGCCTAGCTTTGAATTTGGTAATACGCTATCCGTCAGACGCAGCTTAAGTGCTAGTCCGCTCTAGATTCCTGCTCTCTCAATAAGGTCGCCACTCTCTCGCTGGTGAGGCCTAACATCATGTCGACGAGCAAAAACAAAAAACCAAAGCTTCCGGCGAAGCAACTGGCAATCCTCGGTATGTGAAGCTCTTGATTATTCCGTTGGCGCTACGGGACGCCCTAATCCGTTTCGTCTCCCCCGACTGGCCGGCCTGTCACGGCGACTCGCGGCGATCTTGAGATAGAACTGCTGCCGCTGATTCGCGAGCCGCGCATCACGCCCTGCAACCCCGCATCCCGCGGTTCATCAAACCAAGTCTTCTCCAAGCTGTAATGTCATCGTCGCGATTGACCGGGGCGCCTTCTCATACGTTGAAGAAGCAGGGTAGATTGGAAACGGCGATGATGAAGAGAACAAGACTCCAGGTGATGGACCAAGTAGATCCTCTCCATGTATTTTTCTAGCGTCTCATCGCTGGTATTTACTAACATCAACAAGCCGTGGCTAGGTTCGCGGAACCCCTAGCCCTTACCTCGGTCTTTCCCTACCTACCTGAAATGATCAAGAGCTTTGGTATTCCTGAAAATGATGTCGCGAAATGGGCCGGAGTGGCGTCGGCTGTCTTTTCGTTCGCGCAAAGCTTCACGGCGGTACCGTGGGTGAGGGCGTCAGACATTTTCGGACGAAAACCCACCATCATTGCTGGTCTAATAAGTACCATGGTGTGTTTCCTCGCGTGGGGAATGTCTACTAGCCTCTCCATGGCTATCATTGTCAGAATCATTCAGGGCAGTGCAAATGGAAATGGTACGTCAAATCTAGCATTGCTTGGTCACGCAGCTAACGGATTCGAAGTTGGCATTATCAGAACAATGGTAGCGGAGATGGTGCCCGAAAAGGAACTGCAACCCAGGGCTTTCTCCATTATGCCTCTTGTCTGGTCGCTGGGATCCATCGTTGGACCGGCATTTGGAGGATATTTCGCCAAACCCGCCGAGCGATTCCCGTCCCTCTTCGGCGGTGTTCCCTTCTTCGAGAAGTACCCTTTCGCGCTTCCTAACCTGATGGGAAGCGTCTTCTTTCTCGTGTCCGTGACGACCGCTACCCTGTTTTTGAAGGAAACCCTCGCCCACAGGCGCCATCACGAAGATTGGGGCTTGCTAATTGGAAAGCGAATCACGCAATCCTTCAAGCGACGCCGTGGTCGGAGGCAGAGAAGGACATCTTTCGTCGATGGCGAGGCCACGGCTCCGCTCATTCCGACCAAAATCAATCCGAAGACGGTGCACCACGGGCGAAATTATCGACCCAGTGCGAAGGAAGTATTTACGCCACAGTCTAACCTGGGACTGGTTGCCTACACATTCCTTGCCCTTCACTCCGTCACCTACGATCAAGTCTTGCCCGTATTCCTGAACTACCCGATCAAGGAGCATACGTCCGAAAACACGCAGCTGCCTTTCAAGTTTGTCGGAGGACTTGGCATGGAATCGGACAAAATTGGATCTTTATTCACCGTTTATGGTATCGCTTGTGGCCTGATCCAGTTCATCATCTTCCCGCCCCTCTGCTCGGCCCTCGGCGCGCTTGCTTGTTTCCGGATTTGCTGTAAGTATTACGGGGCTTGTTTGGATAAGACGTAGATCTAACAACTCCAGGTGCCATGTTCCCGATCGTGTACTTTGTCACGCCGTACGTTGTTCTTATCGAGGACGCGAACGTTCGGCTTGGAGTGCTTCTCTGCATCATGGTCTGCAAAGCCTTCTGCGTCATCATTGGATTCCCGAGCATGACCATCCTTCTTACCAACAGCTGCGCCTCCCTTAGCGTCCTGGGAACTCTCAACGGCTTCGCCACCACGTTCAGCGCCCTAGGCCGCGGCTTCGGCCCCGCCATTGCCGGCGCGAGCTTCTCCTGGGGCGTGAAGGTTGGCTACGTTTCGGTGGCCTGGTGGTTTCTCCTTGTCATGTCTCTCATCGGTGCCATTCCTACCTTCTACATGATTGACGGGCCTGGGCCTTCGCAAGAAATTATCGATTCCACCGAGGGCGAAGACAATGGCTTGCCTCGGAATGATAGCGCCATTGCCGTGGAGGAGAACGCGATAGCCTCGGACTCGGAGGATGACGACCCATACGTGGACGACGACGACGACGACGACGACGGCAGACCTCTAATTAGCGCCTCGAGGCCTCGCGAAAGGAATTACGGGGCGGCAAACTAAGGCGGTCTCTTGGGAAGACGCGACTGTCCCCGAGTGGGCTCGACATCGGTTCGCTGGACGATATTGCCCCCATCGCAGCGGTGGGTGGTTCCGCTGCACTGAGGCGACTTTGTTCCACCTTGGTTGGCGGTTGCACCCGCTCATCGTATTAATGTTTGACTGGATAGGTGGCAGCACGGATTTCGAGGTGGTGGTTGGTTATATACGTCTCGAGGCTTGCATCGCATTCCATGGCGTTTCTATAAAGTGAGCGGTAGCATTTATCGTACAGATTGTTGAAGCTTCCACATAGGCACCACATGCTTGGCATTGGGTCCATGCAACCGCTGGCCTGGACATATCGTGGGTATATATGTAACCTTGGCTGTATAGATTCCGGGGGTTACTTGAGATCTGTTCGTATGTATGCCGTTTAATTGAATGGTTGACATTTGAACAATATTGGTGACTGGCATCAGGGAGGCATCTCTAGGGTTAGGGCTCCTGGCTCTTTCTCCCTTGCCTGTCTGTCAATTTCCTTGCCGAGACGGTTTCCCGCTGCCCATGGCCACTAAAGGCTGCCTATAGAAATAGCGGGCTTCTCCGCGGGAGTGCAATGAGCGAATCGGCCCAGTTTTTCAACCCCGGCTAAAGATCGCTGCTCCAACATTACCTCTGCTATCCTGCACCATCTTGCACCCGCCGTCTCCACCTCGAGCCTCCACATCAGTACCCCTCCGATTCTGGAGCTAGACACAAGAATGCCTACAGAACAATTTCCTCTCTCCAAACAAGCAATCTGACCTCTATCCGAGCCTCTAATTTTCATTGCGGGAAAAATGGTCGCCCCCGCCTCCACTACCAACCCCATCAAGGTCGGCATCGTCGGCTACGGCTTCTCGACAAAGTGCTTCCACCTACCCTTCATTCTTCCCAACGCCGAGCTCAAGGTCCACGCGTTCCTGCAGCGGGCAGCGCCGCCGGCGACGCCGGCCGGGGTGACGGGATGGGGTCACTGCACGGTGGATTTCCCAGGCGCGAAGCATCACCGGACCAAAGAAGAGTTTTTCGCAGATGAGGAGATTGAGCTAGTGGTGGTTTGTACGCATGCGCATGAGGAGTTTGTGGAGGCGGGGCTGATGGCTGGGAAGCATGGTGAGTAAATTTTGTGTGTAGGGGATCACGACGGAAATATTTGAAAAAGGGGCTCAGAAGAAGGGGGGGAGGCCGAATGGCAGCGGTGGTGATGGAGGTTGAGTACGGCCGGTGGTCGTGAGACTGGCATGAGGTGAATGGACAAGGAGAGTGCTGACATTGGATAAAAGTCGTGGTGGAGAAACCATTCGTGACGACGAGCAAGAAAGCCGACGAACTTATCGCCATTGCAAAGGAAAAGGGAAAGATCTTGACCGTTTTCCACAGTGCGTCCACACCCAGGTCGCGACAGTCCGTGGCGGGTCCCATGGAACTGAGGACAGAATTACTTCGACTGACAATCTAGCCCAGACCGCCGCTATGACAGCGACTTCCGAACCCTTCACCACCTCATTCACCAAAATGCCCTCGGCACCATCAAGGAAGCGGACATCCACTTTGACTTCCCCTCCCCGGGGTGGATCTCGGGCTGGACGAAGAAAGAGTATAATCCCGGAGAGGGAATGATCTTTGGGCTCGGTTTGTCCCCATTCCAATGCAGCTTTGATAATTCCGCCGCAGCTGTGACTGCCTTCCAGACCTAACGGGACCAAAGGAACGCACACCATCGACCAAGCCCTTTACCTCTTCGGTCGTCCTGCCTCCGTGACCGCATTTCTCCGATCCAACCGCGGCGTTGATAGCGAAGTTGATGACACCTACACCGTCATTCTGCAGTACGAAGGCGAGCAGAAAAACTTGCTTGTCACCATCAAGACAGCCATCGTGACGCATATGAAAGACCAGGTGCGGTTCTTCATACGCGGAACCGGCGGCACGTACCTCAAGGTAAAAGCTCTAACAACACCTCCATCTCCCCCAACTTTCGGTCTGTTCCAACTTCCATCGATCCTCGCTCACCTGACACTCTGCCCAAACAGTTCGGCAACTGCCCCCAGGAAGCCAACGCCATCGCCGCCCCCGGCCAACCGGCCATCTCCCCCAACTTCGGTGTCGAAGACCCGCGCATCTGGGGCGCCCTAACCACCACGACCGAGTTCGACCCCGTCTCGCAAAAGCTCGATGAAGTTTCGGGGTTGTACGTCGGCATGTACCCGAGCATGCCGGGCTGGTATCGCGGGTACTACGAGAACGTGGCGGATGCGATTCGAGGACGCGCCGACATCATGGTGGACCCGCAGACGGCGAGGGATGGCCTAAGGGTTATTGAGCTAGCGAGGGAGAGCCATGAGAAGGGGTACACCATGCCGTGGTCCTGAAGGACCATTGTGCGTTTGGAGAGGTTGGCGTGGGGGAGGGAAATGCAAAAGCTGGTTTGTAGTTGTCGGTACGGGTCATATTGGAGTCCTGATGTCTTGAGCTTCAGGGGAAGTTCGTGAGAGGAAGATAAGAAAGGTGTCTGCTTTGTGCTATATTTGAATAAATAAATCTCAGGACATTTCTGGGAACTATTCCGAGATTGTATTAAACCCCCTACCCCCATGGGCTGAGGTCGAGAGGGAGCTTGCTGTTGGAGTCGTGCAGCCGCTTGGATGGGAGGCTTGCTTGGGAACACTTCGTCGGCATGTTTTCCTACCTCAATTTAGGCGAAGAACTCGATTGAGAAAATCACCAGCGAGTTGCGGCAGTAGTGGACTTGAACTGGTGGGGGAGAAAACTCTTGTCTCGAGAGGCATAGCCTGTGTCGGTGCGGGCCTGTTCAGAGGCGACTCATTCTCTTTTCCAACTTCCACCCCCGAAAGTGTCTGACAGCTGGTAGAATTTTAAACCTCCGTAGGATTCCTACCATTTGACACGCACCTCGGCCCTATCGCTCGCTACATTAAGATTATCTAGAACTAGACTATCTACCATTTATCTCGACTAAGACATTAACTTGAAATACATGCCTGGCGAGAAATAGAGTAGATTTCTACAGGAGAAGCGCAAAAACAGCAGTCAGCACGGCTGTACATAGGAAGCCGAGATGAGCCTTGACTGTTTCTCCTGAATCATCCGCCGCCTCCTCGAGAGGCTTACAGCCAGGCAGCTTTGCATTGGGATCTACCTTGATAGCCCGCGGAATATTAGCACCCTCCTTCTCGAATGCCACCCAATTAGACTTTGTTTCTCCGCCCTTACTCTTCGCCATGGCGACTTCCATGTTCACAAAGTCAAACGCGAGATACATGTGCTTGACTACGGCAAACGAAAGGTAAACCCCATCGTCGCCGTCATCTGCAGACCCCTTGTACGCTGGCTCCAGGCCAAACACGCACCAGGGGATATTTTCCCCTCCGTCCGGCGCGGGGAGGTTCGTGGCCAGGTAAGGTTTGCTATCGGTGGCGTTCTCCTGGATGACAAAGTCGTCGAAGGGCACCTCGATTTCGGGCCCACACTCGCCGCCAAAGCGTAGCTTGACAGAGCCCTTCTTTCGGAGCTTCGCGTCGCAGGGGACGCGCGCCAACGGAAAGTCTGGCCGCTCGCTGCCGGAGACGTTGAAATTGTCTGTAGCACCGGCGGCTTCCAAGATCTGGACGACTGTCGAGTTGGGTAACATGGTCGTCTCCCTGCCTCCCCAGAGACTCGCGTGAGCGTTTATGTCGGTTGAGAGGGCGACCTCGTCGGATGCATCCGAGGCGAGTTTGATAGAGTGCAAGGGAATCCTGAGATCATGGACGGGCAGGCTATATGTTTCGATTTTCCGGCTCATTAGGTCCATCCTCATGAGGTCTCCTTCGTATTTCTCTGTGTCTACGGCCCCAAAGAGAAAAGCCCCTCTCTTGAGGAGGAGATTGCATTCATCTGAACCTGCGGGCTTGAAGCAGGGTTCTTCCGGTTCTGTCCAGCGAAAATTTAGGTAGCTTAGCAGTGAGCTTTGAACTCTTGGAACTTAAGAAGCTCAGACGTAAGTAGATATTCATACCTGCGTGGTCCGTGTGGTATATGCTGTAACCATGCGAACGAATTGCGCCAGACCCAACAAGTGCCTTCATCACCGAACTATTCTGGCCGATGCCGATCATGGGAAGTGGAAGGATGGGAGGTAGAGGGATCGAAAGAGACTCTCCGTTGTGTTGCCGATGAAGTGTGTCAAGAAGCCCGATTTTCGTCTTCAGCTCCACGTCACCAATTTTGAGGATATCTGTAATGAATTTGCCAGTCATGTTGTACCCATAAACGAGGGATGGCTTGAAATTCAAGACGTCGTAAGATTCGTCAGTCTCCTCGAACGTGGAAGAGTCCTCAGGCTTGACTATTGAGAAAAGTCAGCATCCATGCCGCTAGCTTTGAGAATATCGTGCTGCTTGGCTTACAGCTTCCGCCAAATGTGCAGTTCACAACCTTATCCTTGCAGAGCTCAGAACCAAATGCTGGAAGACTCGTAACCCCTACTAATGGATTAATGAGAAACCTGAGGTTTTGTGCCGGTGTGCCAATGCTGCCCGTGGTAATCGTCGTCGAAGAAACTTCATCATGCGGCATCCTGTAACTAGTAAGCTCAAAGCTGCCGCTCCGTTTTGCGAGTCGAGCTTCGACATGACTTTGTTGAGGGTGTCGATTCGTAGCAAAATCAATCTTCAGTTGGCCGTAGGCACTGGCGACCAACAACGGCGCTGCGATGGCTCCGAGAGGGAACATTTCATTTCTATTAATATGCTTGAAGTCGATGGAATCAATGACGGAAACATTTACTTCAACCAAGTCTCAAAATGAGCCGGGACAGTCAATTATTTAAGCTCGAACAAGGGATAAGTTCGGCGCCGCACTCTTACAGCTACCAACGACACCGCCACAAATATATATAATTCCATCGTTACACCAGTTCGAGACTACGGTCGTTGAATTACAGTGGACTGAGGTGCGGGGGCCCTACCGGCTAAAAGGTGGGGCGAGGGGGTAATACCTTGGCGAGGCTGGCTGACTGCGCAAGGGGGACATGTGCCTGAATCCTACCATTATACGAGTCTCAAGGCTTTCCTGATTGGTGCTCACGAAGGAGGTATCGAGGCGTGGGTCTTCATCGGTGCAGCACAGCTGGAAAGACTACCATACGCGATTTAGAGGCTTCTTGCCACTACTGCCAAGGCGCCACTGATAAAATTTCCATTGTCTCTGAAACATCCACTCGCCCGTTTTCTGTGAGAGTAACGCCTTTCTCCCGACAGGGCTAGTACTGTTTGCGGAAACAAGTGACAAGAAGAGAAAGAGAGACAAATTCTATGCCTGGATTGTCGATTATTGGCAAACGCAGTAAACAACATGCTAGGTTGAAATATATTGTCTTAAAACCCGGTATCAATCTGATTCCCAACACTGGTTTAAAGTACCCAGTGCCCTTTCGTCATTCAACGACTTCAAATCCCAGAATCATCCTGAAACCATGAAGTGACATTTCCTGGGCAACTCTTGCCCTCTCCAGGCCACCAATTAGAACAGTTTGAATACCAGTCATTCCAATTATCACACAACTCGCGTGCGCTGCAAATAGCCTTCGAGCTGTTCCACGGCCACATGAGGTTCGCATCCGCCTGCCTCTCCATGATCTGAAGGGCGAGGCCACCCGAGGCATGGAAGGCAATGTGGCAGTGCATGAGCCACGTCCCTGGATTGTCGGTCTTGAAGGCGATGACAGCAAACCCTCCCTGAGGGTCCGGGCTAGAACCATCGGGAACGATGATGACGTCACGGCGTGGTGGATTGTCGATGTTGGGGTGGAAACGGTCAGGACTAAAATCACCATACTCCTGCTGGACGACTGCAAAGTCATGCCCGTGGAGGTGAATCTAAGAGACGTTGTCGTTAGAGTCGAGATTCGCTCAGGCTCATAGTGAAGTGAGATTGCTTACCGGGTGAGAGCCGCCGTTAATAACCAGGTAAACCTAATGCACGAGAAGTCAGTAAGATGTAGTGCTCGATGTGGGTTCTGTTGAGATCAAAGCCCTAAGTTCAACCCAGGGCTAAGCAAACGTTGACGTCGCAATACTAACCCAGTCATTACTTGTGTAGTTCTCCGGGATAACCACCCAATTGCTGGGCCAGTCCTCCTTGGTATTGTTCAGATGTAAGAAGGTTGGGTTGCCATAGTCGATTCGAAGCGGAGTCCACAACGGATTCGCCATGCTGGCATTCTCCATCGACCAAACGGCAAGCGGCCAGGGCCGAGGGGTACCTTGGGGCTTGAAACCAATCAATCTGGTCTCCCCTTGTGCACCGTTGACAGGGGGCTGTGGATACCACGGAACGACTGGCTTGAAAAAGGGATTTTGGAAGCTCTCGTCTACGCATATGTGGTTGTACACGCCATCCCAAGGCGTCGACAGAGGGTCCGTGAGTGGCGATCCGGCATATCTCAGGATGCCTACCTTCTCTGATTCCCCGTCTTTGATGTTGCGCGGATCCTCGCAAGACTTAATGACGTTGACCCTGATCCAGAAATTCAACGGCCGGCCGTACGGCACACCGATTGGATCGGCGTGTACGACTATGTGAAACCTTTGGCCGATGCCAACGGTAATGTGGGTCGTATTGTACGGGTGAAGGGGAACAAAGTCAGACCCAATGACGGTGAGATTATGGTTGTCGATAGAGAAGACAAAGGCAGTTCGGAAGGATGTATTGATGATCCGGAGCAAATACTTTTGCTTCGGATTGAAAGTGAGTGTGTACGGCTTGGGGATGCGCTCGGTTGCAATGCCGTTGATAAATCGCGTGATGTTGCCCGTGCCGTTGATAACCATGCTTGGGGAGTCCAGTCTCTTTTGGTATATTGCCGCGAAAGCACTGTTGTTTCCTAGAATATTTTTGGTTATCAACAACTGCTTTAAGCCCTCGACGCTTTTAGCAAGAACCGGAAAGAGAAAAAAGGGGAAGGAATGAACGAGAAGCAATAATATGCTGGCGTTACTAACCCCAGTCTGTCAAAATCAAGGGCCAGTCGGCTGCCACGTCATAGGCCCCGGAACTTGGCCCGTGAAGTGTCTAGATTGTCTAGTGAGAAACCAGACCCCTGACGGCCGCATCAACGCGTGAAGACAAACTCACCATAGGCCCAACCGTGCCGTCAGCGTACTGAACAGAATAATGTGAATGGTACCTGTTTAAGGTTAGCCTTGAGCTGTTTTTCCTGTCTGCTATTCTTCTAGGTCATCATACCAACTCGACCCGTACTGCGTCACATTCCACTTGTAGGTAAACTCGCCACCTGGTGGAATTGCACATTGGGTCACCCCATTGACGCCATCCATGTGCATGGTCTCAAACTGCCGGATGCCATGCCAATGGATGCTCGTCCCATTATATTTCATATTGTTCTTGACGGTTACCTCCATGGTATCACCCCAGCACGCCCGGAGCCAAGGACCCGGGTAGCTGCCGTTGAACATCTTGGCCTCGGTAAAGTTCCGCCCATCGGCGTTGAACGTCCCGTTTTCGACCGTCACCGTGTACTGGCGGAGGACACCCACCGGGGCGCGGGCTTCATAGTCGGTGTTTATGTCAAAGCGCTCCTCGGTTGTAGGGTTCTCAAGCCAACAGGAGCGATCGGCTTTCGTGCTGCAGGCACGCCAGCCTTTCATGCGGGAGTAGTCGCAGGTGAAGTTGGTCCCATCATCGCCTAGAGTCGGGGGAGGCCGGAATATGGGACCCCCGCCCGCGGTGGACAGATCTGATTGCAGCGGCACCTGCTGGATGCCATTGCGGAAGGGAGAAATGGTTGCAAGGTTCAGGACACGAGCAGTAGTGGCCCAGAACCACGAGGACCATGCCATATTGGTGGCTAGAACGACTCGGGGGTCGAGGATGCCAGTTAATGCAGATGTGCTACGTGGATATGAGGGAAAGATACCGCAACTTTTTGACCCAAATCAGATGCCTGAGGAA
>Ga0247774_1001015_pt1 | contig 14154 bp, 15 predicted proteins | sample UWRJL001104B6_FD_179933 | JGI IMG/M metagenome (GOLD analysis project Ga0247774, IMG submission 179933) | Plant litter microbial communities from Arlington Agricultural Research Station in Wisconsin, United States - UWRJ-L001-104B-6 | ecosystem: Environmental > Terrestrial > Plant litter >... | reverse complement strand
CTCCTGCGGCTTCAGCATGTCCAGGGCCGTGGCCGTCAGGATGAAATGGCTGAAGCAGCTATTGAGTTGCTTTTCGAGGCTGAGAAGGTAAAAAGGCTCGGCAAAGTGAGCCCAGTAAAGGTGCGCGTAGACTCGGAACATCTGGCGGAAGATCATCTGGCAAACTTCGATGAAGCTCTCGGGGAAGCCGGAGCGCTTGCCAAGCCAATCCCTGTCGTTGGGGTTGGATAGTTGCGACAGCGGCGTCGTCGTGACAGCGGGGTTATGAGCATAAGAGATGCCTGATACATCCGAGGGGAAAATGGTCGTGTCGTCGATCTTCCCAGATATCCATCGTTGCATAAGCGTCATGTACTCATGGGCAGGCAACTCAACAGGCTCCCGTTTGGCATTTAACCAAGTGAAAGAGTGGTTACTAGAAGCAGGTTAGCTATAGGAATTTGGATGTTGGAAGGGCTGCCACGGACGCTCCGGCTGAAGTCTTGGGGCATGTTGTTGGATTGCAGATGGTCGAGCCGTCCTCCTCCTTTTCATGAACAACGCGCACAAAGTTCCAGAGATTTCGGTAGTGCTCAACCACTAATGAAATTAGAAACAGTTTAGCCACGTAAGCAATCAGAGCTCATTATCAAGGCCTACCTTGATGGGCAATCCACTCTCCCTGTTCGACCGTTTTCGGTCGAGCACTGAGCGTCATAAAATTTCCCTTGACAATGTGCTTTGCATAGGAAGAGCTGAGCCACAAGGGCAACGGCCGGGGTAGAAGGTAAGAATTGAGAATTTCATCACCTGATGCCATCATGCCGCTGTTTTCATCCATTCCAATCGTCTGAGCAAGCGATGGCGACTGCGGCAGTGGAGGCACCCTAGGCGCGAGATTAGATGAAGAGTGATTTCCTTGCGGCAATATCGTCGGTGACGGCTGCCCAGTCGATGAAGTCGGGCTCCTGTTCTGACCGGGCGCCCGTGTGTTTGCACCCCTGAAGCGAGCGTTGCTACGGGCTTAGTTAGCTATGTGTCACGTGCCTGGCATCGCAATCCATTCGATCATGAAGTCTTCGGCGACAATGCTGCCAGTTTTGACCAAGCCTCCTACAGGCCTCGCTCACCGAAGCCTGCTCTAGCTTTTCTAGTCTTAAATGCCGATGCTGCTCACCAGGAGCTGTAAACGCGGAATGCTTGTAGGGTTAAGGCCATTGGGTGGCAAGAATAGCTTGATGCCATCCCTTTGCCCTTCATTGCCAGGATGATTTTGCTCGAATTATGCATAAAAATGAGAAAGGGACGCTCAGGCTCAAACTCAGATTGGGGTTAAGCCCAAAAAGGGTACATCCGTTCAATCTTGCTAAGAGGCCGGCCATCACAATACAAAAGGGGCGAGGGAGAGCATAAAAGCCGACTTACATCCCTGAAAAGAGATTTGACATTGTCAAGCTTTGGGAATCAAATATCGAGCAGCGGATGCAGGTGCGGCTCCAAGGGATACGTTGGCGAACGGTAAAATGGGACGTCAGGCACCGAACCCTTGCCGACGAGAGGTCCCGCGGCGGCGATCAGGCCGAGAGCTGCTGCCCTGTTTTGCTTGATGGCAGGCCCAATGTTTCGATGATCACACACCTGGTCAGTATCGCGGTTGTGCGGCCTTCAGATCGGTGAACGAGAAAAGGGGGAGAGGTTGTGGTGGTTAGAAATGGAATGTGCTTGATGCCGAAAAGAACCATGCGGAATGGTACAAAATACCTTCGTACTGGCCAAGGATCTGGCAAAGCGCTCAGAATCAGGGATGCCGCTAAGCCCTTTCTGGCTATGTAGGCGAGCCACTCAAACGTCGTGATGGTCGTTCTTGCCAGCAGCTGCAATGTTCGACTGTCGACCGGCCAAACCCCCGGCCTGCCATTCGCCATTTGTACGCAAGTGGCAGATCGCTGGGCCTGGAGATCGTACAGATGGGTATATCCATACCTCCTCTTTTAACATCTCGTCTTATGTCCCAGAAAACTTCGTTTTGGACATAACATGGAAGACCTTCATTTACACATTTGGTCCTATCTTTCAGGGCGAATGTGCTTAGATGGTCATGTTGGCTCAGTTCCTGCGAATGTATGTGGTGACTAAGCAGACATGGCGCGTCGCGTTAACTTATTCAGGAAACGCGTTTTGGGGAATTCAACAATGTACGCTGTATTAGCACAATAGTCTGTCCTGGGCCGAGAGCAGATTCCTCTTTATGCCGGATCGAAATTCCTCGGAACACTGATAAGGTAGCGCTATTAATCATGCCGCCAATCAACTTGGATAAGTATGGCCAAGAAGCCGAACACTTCTTCGACGATTGTTTAGACGAAGATGACTTCAGAGCTTTGGAGACTGGCATTGGCAACGGATCCCGAAAGCGTCGACTAGAAGATGAAGCCAGTGTAGGGCCGCCAAGAAAACAGCTCCATTTGGATGGGACGGATCAACACAATGACGATCATGTCGCGCCAGCTACAGAGTCAATCACGCTATCGAAGCCTATGAAGCACGACTCTATGCAGTTGGCGCGTCGGGTTCTTCAGGAATATTTTGGTTTCGAGGCATTTCGCCAAGACCAAGAACGTGCCATTGCCAACATCTTATGTGGGAGGAATACTTTAGTGATCTTTCCAACCGGGGCGGGCAAGTCGTTATGTTACCAGATTCCTGCCATTGCGTTTCCGGATGTAGACGCCATGGATGGGTCCGATGACCGACGGGGAGGACCTGGAATAACCATAGTGGTGTCTCCTCTAATTGCCCTCATGAAAGACCAGGTGGATGCACTCAGAAAAAGACGAGTAGAGGCCGAATGTGTCGACTCCACGAAGACGTATCAAGAACTGTTGCAAATCACGCAACGCATGAAAAACGGAAAGCTTCGGCTGCTCTACTGTGCTCCCGAGCGGCTTAACAACGAAGCCTTTGTTGCTAGCATCAAAGATATTCCTGGAGGCATTCGCCTGGTTGCCGTTGACGAGGCTCACTGTGTCTCGCAGGTAAGAATGATGATGGCTGTTGCACTCGCGAGCCGAGGCGGAGTTGGCTGATGTTATTAATTAGTGGGGACATTCTTTCCGCCCTGAGTACCTCAAAGGTCTGGATATCCATGAAACCCTTGCCACCACGTACTAACTTGGAGGTACAGTTGCTCGATTTACCAAAGAAATACACGCCGAGCGTGTGGTCTGCTTAACTGCCACGGCCACCCCTCAGGTGGTGTCTGATATATGTACTGCCTTCAGCATAGATGACAAAACGTCACTCTTTAAAACTTCTCCATACCGCTCGAAGTATGGCATCTATATTCGGTGCATGCCAACTTTAGCTAACCGTTTTCACAGTCTCCAGTTGCTTGCTCAGTCAGTCGAAACCAACGAGGCTAAATACGAGCTCCTATTCTCATTTCTAGCAAAACATTGTGGAGCAACTGTGGTCTATGTGACCTTGCAAAAGGTATGCCGTGTCAGGCTTCTCACTTTACTTAGTTGCCTAATTTTTGTTTGGTTGGTAACGCGTGCCTCCTACAGCAAGCCGAGCATCTGGCCCAAAGCCTCGTCAGAGAAGGTTTCAATGCAGTTGCTTTTCATGCAGGGTTGAAGACAGACCTCAAGACCCAGATTCAAGATGGCTTTATGGCGTCCAAATTTGATATCGCAAGTACCTGCTCATAAATTTGTCGGAAAGCTGGCTGACATAGGGCAAACAGGTGGTGGCAACGATTGCCTTCGGCATGGGCATCGACAAGCCAGGTAAGTGACATGCCGGCCTCCAGTCGCTCATGACCCACAGCTTTAATGCTCGGCAAATAGATATCCGGAACATTGTGCACCTTGATCTCCCAAGTACGATAGAGGAGTATAGCCAGCAAATAGGCCGTGCGGGTCGTGACGGCGAGCCTAGCGTATGCATGTTTTACATCTGCCGACAAGACTTCTATCTCCGAGAGAACTTTGCCCGAGGCGATTTACCCTCGAGACGGTCGCTCAGAGGCTTGATCAGAGATATTTTTACGCAAGAAGTCACTGCGCTTCCAGTTGGTAGCGTATTTGTGGCGAACCACACCATTCAGACGAAAAATTTCGACATTCGCCAGGGCCCTCTGAGCATCATATATGCACTTCTCGAGCTTGAGTATGGGCTCATTCGCACAATTCAACCCCAGTACAAAGAGTATACATTTTTATTGATGTCGCCAACTGGGTATCGCTTACTCAACAATGACATGTCCCCTGAAGCCAGGGCGATATTTGATATGTCGCAACTGGCCAGGAAATATTATTCATTTGATATCAGTGCTGCTTGTGAGACCCGCGGGCTCTTGCGGGCTGACGTTCTCAGCAAGTTGAACAGCCTCCATGATTCCGGGATAATCGATATGAAGGGGGGTGGCGTCCAGCCACGATATCGGGTCCTGACGGAGCTTCCCTCCAAGAAAGAAGACGTTGATGACCTGGTGTGTCGTCTGTACAGGGTACTGAGTCCCGTGAAAAAGATGCCCTGCGGAAGACGCAACAGGTGGTGGACCTGATTACAGGCTCAAAATGCTTTGCGCTGGCTCTGGCGGAACATTTCGCAGAGGGACTTCCGGATGGTAGGACCGCATGTGGAAACTGCACCTATTGCCACACCGAGATACCCGTATACCTACCGCCGGTAGAACGGCCACCCATATGTTGGGAGACGGTCAACAAAATCTTGGAAGCATGCCCAGTTCGGGATGACCCCCGGTTCCTTGCACGCTTTGCATTCGGAATCAAAAGCCCTCGAATCGCGCAGATGAAACTGCAGAACAATCCTCATTTTCAGTCTATGACGGATCAAGATTTCGAGGTAGGCTACCAAATTCTGATGCGAAGCAGAAACGATTCTAACTATCTTCAAGAAACTCATGGCGATATTCACTGATGAATGTGAAAAGGCGGGTTATAAGGACGAATAGCAAGGGCACTCTCGATGTCTCCAGTGAGGCGTTTTGGGCTGAAGCCGATAATATGCCCCAGGGCGTGTTTTCAACATTATTTCAATGCATTCAACTCTGTTTCCCCCGAACCAGTGCTCCACGACTACCTAGGTAATCGAAAGGGTTGTCATAAGAGATTCAAACACTCCCGCTCTCTGTTTCTCGACAAATTGTAGGAATTATTTTATGAAGGGGGAATGCCAAAAAGGAATTTTGAGAGCAATTGGTGGTGGTAGACTTCCGGCTAGCCCCGATATCAAGAATCGCATCCAGTGGTGTAGTGGCGTTAATGATCTCTGGGTCTCTAGCTGTCCATTCCCAGCGCGACACCAAAGGAACATCACTGTGTAGCCTGTTGGCTGTTATGGTTGAATTTTGGTTACAGAATTCCGCGATTTGTTTGAATGCGTTTATTCTCGAGGACTTGAGCGAGGCGAAGAGGCAGGGTGATGAGAAGTTGTATCGATGTAGAATCTTTGACAAAGCTTGGTAGGAATGAAGACGTCTTTGGTATTGCTCGAAGGAAACTTGGCTGGACGGCAGAAAATGGGACAGTGGGCCGCGCCTGCGCACGTGACAAAATTTGGGCGGTCAGAAAAACGACAGCTTCACTGAATTTCCTCGAGTTAGCAGCAGCCTCGCGGAAGCAACCATCAAAAGCCTTCAACACGTGTTCAACTACGGTTTCTAAATTCATGGCGCATAGCCGCCATTCAAAACCCCTGCGACCGATCAATTCGCAATTTTGAGACCCTACCACCACCCCATTTGGCTCTCCATTTGTCCAGCTAGCCAGCCAGCCAGTCTTGAAAGCAAACTTCAAACGCCACCATGTCCGACTCGGACGAGATTTTTCAGGACACGGTGGGCGATGGGGCTGATGATCTCTTTGGCGACGGCGACGAGGAGGACGAGAAGCTTGACGAGCTGCCAGAAAGCGACATTAGCGATGACGACAACCGGGACCACAGGTCTCCCTCCGAACAGCGCCATGCGGCAGGTGGCTACGGCAGCGACGAGGAGCCCCAGCGCAACCGGCAGGTGATTGCGAGCATGAACCTCATCCGCCACCGCACGCCCAAAATCAAGGATGGAGAGGTGAGCGCTCTTCCCTCGCGACCGGGGAGGTAAGTAGCTATGGCTGACGGGACGCTAGATCCAACAAATGAGGGTTCCCCGCTTCCTCAAGTTCATGCCGGTCGCATACGATCGGACAACATTTGAGCCGTCCGAGTGGGACATTGAAAATGAAACATCGGAAGCTTCCAAAGAGGTTATACGGTTCTATAACGACGCCGACACGGGTGAAATGAAGAGCAATGCCAACGTATACCGGTGGAGCGACGGATCGCTCACCGTGTCTGTCGGCGACCAGCACTATCCGATAAACAAGAAGGTCATGGCGCCTCCTGCCAACAAGGCCTACAACGAGAATGACGACTCCCACACATATGCCGCGGCAGCACACTTGAGTAGCGGTCTCTTTCTGGTTGTTGGCCACGTGTCGGAGGAGTACACCGTTAGCCTTACCAAAGACTTGGACGACGACGCGCGCCAGAAGCTGGCCATGAGGTACCGCCAATCGCAGGCTGAGGACGGCACCATCAAGATCATCAAGACGACACACGACCCCGAGCTGCAGCGAAAGCAGGCCGAGCTGGCCGAGAAGGAGCGGTTGCGGGCGCAGAGAAAGCGGGAGAACGCTGCGGCTCGGATGGAGGGAGGACCGCGAGCCGGTCGCGGCGGCCTGTCGATTGACGATCTCGAAGGATCACGCCGCGGAGCTGCGGCTGGTAGAAAGCGTGGCGCGCCGGGAGGCGGCAAGGCGAAGAGGCGTCGGGACGACTACGATTCGGACGATGACCGGCCCGATGGTGCCCGGAAGGAGGACTACGACCTTGCCGACGACTTTATTGCCCCCAGTGACGAAGAAATCTCAGAGGAAGAAGATGAAGAAGAGGAGGAGCTTTTGGATGACGAAGACGAACGACCTCGGTCTAAGAAGCAGAAGACGTCGGATGTTGATGAAGAGGAAGATGCTGAGGGAGATATGGACGATGACGTCCCCGCTCACCATAAGGATGCCGGCAGAAACCGGAGACGCCATGTCATTGATGACGACGAAGAGTAGAGGCGAAAACGGAAGAAACCCTCTACCTAGAGAAGGCTAGGTATCCTTAGAAGCGAACGGCTATGTAAGAGGTTCATTGTGGCGCTTGGCGGGTCGTGACAGCACCATTTACAGTTTTAGAGGTGGCTCTAGTATAGGAAAATCAGATACCCAGCATTATTAATCGGTGGCTTAATCAGCCTCTGGTTCGGAGCCCAGGGACATCTCTGCCTTGCCAGTCCTATAGATTCGAATGGTTGATTCATAGGGGCAACAAAAATGTGTCTTGATGCTAACACTCTCTATAGGCTTTAACCACTTCCTATGTCAGAGGCAGTACCTTGGCCGGAAGCTGGTAGGTACATAATTCAAAAAGACATGCGATTCACAACCCTTCAACGATTCCTAAAATCTCAATAAAAGTATCCCTCAGCCGGCTTGCGTGCTTCATACTATTTCTGACTGAGGGACGCCTTGGGAGGTGATGTATGCAATGTTTACAAGTGGTCAACATGCCATCTCAGGGAGACGACTTATTTGCCTCTTGACAGCTGGGTACAGCTGCCAGGCGGAGCTCCCTGGCCCTGGAAGAACGAATCACATGCCGATTTCGTAGATTCGGCATTCGGAATCAGCTTCATATATCCGTAGACAAAAGCTTAATACCATCGACTTTCCATTCTGACTCTTTCCCAAAGGGAGGCTTTGTCATATCTGCACGGGTCTTCTCTCAAAGTCGACATGGAGGCCGCCTTCATGCAGGGTATTTTCCCTTTTCTTTTGGAGAAAACCACGAACATACAGTGATGCAACCGCATCATGTTCGGACTTCTCATTGCCACTTGGCACATGATCCTGGACGTTCTCCGGTTCTGGACAAATGTGAGCGGAGCAACGACAGTCCAATTGGTGTGTAGTGCTAACGCATTGCCTCCCTATAGAAACTCTGGGCTTGGTGCACTCGAAAGAACCCTGTCCAGCTCTGGCTCGACCAGCTCCGCGATGCCGAGACGTTCGAGACATGGGAGGAGGCAGCCACGCACCTCGACAACCTTCTTGGCCTCGACTTCTGGCGTAAGAACCCCATGTCACGGCACTTCGACACGGAGCTCGTCAGTTCGCGCCTGAACTCGCTCGTCGAGGCCAAGCGGGACCGAGATCTGGGCAGGATCATCAATCTCCTCCGCTCGGGCTTGGTTCGGAACCTCGGCAACATCACCAGCCCGAGGCTGTACAACAAGGCCTTGGCAGGAACGAAGTTCGTGATTGAGGACTACATCGCGCAAGTGACCGGGGCGGTCGAGGACATTACGGCGTCACCGACGTTGACGGAGATGTCGTCACAAGCCCAGCAGGTGGTCAACACGGGGCTGGATTTCGAAGATGCCTGTCTCATGTCGCTGACGACGCAGACAAAGCTAGACCTTATCCATGATACGAGACAAGCATTTGGCAGGACGACGCTTGTGCTACAGGGTGGTGCCATCTTTGGGTTGTGCCATCTGGGCGTCATGAAGGCACTGCTTCTGCGGGGCTTGCTTCCTAGGATCATCATGGGCTCAGCAACAGGAGCACTGGCAGCGGCGCTCGTGGGATCGCGGAAGGAGGAAGACCTGCTTTCCGTGCTGCGCGGGGACGGCATTGACCTTTCTGCCTTCGCTGGCAAAAGAACCACGGCGGAGGCTCCCGAACAGACGCTGCGAACCCGGTGGGAAACGTTGAAACGCAGGCTCAGGCGATTCATGCGTGAGGGGTACTTCCTTGACGTGAAGGTCTTGGAGGATTGTATACGAGCCAATGTGGGCGAGTTGACGTTTGACGAGGCGTACCGTCGGAGCGGCCGCATCTTAAACATCACTGTGCCAACGGCTGGCCGGGACGGTGTTCCGACCCTTATGAACTATCTTACGACTCCTCATGTGGTACGTCCAGTCCTGGTGCGGGCATTCTTCGCGAGTAAATACTTCTGCTCCGGGGCTGGGGCTTGCTGACAGAAGCCCGCAGCTTATCTGGACCGCCGCCGTAGCCTCGAATGCTAACTCCGAATCGTTCTACGGCCGCCGCCAAACGACTCTCCTCTGCAGAAATGCTCAGGGGAACATTGTCCCATGGGCTCCGGCCGATACCTCGGGTTTCAAAAGGCGCTGGGCCCTGGAAGCCTACTCACACCGTGAATCCCCCCTACATCGGGTAGCGGAGCTTTTCAACGTAAACCACTTCATCGTTTCGCAGGCCCGTCCCTACCTTATCCCCTTCCTTCAGAGCGATATGCACGGCCCGTCCCTGCTAGAGGCCCGATCCCGCGCCACGCAGCTGACGGCTTTCGTCGTCCGCATGGTGGGGCTCGAGGTCCGCCACCGGCTGAAGCAGCTCGACTCTCTACGCATCTTGCCCAATTCTATCCGCCGGTTCCTCGTCGACGAGCACGTTCCTGCCGCCAGCATGACGCTGGTGCCAGATGTGAAGGGAAGTGATTTTGTCCGACTGCTCGAGACGCCTACCCGTGAGACGCTGGATTACTGGATCTTGAAGGGCGAACGCAGCGTTTGGCCTGCCGTGACAGGCCTGCGGATGCGTTGCGCCGTCGAGATTGAGCTGGAGAGGTCGTACCAGATTGTCAGGACGCTGAGGGCCAGTGGTCTTAAGAGGAGCACAAGCGTCGCGGCGGGGGCGTCGCAGATGTCCGTGTCGATTCTGAAGCGGAGGACTACGACTGGCCAAGGTCATGGGCAAGGGCAGGACATTCAAGGGCAGGAAGGCTAGGTATCCGATGAGCCCATATCGAAGAAGGTGTCTTTTGCGGATGATTGCAAGGCGTGTCATTCGGATTCAAGCATAGATTGGGACGGGTTCGTGGGTCGGTAGCTTGACGCCATGCGAAGAAGGCGGATACTGTAGTTGGGGCCCGGATACACTTTATTTCCACGGTGTGTTGTTGTTATCGGCTGGTGAACTGCAAGAAAGTTTCTGCTGGAAACTCTAGTCGGAGACTCTTATATATCCTCATTGCATGGGTGTTGCTATCGCATTACGAGACTAGAATCAATATATCCAAGTATTAGTAGATGTCGCCGCAGTCTCATATCTCCTGGTTGCTTGGCTACAAATAAATATCCTAGTCTTGTGTCTTAGTGTTTAGAGTTCTGGTCTGCAGACACAATCGCTATGAACGAAGCACATCCCTAAAAATTGCTTCAGGTGGATGCGACCCTAACATAGTAGGGGGGTAGATAAGCAGGCATGCGGACTTGTTGCAACCTTTCCTTGTCCCCGTGGTCTTCACCGTTGAGAAACTATAGAACATTGTGGGCTGGATCCATTTTGCCGCTCTCGAGACCGAATCTAATGAGTCTACCTGTGCCTTCCAGCGGCCCTGGACTACGCGTGACACAAATAAGTCTATGTAAAATGAAGTACGTGCCGCCCAAAATAATAAAATAACCCAAATCAGAAGCCCAAACAGAAGATCGTACCCATGCCATGCCACGAATAATAATCATAACCAAAAGATCTATTACAAACTCCGTATCATCGAAACCATTTGTCCAGCTACTTAATACAGTACTAGTACTCGAGCTCCTGAACCCTCCCCGTCGCCGGAAGGTCATTCCGATCCAACTTACGTTCTATCAACGGAAGTGAAGCGCTGCTAATCGTCCACGGGTTGGACTGCTTTGCGCCTAGCAGCCGGCCGAACACATTTGGGGGCTTCGGTAGGTGATAGTTGACGACGACATGCCCATTGAAATTGATCTGGCTCTCGCGCGCGACCTCGACGGGCCTGACCCGCTCGTGTCCGGTCGGAGGGTGGTTTTTTCGATACTGCTTTATGGTCACGATGGCGGTCACGATGGCGAGTATGCCGCCAAAGACGCCGACTATGACGCCAGCGAACTCGCCGGCCGTGAGCGGTCCGAATTGGTTTCTGTCCTTACCTGATCATTTACCGAGTCAGTGCCGTGCTCAGCACCACATCCCTCCGGGGACAAGCGGGGCGGTTGGGATCAAAGGGGGCTAAACCTACCTCCTTTCTTCATAGCATATCCTCCCGGAACATCGGACTCCGCTAATTGCTGTTTCTTCCCTTTGCAATCGTCCACGAACTTATCAAATGCCTCCTGCGCCGCCGCGGGGTTGCACCCCAGTGTCCTAACGCATTCCCACGTCGAGGCAATGACGAGGTGCTGCTCGGACCTGCAGCAGTCTCCGTTTGCGTAGTCGCAGTTGTTCGCAAAGTTGTGCTCATAATCTCCGTCCGGGCAGGCGAGGCAGGCCTTCGCACAGTCAGGGAAGCGGTCGTAGTGGGAATCGTATGTGGAATTCGAACACGCTTGGGAGACTGCCGCCCAGGAGAGCACGAAGAGGAGGAGGAGGAGGAGGACGGCCGCTTGGGGTCCCATCGGAACTGGGGCTGATGGGGATCGGCCTTGATAGCCGTCGTGAAGGAACGTTGGCGGATGGGCGGCGACGGAAGACGTTGTTTAAAGATTACAACTGACGCTTCACTGACTGATTATTATTAAATAGGAAATGAAATCAAATGTTGTTTCCGGGGTTTTCTTCTTCGGCTTTGGCAAAGGGGAAAGGAGAAATTGAAGGCAAAAATCTTTTGCCTTCAGAGTCATCCTGGTCGCGACTGTTCCAAAGCCGCCTCGAACGGCAATGGTGCAAGCCACCACTACGACTTTCTACGTAAAGCTTACTGCAGAAATGGATAATGGAGCGGTTGGATTGGTAAGGTGGCTATGCATAGAAGCGTAATTGGGATGCGCCTTGGGGTCTTTCAATCGTTTTGGGATGCAGGGCGCTATCTCAGCCTGGTGTTCTCTTGTAGGCCTGAGGTCCAGATATGACTTGGAGTGAGATGAAACGGAAGACGTGACAGATCTCAGTTGAATTTTGGCATTAACAACTTCTTAAAAAATAGTTACACCTGCCGCCTAGTTGGAAAGCTGTTGTGTTGTGAGGAGGTTCCGGATCGTTGTGATGGTGGAATATGAGTCTAGCATACACAATTGCTTCGGCAAGGTGCATACAGCCTGCAGCGTCGCAGCCCTGCCACTGACCGCGGTCGCCTCAGCTGAAGGAGCTTATGCGGAGCTAGGCAATTAGCTGAGAAAGGAAGCCGGCATGGAAGAAAATCCGAACCCCCCCAAATTCTCTTCCGTTGATGGCTTCAACTGTGACTAGGGTTATTTGTTAGGGTTCACTTACATCTGTTGGCTACTGTTTTCTTTGCCACAGACCTGCGTTTTGTGCACATGGCCAATGACCAATGAATGATCGAATAGGTCCTAGGCAGAAACTAAGTATTTACCACACCTCCAGGTAGTTGTTTCCGTTTCCCACGTGGTTCAAGAAAGAAATCCCCTCCCCTCTCTCACAACCCGCTCCTGTGTCTACGTCATTTTTCGTGTCTTGCTCCTGGGTCCTAGCTATGGCTAGTAAGCAGACCGTATTAAACGTGGAAGGCGCTGTGGGAAGCCTCATATACCGCCTAGAGAGTATCTCAAGTGCCGTCAACGAGTTTCACGTCCAGCACAAAGTCGACTGTCCGGCGATCAAAGACTTAGGAGGCAAGCTCGCGGCATTGAAAAACAGTCTCGGGGAGATTCCAGAGCTATCCCACGGTCACCAATCATGCCAGGGAACTTACCACCCACTTGTGGAGAGGTTGGAACGGTGGATGGTGTGTTGTCGGTTGCTGGTAGGGAAGGTCGAGGATGAGATTTCGCGGCTGGGATTGGGGCGGGTAGATGAGAAGGGCCTGCGGGTCGACCGAAACATGCTAGAGCAGCAGAAACAAGCGCTAGTATTTCTTCTGACTGCATGCAATGCGTGAGTCTATCTGCCGTCATCTCTTCCCTTCTTAGCCATCCTAGCTATGCATCACATTCCCGCTGATAGCTGTCCATTTAGAAAGTCGACACATGAGCAGAAGCGGCTTCTGGAGCTACCACAAGCTTCAAGGGCTTTCGAGGAAATGGAAAACGACATGGCCGCCATGGTCCTACATAGAAACTCTGCCCCTATCATAAAAGCTTTCGGGGCAGGCCTCTCCAACTTGTTCATCCCGTCTCCAACCGAAGAGTCTTTTATCGCAGACTTGTATGAGCGCTGGCGCAGGCAGCGTTTGAGAGGCAGCGAGCCGAAACAAAGGGAAGAGACTCAAGTCAATGTGATACCACAAGAAGGCGAAAGTGCGAATAACGGGACCTCCAAGAATCACACCTCACCCGAGAAAGTATGTGGCCAGGAAACCAATGACCAGGACACGGCACATCATTCCAGTACCAGACCGCGTCGTTTCTCCTCATCACCGTCATTTTCGTCCTTGGAAAAGCTGCAATTGGATAACTCCTCGGCCCAAGCCGAGAAGCGGGTTGGAGAACTCTCGAACTACCTTTCCCGCCAGGCTAAGACCGCCCTCAAGACTGTGATTCGCGCGCAGGATGCGAGACGCCAAAGGCGCCGCTCTCAAGCAATCGACCGCCTCCTAGAACAATCCCACGCTCGCAGGTTCGGCTCAGCGGACCTCATTATGATAGGGACTCCCTTCACCACCGGCCAAGTCTTCAACTGTATGAAGCTAGCCAACGACCCGCATAATGCCTTCTCAGAGGAAGAGCTGCTCGAGGCGCGGGAGTATATCCCTAGGGCGGTAATGTTAGACCTTACAACTCTGGAGAGCGTAATTTCCGAGTATTTCATCGTGGCGCCATCTGCGGAATTTATTGATCAACACCGCGTGCTGTGGGAAAGCGGCCATGAGGCTCTCAAGCCCGAAACGCCGCAGTCGGTTCGGTGTATCTATGGGTACCCGCTTGTTGCCAGGTTGTTTTCGAATGGGGACTTTAAAGCGTATCACATGAGCAACCCACCTCAGGAGAAATAGTTGAGTTGGCCCCCCCTCCCTGTCCCGTCTCCGCTTTCGTTTTCGCCGGATTCAGGGCAGGCAGCTCAACGCGAACCAGCACTAACGCCGTCGATTTTCTGTCCTTAGTACCTTCAGCAACATCTCCCGACTCTCCGTTCCGGACTACGTCCCTACCCCCGAAGACCTATG
>Ga0247774_1001014_pt1 | contig 14154 bp, 11 predicted proteins | sample UWRJL001104B6_FD_179933 | JGI IMG/M metagenome (GOLD analysis project Ga0247774, IMG submission 179933) | Plant litter microbial communities from Arlington Agricultural Research Station in Wisconsin, United States - UWRJ-L001-104B-6 | ecosystem: Environmental > Terrestrial > Plant litter >... | reverse complement strand
AGCAAAAAAAAAAAAAAAAAACCTACCGCCTACGATGCGCCCCACAATATCACATATGGCTGCAATGGAGTCTGTCTCCGCATTTTCAAAGTCACTGTGAGAGGACGATTCGACAAGTGCCGTCATTGAAGACATGCTATCGGATATGGCACGACGCTCCCACTACCATTATGGATCCTTCATGCCCAGCCTGGTGAGGCAGGCGAGCTTGGGCGTCGTTCTAGAAGGTGTTAGCTTCCGGGCGGAGGAGCTTATTTTCTCCGGTGCCCAGATCAATAACCGGACCAGGAGAAGCCAAATGCCGGAATCTGTTTGCCGTATGTGAATTAGTATTGATATGATTTGCCTTCTTCCAATCACCACACCTCGTCCAGGAACCGGTGAGAAGACGAAGTGGAACCGTTCGAGGTGAGAGCTATGTTCCGGCACGAGACAGGGTTCTGCTCAACTAGTCCCTGGGATCGTCGCCGGTAGGCATTGGGACTTCCAGGGCCATTGTATGATATGCCGGGCATATTCATTAAGAGTGGGGATTCTCAAGAATTGACGACGGAAGAGGGCGAAAACGAAAAGCGTCTTTTATATGGGCTGAGAGGCATAACCGGTTCTTTACGAACATCTTCGGTGGCGTCTCTGGCCGATGGAACTTTGTCCAACCTTTTGAGATTCTTGGTTCTGCGTTTTTGCCACAAAACAACCGAATTCAAGCAAATGAGCAAAGACGGATACACCGGGACCTTTACGATTATCCTGTTCGTCTGATGTTGTTAAGCCAGGAAGGTCAGGGTGGTTTGATCGCGCCGATCATGAACGCCTGAACCGATGATATGCCAGTGTGTTGTGTCGTCGCTGAGCAATAGAGAAAGACAAGGGTTAGCGAATTGCCTGGAGGTAACAGCTCAATATCGAATTTGAGCAAAGAAATATCCCCTTGATGTCTGCAATCTGGTTGGAAACTGGGTAAAATAGGAAATGATGCGGAATGCGGAATTTTTGGTTTTCTCGAACAAACCGAGTCTTCGGCAGAGTATTTGTTGCCTGGTTCCATTGCATCATCATTTTCCGTATTGCAAATCAACCGCATGAAAATTTCTCATCCCGTGAGCCCTTTTTCTGGGGCGGGGGGGGATTTTTTTTTTCCCCTTCACCACCGGCATCCGGCTCTGCTGATGGGCAAACGTCATGATGCAAAGTTGATTTGCAGCCATACATGGCTTTTTTACCACCCCACTATACAGGGTTTTTACCGGCAGACCCAGCACAGAGTTTGGTTCCCAGGTCCATATTAATCTACACGGGAAAGGAAACTACTAACAAGATGGTTCCCACTGGGGGGCGTACCTACGTCTAGATTGAGACCCTTACAGTCCCTGTTGGGCCGGAGTACTAGCTGATTGCCCTGCAACCCGATTTTCCCGGATCGTATCCTGTATTCCTGTTCGGGGAAGGGGGGAGTTAATATGCGAAGGCATGAAAATCAGGGCGGCGGGGACTCGGGAATCTGGGATACGGTTTTGCCCCTGCGGGTGATTGGTTCGCCACACGCCAAAACCCATTTTATCTCCCGAGGCATCTTTGGGAGTCGGGGAAGTGAGGGGACTCTGTTCTTCGGCATCGAAAGGAACGGATCATCTTGCCCACGGCTCTGAGAGAGGGGAGCCCGCGATCGAGTTTTGCGGCGAGTACTAACAGTAAAGGTGCCGAGATTCCGGTAGTTGGGTAGTCGTGGTGGTGTCCGAGGGCAATATCGCCCGTATGACCCTCACGTGGTACCCGGGCAAGTATTGCTCGAGAAACATGCTGTGCTGGCTCGTGCCTTGCTGTGGGTTTGGTTTGACTGTCGGTCCTGTGAGTAGATGCGTGATCCTGCCTGCTCAGTCGCGTTCGCTTGATCAATCTTCTCTGCTTTGCTGCATTTTGGATATTTTGCTCTCTACCTTCTCGTGCAAATAGTAGAACGACAACGATCACCATGATGCCTGGGGTTGAGAATCTACGCATATGCTCCTGCAGAACAGAAACAAAGTCAATGTCAAGCGTCCCTTTTGTCGGTAAGGACTTGACCGGTTACGGGGTCGATACTCCTAGGCGTCTCCGAACCGCGATGCAAGAAACGATCTCTTTTCCTGGTCAAGAGGTAATGGCTTACGAGTCTCCTTGCCTGCTCCCTGCAGGAAGGATTCGAGCCCCAGGATTCTCTACCCACCTTCGATCGCGGTCGTTGACAGCTTTCGCCCATGAGGAGCATCTAGCGCCGATGTTGTGCAGAACTAATGTACGAAAGATGCAACAGATTACTGTCTCCCCGGTTGCCCTTCCTCCAAATCCTCTTGCTGCAAGAACATGTCGGAACAAAGAATTTGCCCGAGTGTAACGACGGAGGAACTCGTGAGGTGTTTTGTTCGATCTAGCATCTGCACATCATGCTCTTAGGGTCTCGATTGCAACCCTCACAGTGTTTGCCTTTCGTACGGTGGGTTTTCACATTTCTCTGTAGAGCAGGCTGCTTTGCGGGCGGCCAAAATGCAACAGCGGCTGGTCGTGTACCCGCAAGGGGCGAGGCGGCACGGCGCTTTGGGCTGGCCACGCTAGGCCGTGTATTCGAGTTAGAGGCCTGAATTTCAAGCTCGTCTGCTTTGCACGATTATGAATGTTGAATACTGGAGGTTCAGGGTTGGATCGTGATTTTGGCATGTCGGAATAGCGGTTGCTCTCTGTATCGTCCTGGTGATTTCGCTAGGCTCCGGGTAGGGAAGAACAAACGAGGATTGCGGCCTTGATTGGGGAGTAAGGAGCTTCTTGATTTCCTCGGGGTCCTTTTTTTCGCGAGCGACCAAATGACCGAGATATGGAAGACATAGGAAGGACAGTTTTGTTTCAAAGAGCCCTTTGGATCTAGGCCCGTAATTCATTCACCCCCACCTGGAAATTGGTTGTATGGCGTAGTGATGAAGGTTCCTTTGATAGCTTTTCTCGTGAGGCTCTTTGATGCCAGCGAATATGTGATTCGCAAGGGGGATGGTCCCCTGGAAATGCAAATAAATGAAAAGTGCTAGATTGCGGAGGCGAATGTCCTGGGTTCTTCATGCATTTCGTAGTCCTTGCCCAAAACTTATCTTTCCCTCCGTCTTCTAGTAGTATGCCGGAGTACTTCATACCGGGGGTGGTAGCTGGACGTGTATCTCCGGGGAGCAGCGCCGGGCTACGGCCGGAGACCCGCTTTTATTTCCGGAAGATCTAACTAACCCGTCAATGAATTGTAGCTTTAATCGCCGAGGAGCTTTCTCTGAGTACTATTGCTATCAAGGCTGTCACTTATTCATTTTTTCCCTTCATTTTTTGCTTATATGGTCTGTTTCTATTTCCATCTATCTATTGTACATCTAGATTCATGTTCCACTGAGACATGATCACGGTCATCCTTTGTCCGCGCGAGAGCAAAGAATGGTCTAGCGTGGGGGGGCAGAGTTGCATCCTAGTCCCCTATCCGACACGCAAAGCCCACGGAACCAGGAATTTTTGTATGTAGGGTAGGTAGTATTGGCAAGATCCGATTTATTACAGGACATCACCAAGGGAGGCTGTATGGTGTCAAGGGGGAAAATCCAACCAGGCCTCTTTCGATGTAGCATCGAGGATTTTGCGTTCCCTTGCTCTCGCCTGCCGTATGTGCCAGCTTCCAGGAGGTGCTACTTTGTAGTATTTTGAGAAATTTGCTGCGTTGACAAGTAAGAAAAAGTACCTCGCTTATTTGAATGCCTCATCGGCGGGTGGTATTTTCTCGATTTTGCCTTCCTCGTCTACGATCGGTTATACGCTTCCCACGAACGACCTTCTAATAGGGTTGAACTTTGCTTGGTGATGGTTTGTGAGCGATTCTCATTTCACGGTATCGGGACTAAAGGGATCTGTTTCTATTCCGGGAATTGACGTCGGACCTCACATTCACTCAACCCGCCTTCCTCTTAATTCCTTTGCGGAGCCTCCCAACGCTCCTCATCAGCCGTATGGATGCTAGGGAGGTTTTCGCAAAAGGTTCTCAGTTGTCAAAGAAAAGTTGCATCGATCGACCATACATACCCGCCTCCACAATTAGAAACCATGATAGCGCTACTCTAGAATTGCAAGCATTATGATCTGAAGGCGCAGGCGCCCAAATGGTTCATTTTAGCTATTCAATAATAAACGCGCTCCTGTTTCAAGCAAACGACTCATGATCTTTTTAAACCTGTCGGAACCAGGATCGAGAAAAAATAAAGCTTCCTTTGCGCTGTGATCTAGCGTGATATTAGTTGCTCCATACTTATCGTGCATCTCCTGGCTGACGTTTTCTCGGATCATAAATTGTGCGAGTTTCCAAAAAAGGAATTTTGCATCAATTCCCTCTCTCGCTGGCTCTCTTCCCCCTGTCTCTGCGTTAATTGCGTCTATTCCGAGAAATGTGGGTTAAATTTGCTACCCCTACCTAGGTCTTTACCATGCTTTGTCCGTACCCGCGTTTCTGTTTTTGGCGCTCGCTTGATGCCGCCCTGCGGCGTACGGCGTCGGGCGCTTGTGTGAAGAGACGAGCTAACCCACCAACCAGTGTGGTGGACTTGGAGACTAGGGAAGCTAAATGGGTAAAATGGCTCGAATCAGGAAATAGGCGGCCGCGGGTAGTGGAACGGGAAGAAGCGATTTTGAGGCGCGGATCTCGAAAGATGCCAAAAATGGGGGTTAAATCCTATTCCGTTCATTTCACATGCGTGAGAAAGGCTCCATTGAATTGCGATGTGGATTTTTGATGAACTTGATGACGAGGCAATTCCACATCTTGAGGCCCGGAAAACGGTTGAGAAACGGACCAGTCCAAAACGTTTGGAAGGGGTGGCGATTTGAAGACATTGGGGAGATGATGTGATAGAGACACACGAGGGGAGGGTGGACGGAGTGAAGAAAAAATACAGGGGAATATCAAGAGGTTGCGGTCGCAGCTATTCTTGAGCATCTAAGTTGGCTTTGGCCTGGATAGAATATGCGGCTGCGCATCGGGAGCTCAGAGTGGCAAGGGAGGTCAAGGATTCTTCCGCCAGCGAACTTGTTTCCCAGAAGAAGTTGTTCCCGAGAAGCATATTGCATGTTCTTCTTCATACTGCCTCCGCTGCGTTGGTGGTCGTTTCGCAATGCCTCTCCTTGACGCCAATGGACCTGAAGGAATGCCAAGTTCACCAGATACTACTGCAAGCGTCAAAGCGGAGGAAAGTCAAGTGGCCCCATGTGCAAATCACGATTGGCGAATGGTTCTAAAATCTGGTACGGCCGATGCAAGAGGCGTTGCACTGGACATGTGGTTACTCTTGGGCCGCGAAGTTGGAGGCCCATGCGCGGCGGGTGGTGGCAAACCTGCTGCTTGGTGAACGCGCTGTAGCGTCTTGCGGGTGTCATGACTCGGATTGCACCATTGTGCGAAGTTTGGTATGCCTGTCCAGGCAGCATACTTGCATTGCAATCTGGGTCGCTGGTTGGGACTAGAGCTTGGGTGACACCTACCCATCTGCCTGGGTGAGGTTGCCAACCACACACAGCTCTTCGGCCGCAAAACAAAACGGGCCATTGCCCCTCGTGAGGATCGTAGTCAAGGGAAATGGGGTTTTGCAGGATGACAGCCATGTGGTGAAACAAACCAGCGGGCGTTAGATGGTGGGATGCGTGGATGCCCTGGGGTTGCCTGGTCGTGATGTTGCACTAGCAAGGGATAGAAGAACATCACTCCAAGGCGGAGTCGAAGGAGGGGGGTTGCCAGAAACCTGGGAATAGAACGACATGAAATAGAAACTTGTCAGATCAGAGCTACGGCAGCGGTCAGGCGGACAAGCGGGCTCTTCTTGTCTCTGGATGAGATATGTTTCGAAGGGTGCTAGCTACCACCATCCAGATCTTTGGACGCTATGGCGTAGGTCGGATCGCCAGCGCATGCGATGCGTAGTTATTTCCTGGATTTGCATCTTGAGAGGACCCGTGGTGTAGGGTCCGAGAGGTTGGCAGCATAGATATCTAGCTGCTTGACTCGTCTGATGTCTGAGACTGAAGCTGTGAGGCTGGGCATGATCGGGGCCGGTTGAGCATTACTCTCCAAGGCGCTTCCATGTTGGCCTTGACCCCCACCACCTTGTATTATGCCCAAGAAACTTTGTCATGACTTGACAGCCATGCCATGCGACGCCATCCCAATCAGCCCATCCCAATCATGGATGCGAATGCCATGCAGGACGCCCATCGATACTTTCTGGCCCCCAAACATAATCCACTTTGCCAGGCGCAGAGCAGAAGGTTGCGAGGCTGAAGGACGACGGCAAGGCGCTTCCCTGCTGACAATCTCCGACAAATGCTCCCGTATCTTTGCTGGCGCCCTCATTCACCATGATTGATCATCTCGTAGTTATTGGAATCAGATGTATTTTTAGGGAAATTTCTCATGGATTCCGCAGATCATCGACATGCGCATGTTGACACTGCGAGCATTCTGCGAGAAATGTCATAAGCCTCGGACGTCGATCAGTTTCGGATTCTACGCTCTGCAGATCGAACAAATCTCGAAAAATCCATGCCTTCCATGCAGCGACGAGAGAATTAAAGAACAGACTGTGCGCGATGCATGCGCGATATTTTTGTCGCCGCGTCTGTAAATCATTGGAAATGACAAGGGGCGAAAATCCGGGGTTAAGACGCCTCCTGACGGCCAGGTCGAGGCAAGACGAGCAACATGGGAGGCTATTTGACGGGTGTGGTTGTACATCTCGCTTTCCAGAAAATTGAAATAGCTGTCGAGGTAAAGGTCTATTGAAGGATAATCCTCGTAGGCTTTCGCTGCATGGGTAGGTGTTCGGATTCCAAAATGGCTCTTCGTGCTAGTGTGACTCGGCTGAGAAAACAGACCGGCAAGACCAAACTGTTTCTCTGTGCCTCCAATAGATTGGGTCATGACGTCTCAGGTATGCCCTTTGGAACTTAGCAACAGCCTTCAAACGTCAAACTCAGTACTCCTATCTCAAATAGTGGCCTTGGACCCGGCTGCCGCGTTGAAAAAAGCCTGTAAACCATAGAGATAACAGCGATTGAACGAATCGATCGATTCTTTTAGGTATCATATATTAGTAGCTCAGGTGTTTGAGTATGTCGCCATGGCCAACATGCTCTTTCACCTCAGACATGGCCGGCATGAAGAGAAAGCGGCGGCATAACTCAAGAGTCTCCGTATCTGGATCAATCGCCACACCACGAAAGATCTCTCCCGATGTCCCGTGAATAGGTATCACAATAGCGCCGTGGATCTCCCCGTAGCGGCGGGTCGGGTAAGAATGATGCTTGCTCCGGTTGTCTGTCTCTCTTGCGCCGTCTCTTCGCGGGTGGGCGAGATGAAAGCGGTTGAGGGCGTCATCCACTGCCACCATTTGTCTGTCGTGGGGTTACCCTTCCCCTGGATTGCATATGATCGTAGTAGATATGGCTCTGCTGGATGTAGAGGTTAATGTGGTGCACCTGTCGTGTTAAGTGCGGCCATCGTCTTAGGTATTAAGCTCGACAACTTTGTTGATATGAAGGAAATGTGAGATGGAGTCCAATTTGCTTGGGTAGGCACGGGACCACACGCTTTCTGCCCATCGAGAGGGAACGGAGAGTAGCGGACTCGTTGAAGATGAGAGAGTGAAAGGTTCAAGAAACGACCCGACATGGGAACTCGGTCATGGTGCTTTCATATTCCGAAGTCGTAGTTTCCCCAACTAGTATGCCACAGGGGCCGACTTGAAATGAATACAACCGCTCTTTCACTGCAATGAACCTTTGACTCCGGGCGGAGCCATCTCGCCACCATCTCCCATCCGTTCACGTACAATGAAGAGCTGCGATGTCGCCTTTGCGACGAAGAAGCTTAGGAGTGTCTCTTGCTTCTCAAGTCCGGATGTCACGCGTAGACGCGTTACCGACGTTTGTTTGGTGGACAACCTACTAGTCCAAGGTGGGCCGGCCTCCCACAGCAGCAGAGGCCCATATCCTGTCGGCCAAGATCTCTTTGTTGCCCCAGCGGTCCCGTCTTAAGAGGGTTGGGTCCCTACTGGAAGCCTACGAGCGGCTCCATCACTAGGCACCACCCTAACCACGTTGATTGCCACGGAACCGAGGCTGAGCAAGAAGCAAATTCGCACCTAATTCATTCAAAACTGCTCAGATAGGCAGCTAGACAATCCTCCTAATTGAATCCCCTCAATACTGACCGGGAACCTGGCCAAAAGGAAACTATATACAAATATTAACGGGCAGCCAGAAAGTAAAGTGGCCAGAAACCGTGATCGATTGATCCGGCTCCATGGAGAATCCAAGAGTTTGTTTTCCTATTCCTTTTCTTCATGGTTCGAAAATATGTATCCTGTCAAAATCCGATCCCAAATGTTTGATACAAGCCTCTCTCTGTCTGAAGTTGACTGAAACGAGGCGAGAAGAATAAAACCCATAAACAACGCCCGTTTCCTCAATTCCCTCGGTGTACCATATGCCCAAACCTTTGCAAGCACTATTTCCCATAATTGGCATATTGCCTTCAGGACTTGATAGACTCTCTCTCGTCCAGATGTCGATTGCTTTTGTCTTTCCCATAAATTGAAGCAAAAAGGTACAGAAACGTGTTCAAATATCCACGGAAGAAACGATTCAAGAGTAGAAGAACAAGGTGGTGAAGTGTATAGAACATGAACAAAGAAGTTGATGAAGGGTAAGGGGGAAAACAAGAAAATAAATAGAGGTAAAAGGGTAAAAAGCGAAGTGAAAAAACGGGTATCAAGATCAATAACGCTCATTCCATGCCGTCCGGATTCCAAACTCCACATATCACGTATGCTCGTTCTCCAATGGAACCTCCCTCCAGGAAGAACCATTACTATAGCACCCAATTCACTGCCACCACGACAAATGTCGAAAAGACGGCCAACGCGTTGGCAGCTAATCGCGAGCCCGAGCCCTCGACTGGAGCGGCTAACGCCTCCGCTATAAAGTCCGGCCCGCATATGCTATTCACCTGCTTCGCTGCGCTCTCATAAGTCATGGCAATAGCCTGCTTCCGATTCGCGGTTGCAGCTTGGAAGATAGCCATCGTATCCTGCAAACACTGGCTACACGCCGGATTGCTACTTTCGGGCAAGCTCATGTTCATGGGTAAGAAGTAAAAGTAGGCGTTGGCGGGCGTGGACTGGTTCGTCACCGCATTCGCAAAGCAGTAGATGCCAGTCTCCGGGTCAGGCAGGCATGTCGCCTTGTACATGACGTTGTAGGACTGCATCCCCAGGTACGCCTGCATAATGTTGGGCTGGCTTTGGCGGTACTCGTCGCCGCAGTTTTCGTCGGCGATCATCTTCTTTGCCTCGTCTTTGAGGTAGGATGTGCAAAAGTCCAGGTCGGCCTTGCAGGTTGCGTCGAGGACGGTGACGATGGACTGGAGGTTCTTCTCGGCGTCGAAAAAGGATTTGGATGTCTGCATGCCATGTTAGCTGGCACCAATGCCGAGCTTACGGGAGACGAAACATACCTGAAGCATCATGGAGAGAGGGTAGCAGCTTTTAAAGGTGTCACTAGTAAGAAGGTTGTTGAGATATTTCGGGCATGACGTTCCACCGTTGCTTGTAAAGTTGAAGTCAAGGTTATTGTCAAACGGCGACGGCAATGGCGAGGGGGAATCCGCGGCGGGGTCGCCAAATAGTGTAGATGTGGGTGTTGAGGATTCGGAGGTTGATTCATCCTCCTCGCTACTGCTGCCGCCGTCCGAGCCTTCTTCGGCGCTGTCGTCCGTATCTCCACCACCGTCTCCACCGTCATTTGTTGGGCGAAGATCATCTCGCCGAGTCGGAGACGGTGTCGTCGCCGCGTCCCCCCCATCTTCCTGCCTCTTCCGCAGCTCGACATCCGACTGATGCACCCACTGCCATGCGCCATTAATCTTCACCGGCACCACCTGCTGGTCCACTACCAATGTCTCTGTAGGGACTGCAACCAAGTTGACTGCCCGCCTTTCTATGGTAGATGAGACCGGAGTCATCATACACGCCACCACAAGAAACACCAAGCATGACCATGTCCACCTCGTCTGCAGTATCGGTGTCCTAGTCCGCCGCCTCGACAACGTTGACGTCGATGTCGACGTGCTCTTTCTTCTCCGTGGAGCCATTGGGACTGGCAATTCTCTGATGTTATCGGTCATAGCAGAACATAACTTCGTCGATTCTTCTTTGGCAAGAATCCGCGATCGCGAGTCTGGGCCGAGTTCCCCAAATCGTTTCGTTTCGTTTCGTGCAGTTGCCAACTATACAATGAGCTTCTCTCGCTTGCAGCGATCGACGGAACAGCAGCGGCTTAGTCGGTTCTTTTCAACCAACACAAGCAGACAGAAAGGCAAACCGCTTACACAGCCGAGCAAGCAAAGAGCAAAAGTTTGGATGAAATGGCCAAGCGTCCCGTTTCTGTCAAAAGCAAGGGAATGTTGCCCGATAAACCTTTATTTGCTCCTCGGCAGCCGGCATCTGCAAAGCTGGGGGGAAGGAAAGGGAAGCGAAGGAGAAAAGTGCCTGAAGCGGAACGGAACACTGCAAGGCCAAGTTCGAACAAAAAAGAGTGGCCAGTTAGGTACGGAAACGGGCGGGTGGAGGCCGCTGTTCCTGTCCAGATTATCTGCGATTTCCGGCTTGGGGTCTGAAGCTGGATATAGATAACTGGCCTCGCCTCTTTTGATGGTTCAGGTACCGAAGGTTGTGCAGCGTCAATGTGGTTGCGGCACAAAGTGGTTGATATTGAGGTCTCGTGTGATAGGTCCCTCTAGCTGAAGGAGATCAACCGAAATCCGTACGACTGTGACTGTGTCGTGTTGGTGATGCTTCGTCTCGGGTCTCGCAGTGTCGCGGGCTTCAGTCGTTCAGCATGTACGGCGTCCCTCGGTGTCCGGTCTCCTAACAGAAGGGTTTCCTGTATTTCGCGCCTTCCTTTGTTGCCCTCTTTTTCTCTTGCCCACGATCAGCCGTCTAGCAAACTTGGTTCGTCCTCTAGCCAATTGACAGGCATAATATGGGCAGACGGCGGATAAATCAGGCAGCTCGGCGTTGGAGGTCCGATCCCAAGCACCAATGACGAACGGGAGTGAACAAAATTATAGAAATATAGAAAATAATGCCGTTCGATATTTTGTTTCTCTGGCGCCGCAAAAAGGCTCCTAGAGCTTTGGGGGTCCTTCTCGTCGTGTTCATGAAATCGGAAGCGGGAAAATATCGTCAGCCATCGACGTCTAGACGCGTGCGTGTTGGGTGGGGCAAAATTGTTCAATTCGGCGATGCGACCCAAGTAGCGACCAGGCTGATAATGACCACTCAGCTAGTTGTAGGTAGTCCAATGGGCGCATGGATTTTCCTCGTGTCGTCGTCGTCCTCGTCGTGTCGTCGTTCGTTTGTTATCGTTGTTGAGGCTCGAATGCTCTCGGTATTGGACACCATCCACGAGAGAAGATGGGAACGACGAGTGGACAAGAGCAAAGCAGGCATCGTAGAAATCAAATTGGTTACCGTCAAGTCCCTGCTTTCCCCCAGGGATTGGTGTCGTCGTATTACCTCTTTTCTCGCCGGGGAGGGTATTTGGACCCCTGGCCGGGGCCCGCTGGGTTGGTGGCGCTTGTCCAGAAGCTACCCAAAGCTGCCAGGCACGCCTACTAGCGCCGCTCGAGTGCACCATCCTGGTTGCAGACCCCACACCATGGCAGCCACGGCGCGACGTTCTTGCGTAGGTGCTTGGCAGCTTGGGAAGTTACTTTCCCTCTTTTGATTAAATTGCCCTGGTGTCATCCAATTGCGGCTGGAGCGGCGTACAAATTTCTTCACCCATCGCCACGAGGTCAGGCCCATCAACCCCACGGTAGGCCTAATGTCGGCGTGAAGAAGCATTTTCACTTGATAATTTCCGCCCCTGTCACTGGTCAGCCACTTCGGGAAGTGGCTGCTAATAGTAGTGGAGCGGCCGTGGAGCAAGTCACTCTGTCCGATCTTGCAGTCTTACCCTGTCTCTTGACTTTGAGCCAGCTAAATGGGGTTATTTAACAGGACCCAATTATCAAAGACGTTGGATACCGGCTTCATGAGAAGGTGAAGGGCTGAAGCGTACCTACGTGTGCTACGTCAGCAGGCGGGATGTCCGGGTTAGAAAATGCCCAGCAGTACAGAGTATTCGCAGCCGATCGTGAAAAGCAAGAAGCCAAGAAGCCAAGAAGCCAAGAAGCCAAGAAGCCAAGAAGCGTCCCCAGCAGCCCGCAATAAGAGATAGCCGGGAATGTCACATTTTAGACGACGGTTACGCCGCTCTTAATCTCATCGAACGGCAGCTCTCGGAATCCCGGCCTGCCAGGCTAACCATCCTAGTAGTAACCACGCCGTTGAACTGTGCAGACGGATCTAATATCGATAAAATCTGGACCCAAGATGCGCGCAAGGCAGCGACGGAAATTGACAAGCTGACAGGCAGTACTACGTACCAGCATCTTTCCTTGTCCGTGATCCCAAGCCTCATGGATGCACTCCCGAGAATTTTCTATTGCTCCCCACACCCAATGGTACCTCTGTAGCCCTATTACGGCGCTGCGGTTGCAATCTTGAACGAACTGACGATCTTGGGGGGGGGGCCAACCCTTGCACGATCTAGTCAGCAAGTCAAGCTAAGCAAGCCCGGAAAGGGGGGACTCCTACTTCACAACCCAGCAACGAAAAGGGGGGTTGGCCTTTGCGCAAAATGAAGTCTCGCTTCGGCATGAAGGCTAAGGAGCCCTTATCAATATTTACAATAGCAAAGGGCACTCCGTTTTCGGCCTTGAATAGTCGATCGTTGTCAAGAACTCCACAGCAAGAAACGACCTGTTCGTCTCTTTGCTGCCGCAGAAGCATCTTGAACCAACGAGTGCCAAGCCTAGCTAAGTGCCTGGCCGAAGATTGTCAGGTGAACCCAGCCCAACGAACACTAGCCAACTAACGCTTGGCGTTTGCATATTTCCCGTCATTCCGGCTCCTGCAGGTCCTGCAAGGTACCGATTGTTCGAGGAGCACCCCGAAAGAGAGTTACTCTGCCATTTTGTCTCGCGGCATATTTGACTCAAACTTTCGTCTCCTACTTTCGTGCTTCTTGTTTCTTCCGCTTCTCGCCACTTGATGGATTACCATACACATCTTGTTGGTTCTAGCATTTGTGACTCATTGAACCACATTTAACCCGGAATGAGATGCTATCTAACCCGGAAGATTGCCCCGGATCACTGTCCGCTTTGTTCATCTAGAATGTTCCAGCGAGACCAGTGTCACTGTCGCTGCTCTCGGCCCGCTGATGGAGTCGTGAACATGAATCCTTTTCAACTCCCAAATATCAAGGATAGATCTAATGTAGCTCTTTCTTCTTTATTTGGTTGACGCAATCATTATCTATAGTATAGTGCGCAGGCAGCGCGTCACAAACTGCTTCTGAACTTAGTCATCGACGGTATGAAAACCCGTCGAACTTGATATAAAGTAAGACACGATATTTCTCCACTAACGTATTTTCTGCTGCGGAATGGCTACCGCGCCTTAAAGATCGCCACACTTCGGGTAATTAAAAGCGTGAGGGTGCATGGCAGGAAAATTAAGCCTCGTTCGCCTGATGGAGGCGACGGCATATACAGTGTCATTTAGATCCTCCTATGCCCAACGATGCTGCAGGGCAAAGAGGAGGGGACGAATGGATAACTCAACGTTGTCTCTCAGTGCGAACAATCAAACAGAAAAGCCGCTTTGAGATTTCCTCAGCGATTGACGTAACATGAAAGATATCTATCCCAAACCCTCTCTATCTCGTTTTCCTCCTCACCAAAAGAGACAAGACGAGCCCCCCCCTCCGGCGCCTTCATCCTTGAGCAAGGCGCCAAAACATTATCTCCAAATGTCGTCTATCTCTTCAACCACGCGGAGAATATCTAAACATATCAGAAATAGAGCGCTAAAACCAGAGTAAGAGCTGGGGATTTTCTACCACCAGCCTCCCTAAAACGCCATTCCCATACTAAACTCTCGCACACACTCTCTCCCTCATTGTCAAACTACCTTGTTCTCCAAGCCCAGATACCTCTTTCCA
>Ga0247774_1001013_pt1 | contig 14166 bp, 11 predicted proteins | sample UWRJL001104B6_FD_179933 | JGI IMG/M metagenome (GOLD analysis project Ga0247774, IMG submission 179933) | Plant litter microbial communities from Arlington Agricultural Research Station in Wisconsin, United States - UWRJ-L001-104B-6 | ecosystem: Environmental > Terrestrial > Plant litter >... | reverse complement strand
CGGGCGCTTCGAGGACGTCGAACACGCCATCGAGGTCTTCGAGAACCACACCAAGGCCGTACGGCAGGAGGTGCCGGCGGACCGGCTGCTGGTCCTCGACGTCGGCGACGGGTGGAAGCCGCTGTGTGACTTCCTCGACGTCCCCATTCCCGACGAGGCATTCCCGTGGCTGAACAACCGGACCAAGTTCGCCGAACACATCGACGACCGCGCCGGGACGACCATCATGTGACGCGACTGCGAACGGCCGGACGAGGATGCGCCTCGTCCGGCCGTTCGCAGTATGCGCTCAGCGCTTGCGTACGATCGTCGCGCCGTCACCGGCCGGGAAGATGATCGAATCGACGCGGTCGTCGTTCAGGACCGCGTCGTTCAACCGGCGTACGGCGACGACGTCCTCGGCCTGGCAGTCCGGGTCGACCACGTGCCCGCCGCGTAGCGCGTCACCGATGATGATCACGCCGCCCGGGCGCAGCCGGGGGAGCAGCTCCTCGTAGTAGACGTGGTGGTTGATCTTGTCGGCACCGATGTAGCCGAGGTCGAGGGTGGGCTCGCGCGGCAGCTCTCGCAGCGTCTGGGCGGCCGGCCCGATCCGCAGGTCGATCCGGTCGGCCACCCCGGCACGGGCCCAGTACTTCTGGGCGACGTCGGCCCACCGGCCGTTGATCTCACAGGCGATCACGTGCCCGCCCGGCGGCAGCCCACGGGCGAGGCACAGCGTGGAGTACCCGGTGAACACGCCCACGCCCACGATGCGCCGCGCGCCCGTCAGGCGGATGAACATGGTGAGGAGCTCACCCTCATAGTGCGTGCTCTGCAGGTCGGGTGCGGTCGCCCGCGTCTCCGCCTCGAGATCGCGGAGCACATCGTCGGGCGGCGGACAGTGCGACAGCAGGTACTCGCTGATGGCGGGATCGATGATGTCCATGGCAGCCTCTCGGCGCGACGATGTGGCGGCCGGAACCGGCCTCGTACGGCGCTGAGCACGCTAGCCAGCGGTACTGGGCCTGCCTATCGATGACCGGTGCCGCCGGCCGGGCATGGCCGTTCGGTCAGGGCGGAAGCGCGCCGTCCTCGGTCTTACCTGCGGCGAGGGCGAGAACCAGACTCGGCGGCGATGCCGCCGGCGCCGCTCGTGGCCTGCGGCGCTCGGGAGGAGCGGTGAGGGACTGGTGAGCACCTCATGACGGACATCGCCATCGTCGGGATGGACTGCCGCTTGCCGGGGGCGGACGGCCCGGCGGAGCTGTGGGATCTGCTGATGCGCGGCGGCGACGGGATCACCGACGACCCGCCCGCGCGCTGGCGGGTGGACGACCTGTTCGACCCCTTCGGCGGGCCGCGCACCACGAACACCCGCTCCGCGGGGTTCATCGCCGATCCCGACGTCTTCGACCACGAGTTCTTCGGGTTCTCCGAGGAGGAGGCGGCGCGAGCCGATCCCCAGGTACGGCTGCTCCTGCAGACCGCCTGGCGTGCGATCGAGGACGCCTGCCTCGACCCGTACGCCCAGGCCCGGACCAACACGGGCGTCTACGTCGGGATCATGAACTCCGACTGGCTGAGCCTGGTCACCACGAACGTGCCGAGCATCAGCAGGCACGCCGGGTCGGGCAACGGCTACGCGATGATGGCCAACCGGATCTCCTACGGGCTCGACCTGACCGGCCCGAGCATGGCGATCGACACCTTCTGCTCCTCCTCGCTCGTCGCGGCGCAGTACGCCTGCACGTCGCTGCGGGCGGGCGACATCGATCAGGCGCTCGTCGGCGGGGTCAGCCTGCTCGTGACGCCTTCGTTCAACGTCTTCATCACGCAGGCGAACCTGTCCGCGCCCGACGGGCGGTGCAAACCGTTCAGCGCCACGGCGAACGGCTTCGGCCGCGCCGAAGGCGTCGCGGTGGTCGTGCTGCGCCGGCTCTCGGACGCCCTCGCCGACGGTCTGCCGATCTACGCGGTCATCAAGGACGGTGCCGTCAACCACGGGGGGCGTGCCTCGACGCCGACGGCGCCGTCTCCGCGTGCGCAGCAGGAGGTCATCACCGAGGCGTACCGGCGGGCGGGCGTACGGCCGCAGGACATCACCTTCATCGAGGCGCACGCCACGGGCACGATCGTGGGCGACCGGATGGAGGCCAGAGCGCTCGGCCGGGTGCACGGCGTCCCGCGAGAGCGGCCGTGCGCGGTCGGGTCGATCAAGGGCAACATCGCGCACACCGAAGGAGCCGCGGGCGTGGCCGGCCTCATCAAGACGGCGCTCGCGCTGCACCACGGGGTCATCCCGCCGAGCCGGTACGCCGACACGGAGAACCCGCGGCTCCGGCTGGCCGAGAACGGGCTCACCCTGATCCGCGAGCCGCTGAAGCTCCCCTCCGGCGAGGTCATCGCCGGGATCAGCTCGTTCGGTCTCGGCGGCACCAACGCCCACCTGGTGCTCGGCTCGGCACCGTCGCGGGATCCGGAGCCGCCCACCTCAGGTGGCGGGGTGCTGACCGTCTCGTCGAACGATGTCGCGGGGCTCCGCAGGGCCGTACAGGGACTCAGGAGTGATCTCGCTACGCACGGGCGCCTCGCCGAGCTGAGCTGGACGTCGAACGCGGTGAAGTCCTCGGGCGTGGTCCGCTTCGCCCTTCCGGTCACCGATCTCGACGCGGCGCTGCGTGCCATGGACGAGGCCGTGACCGACGATGCCCGCCTCGACGAGCTGTCCGGCCGGCGCGGTGACCCGATCGCGGCGGCCTGGCTGTGCCCCGGCGAGGGGACGGCGTTTCCCGGCATGTCACGGGAGTTGTACGAGAGCTGCGCGCCGTACCGTCGTGCCCTCACGGCCGTGGACGAGGCCATGGCTCCGCATCTCGGCGGATCCGTCCGCGAGGTGCTCTTCGCCGCGGCCGGCATCCGGCGGCCAGGACCGGCCGTGTTCGCCGTCTCCTATGCGCTCGGCCGTACGCTGCGCGACCTCGGCGTACCGTGCGCGTGGCTGCTCGGCAGCGGCGCCGGCGAATACGCGGCGGCGGCGCTGGCCGGGGCGCTTGACCTCGCGGACGCCTGCCGGCTCGTCACGGCGGATCGCGTCACCGACGTGACTTTCCACGCGCCCGCCGTGCCCGTGTACTCCGCGCACAGCGGGGCGGCGTTGGCCTCGTGGGGCGCCGAGCAGCCGCGGCCGGACCGGCTGGCGGAGGCGATCGCGGCCGCCGCAGCGCACCAGCCGCCGACCCACCTGATCGAGCTGGGCGCCGGATCGACGCTGACGCATCAGGTGGCCTTGGCCGTTGGCGGCCGTGCCGTGCCCGGCCTGGTGCCTTCGGCCGCGACCGGCGCGGAGATGGCCGAGTTGCTCGCCGCGCAGTACCGCGACGGGCTGGCGCCGTCGTGGGAGGGGCTCTACGAGCCGGAACAGCGGGTGTTGCACCGGCTCACTCCGTACCGGTTCGCGACGTCGTCGCGGTTCTGGATGGACACGATGATCAACGGCGACGACATCGTCCCGGCCCCGGCCGAGCACGCCTGAAGTCGCGTCACTAGGAAGGGGAGTCCCCATGCCACGCTCCGTCCTCGTCACAGGCGGGAGCCGCGGCCTCGGGCTGGAGATCGCCCGAACGTTCGCCGCGGCCGGTGACTCCGTCGCCGTCACCTACAACCGGTCCGATCCGCCCCACGGGCTGTTCGGCGTACGCTGCGACGTCACCGACGAGAAGCAGGTGGTGGCCGCACTGGCCGAGGTCAAGGGCGCGCAGGGCCCCATCGAGGTCCTCGTCTCCAACGCAGGCGTCACCGATGACGCCATGCTGCTGCGAATGGATGAGGACCGGTTCAACCGGGTCATCGACACCAACCTCGGCGGCGCCTACCGGGTGGCACGCGCGGCGTGCAAAGACATGATCAAGCTGCGCCGCGGCCGGATGATCTTCATCTCGTCGGTCACCGCGCTCAAGGGCGTCGCCGGGCAGTCGAACTACGCGGCGAGCAAGGCCGGTCTGATCGGTTTCTCGCGCGCGCTCGCCCGGGAACTGGCGGCACGGAACGTCACGGTGAACGTCGTCGCCCCGGGCCTGCTCGACACCGAGATGACCCGCGACATGCCGCAGACGTACAAGGACCGCCTGCTCGCCGAGGTACCACTCGGCCGCATGTCCCGACTGGATGAGGTGGCGGCGACCACGCTTTGGCTCGCTTCCAATCTCGCCGGCTCGGTAACGGGCGCGGTCATCCCGGTCGACGGCGGCGCCAGCATGGGCCACTGAGGCCGCCGCGCCGCCGCTGACCGGGTCCGAAGGATCGCCCCGCGGGGTTCCGCGTCGGTGGGTGGCCGGTGGGCTCAGTGGTGTTGTGTCGCTTGGAGGTCTCGGTCAAGATCCGGAGCTGCTTCCCCCTCGGCCGCGATCTTCTCAACGCTTCTCGAAGCCGAGGGCTCAACACTGTGCGCTGAAGGGCCCTGCGATGCAGCGGTCAGCGGGCGGGCAGTCGCAGTACCGCGCAGCCGATCTGGCCGTCTGGGTCGGTAGCGACGACCATCGCGAGTGTGGGCGCCGAGGATGGGCGTTCCGCGAGTACGGCCCCGCCCACCTGGAAGGCCGCCGCCGCGCCGAGCGTGTCGCCCACGACGTCGGCCGGCCTGATCCACCGGGCGTTCGGCAGGACGGGGCCCAGCAGCCGTTGCTCGTCACCGGAGACCGAGACCAGAGCGATCTCCTCACCGGCCGCCCCGGCACGCGTCAGCGCGCGGCCGACGACATGGCCGAGAACTACCGCACGGTCGCCGCGGCAGGCGGCGACGCCCGAGTCGAGCGCGACGATCTCCGCCAGGATCGGCCGGCCATGGCGCGATGCCCGGCTCGCCGTCTCGGCAAGGAAGACGCAACACCCCTCACCCGGCGCGGCATACCCTCCGTCCGCGTCGAGGACCGCCTGGAGCGCCGTACGCCGGTCGTTCAGGTCTTCGTACGCCCCGCAGACCACCAGGTCGGCGCGGTTGAGGCGGAGCAGCCGCTCGGCGTACCCGAGCGCGGCCAGGCCCGTGACCCGTCCCGCCGTCACCGTCGCGTTCGGCCCCTGGAGGTCGAAGCGGATCGCGCACAGCGCGCTCGCGTAGTTCATTACGCACGCGGGCACGAGGGCCGGCGGCACGTTGTACGGTCGGGCCCGGGTGAGCGAGGTGCTGGTCAGGGTCATCGACTGATCGATCCCGGCCGACCCGCTGCCCAGGACCAGGCCGCGCCGCTCCGGCGGGCAGTCCTCCAGAACGTCGCTGAGCAGCACGTCCAGCGCGTCGGTCGCCATCGCCGACGGCCGGTCGGCGAGGCGGCTCGGCCCGGCAGGCTCCGGTTCCGCGCGGGTCTGCAGGTCGCTCACGACTCCGACGCCCGCCGGTACCGGGCCGAGCCTTCCGGCGACTCCGCCGGCCGTCGTCATCGCCATGCCCGACAGGACGATCGTCTCCACCGACACCTCCGACACCTCCGACATCACCGACATCACGCATCCTCCAGGCGACGCAGGACGACGGACGCGTTCTGACCGCCGACGCCGAGCGAGTTCACGACGACCGTGTTCAGCCGCGCGGGTCTCGCCACGTTGGGGACGCAGTCGATGAGACAGTCGGGATCGGGCGTCTCGAAGTTGATGGTCGGCGGGATGAAGTCGTGCAGGATGCCGAGAATCGCCGCGATGCACGCGTGCGCCCCGGCGGCTCCGGCGGTGTGGCCGATCATCGCCTTGACCGCCGTGACCGGGGGAGGCTCCTCGCCGAAGACCTGTCTGATCGCGCTGACCTCGGTGGGATCGTTGATCTTGGTCCCCGAGCCGTGCGCGACGACGAGGTCGACGTTTGCCGGCTCCGTGGACGCGTCCCGCAGCGCACCGTCCAGGCACTGGGCGATGCGCTTCGCGCTGGGCTTGGTGGGGTGCTCGGCATCGCAGTTGAGGTGCAGGCCGGCCACCTCGGCGAGCACGGTGGCCCCCCGTCGCCGGGCGTGGTCGAGACTCTCCAGCACGAGTACGGCAGCGCCATCGCCGAACATGAACCCCTCACGATCCTTGTCGAACGGCCGGACCTGCTCCGGCGCCCAGGCACGCAGCCGGTAAAAGCCGGCGAAGGCCACCCGGCTCACCGCGTCGGCGCCGCCGCAGAGCGCCACGTCCGCCTCGCCGAGGCGGATGGCGTCAAGGCCATACCCGACCGCGTAGTTGCCGGCGGCGCAGACCGTCGGAATGGTGACCGCCTCGACGTTCGACAGGCCGAGCTCCGCGGCGACCGTCACGGACAGCCGACCGGGCATGATCCGCCGCACCAGCGTCTCCGGCAGGCCGCCGAGCCCGCCCGCGATCTCGGCGGCGGCGAGCTCGTCGACGTCGATCGACTCGCCCGCGCTCGTGCCGATGGCGATGAGACCGCGCTCGGCGCGCAGGTCGTCGAGATCGAGACCCGCATCGTCCACGGCCATCCGCGCGGCCGCGGCGCCCTGGGCCGACACACGGCCGCAGTCCTCCGGCTTCACCTGCTGGAGATGGTTCGCCGGTTCGAAGTCGTGCACCTCGTACGCCATCGCGTGCGGGAATCCCGTGGTGTCGAGTCTGCTGATCGGCGATACGCCGCAGCGGCCCGCACGCAGCGCGCTGAGGAATTCGGCGCGGCCGGTGCCCACGCTGGAGATCACCCCGAAGCCGGTGACCACGACGCGTCGTCCATGGCTCGAGCTCGTTGCCGCATCCTCGATCGACATGCTCACCACCCCTCAAGATCAGGGCCAACATGTCATCGCCGGCACCCGCCGACAACTGTGTAAATCCGCAGGCCCGTGGCCCCTGGTGACCGGCGCCGGTCGCGTATTTCAATGGCCCGCGTCCCCTTCCTTCTCTCGCGTGGATGGTCTGCCATGACGGTTGAGTCCCCGACGTTCGCGCCGCCACGAGTCTCCGTCCGACGACGTGACGACGGCTCGATGATCCTCACCGCGGTGGAGCCGCTCGCCGACCACGCCGCCGACCTGGCGGCGTCGCTGTACCGGTGGTCGGCCGAGCGGCCGGCCGCGATCCTCGCCGCCGAACGGCACGGCGATGGCTGGCTGCCGCTGACGTACGGCGAGGCGGTGCGGCAGGCCGAGGCCGTGGGGGAGGCGCTGCTCGCGCGCGGGCTGGGCCCGGACCACCCTCTGGTGGTGCTGTCCGGCAACTCGATCGACCACCTGGTGCTCACGCTCGCCGGCTACGTCACCGGCATCCCGGTCGTGTCGCTGAGCGCGGCGTACTCGGCCGGCGACCGCGATCACGAGCGGCTGCGCGGCGTCGTCCGTACGGTCAACGCCGGGGCGGTCTTCGCCGAGGACGGCCGCGCGGCGGCCATGGCCCTGTCCGCCGTCGCGGACCTCGTGCCACACCTGGTCGCGTCCGAAGGCGGCGCGGCGGTCGGCTGCGAGCCGCTGGATCGCCTGACCCGTACGACACCGGGCGCACGGCTGGTCGCCGCGCGGGCGGCCGTCACCGGCGACTCGGTCGCCAAGATCCTGCTGACCAGCGGGTCGACCGGCGAGCCGAAGGCCGTGCCCAACACGCACGGGATGCTGTGCGCGGTCCAGCAGATGATGCGGCAGGCATGGCCGTTCCTCGCCGAGACCCATGTCACGCTCGTGGACTGGCTGCCGTGGAGTCACACCTTCGGCGGCAACCACAACCTGCACATGGTGCTGACGACCGGCGGCACGATGTACATCGACGATGGCGGGCCGACCCCGGACGGCTTCGCGCGCAGTGTCCGCAACCTGACCGGCGTCTCGCCGAACATGTACTTCAACGTGCCCGCCGGGTTCGCGATGCTCGCGGACGAACTCGAGCGCGACGCGTCCTTCGCGCTCGGCTTCTTCGCCGACCTGCAGCTGCTGCTGAGCGCCGGCGCGCCACTGCCCGACGTACTGCGGGACCGGATCCTCAACGTCGCGCGGCGGGTCGCCGACCACCCGGTCCGGTTCACCGCCTCGTGGGGGCTGACCGAGACGTCCTCGGCGGTCACCTCCGCGCACATGGACACCGACGACCGGCAGGCGATCGGCGTCCCGCTCCCGGGGCTACTGCTCAAGCTCGCTCCGGTGGAGGGCAGGTTGGAGATGCGCGTCGCCGGGCCGACCGTGATGCCCGGCTACCTGAACCGCCCGGATCTCGACGCGGCGGCCTTCGACGAGGAAGGCTTCTATCGTACGGGCGACGCGGGGCGGCTCATCGACGAGGACGACCCGGCGCGCGGTATCGCCTTCGACGGCCGTATCGCCGAGGACTTCAAGCTGGTGACCGGCACCTGGGTGCGGGTGGGCGCCCTGCGCGCCGCGCTGCTCGAGAGCGTGCCGGGCCTGGCCGACGTGGTCATCACCGGGCCCGGCCGGCCGTACGCCGGAGCGCTCGTCTGGCTACGGCCCGGCGCCGACGGGGCGGCGGTCGTGCGCGCGCTGGCCCGGTACAACGAGGGGGCGCGGTCCTCCCGCCGGATCGCGCGGATGCTCGTGCTCACCGAGCCGGCCTGCCGCGCGGAGGGCGAGCTGTCCGACAAGGGGTCGGTGAACCAGCGCAAGGTGCTCGAACGCCGCGCCGCACTCGTCGACCGCCTCTACCGCGAACCCGCCCCGGAAGACGTGATCGGCATCTGACATCTCGGGCATACCCGACTGGGCAGTGCACAAGGGCGGCCGGCCAGCGATTACGCCGCGACCCGTACCGGCGAGAGCCTGGGCACATCGCAATGACGAAGAGGCTGGACCAGGAGGTCATCGTGTCAGGTCCCGTGACGACCGGCTCCGTCGAGGAACTCCGCACCTGGCTGACAGGCAGGGTCGCGGAATACCTGGAGGTCGAGCCCGAAAAGGTGGATCCCGAGGCGTCCTTCGAGGCGCAGGGACTGGACTCCATGTCCGCGCTGACGCTGTGTGACGAGATCGAGGACCACCTGAAGATCACCGTCGAACCGACGCTCGCGTGGGACCACCCGAACATCGTCAAGCTGGCCGGTTTCCTGCACGCCGAGCAGAACGGCGGCGCCCAGTGAACGCCGGTCCCGCAACGGCCGACATGCCGGCGTACGCGAAGATCCCGCGGATCAGAGTGGCCACCAGATCCGACGACGTGGCACCGGGCTACCTGTTCATGTCGCCCCAGTCGATCCTGGAGCCGAAGGAGCCGCACGGCCCGCAGATCGTGGACGACCAGGGCCGCCCGGTCTGGTTCCGCCCGCTCCCCGAGGGCCAGTACGCCACGAACATCCGGGTGCAGGAGTACCGGGGCGAACCGGTGATCACCTGGTGGCAGGGCACAGCGACCGACACGGGCGTCGGCATCGGCACCGGATACATCGCCGACCGCAACTACCGCATCATCGCCACCGTGCACGCCGGCGGCGGAACCCAGCCGATCGACCTGCACGAGTTCCTGCTCACCGACCGGGGCACCGCGATCATCGTCAGCTACCAGACCAAGCAGCACGACCTGTCGCCGATCGGCGGCGCCGAGGACGCCATCGCACTGGACAGCGTGGTCGAAGAGGTCGACATCGCGACCGGTCGGGTCCTGCTGCACTGGAGCGGCCTGGAGAGCATCCCGCTGCACGAGAGCGACATGCCGGCGGCGCTGGCGGGTGACCGCCCGTACGACCACCTCCACGTCAACTGCGTCGCCATCGACGACGACGACAACCTGGTCATCACGGCCCGTAGCTCCTCGGCGCTTTACAAGATCGACCGGCGGACCGGCGAGCTGATCTGGAAGCTCGGCAGCGGCTTCACCACGCTCGTGCTGGACGTCGGCACGCGGTGCTTCTGGCAGCACGACGGCCAGCCCGTCGGCGACGGCGTCTACCGCGTCTTCGACAACGGCGCGAACGACTACTTCGTCGGCTATGAGTCGCGTGTCGTGTGGATTCGCGCCGACGTCGAGCGCGGGACCGCGACGCACGTCCGTAGTCTCACCCACCCCGAGCACCTGTCCTCGATCGCCGAGGGCAACGCCCAGGGGCTGCCGAACGGGAACACGCTGGTCGGATGGGGCCGGGCCGGACGGATCTCGGAGTTCGCCCCGGACGGCACGCTGCTCTTCGACGCCCACGCGCCGTCCGGCAAGGGCTGGACCACCTACCGGGTGTACCGGCACGAGTGGACCGGCCGCCCGGCCGGCCCGCCCGAGACGACCTTCGACGGCGAGAACGTGCACGCGGTCTGGAACGGCGCCACCGGCGTCGCACGGTGGCGGCTGCTGGCCGGTCCGGCAGAAGACGACCTGCGGGTCGTCGAGACCGTGGACTGGGACGGGCTGGACACCTCCGTCGCGCTGCCCGCCGACCGGCGGCAGGGCTTCGTGAAGGTGGAGGCACTGGACGCCACCGGCACGGTGATGGACTCCTCGCCCGCGAAGCCGATCGGGCGTTGAGACCGGCAGGTCGCGCCGCGGCGGACCGCCGCGGCGCGCCCGTGTTCAAGGAACCGCGTCAGGGAGATCGGATCGATGAATTCCTCGCACCGGGCCGTCGCGTTCACCGGGTCCCGTCAGGGTCAGCATCCGTGTACGTGGGGCCAGCTCGACATGTGGCGTGAGATGGAGTGGGCGGGCGACCCCGCACACGGCAACGTGGTCGGTGGCGGCTTCCTGGGCCCCGGTCACACCACGGACCAGGTCCTGCGACACGTCCGTGACCTGATCGAGCGGCACGAGTCCCTCCGTACGCTGTTCCGTCCCTCGCCTGACGGGCGGCTCGTCCAGCAGATCCTCGACACCGGCGTGCTCGACGTCGAGCTGTGCGAGCTGGCCGGCGATCCCGCGGTGGTGGCCCGTGACTGGGCCATGGCGTTCCAGTCGGAGCCCTACGATCTCGCCGGCGGTCTGCCGTTCCGGGTACGGATCGGGGTCGCGGAGGGCGAGCCGCGTGTGGTCATGTTCGGCACCCCCCATGTGGCGGCCGACTTCCTCAGCAGCAGGGTGCTCTTCGAGGACCTCGTGCGCGGGCTGGACGGCCGTCCGCCGCTCGCCCCGGCGGGGATACAGCCTGCGGAGAAGGCGCGGGAGGAGCAGTCCGAGGCGGGGCAGCGCATCCTCCGCCGCTCGCTCGACCACTGGCGCCGGGTCGTCGAGGGCGGACCCACCTCGTGTTTCGGCGCGCCCCGCCTCGTGCCCGCATCCCCGCGCTACCAGACCGGCGTCCTCAAGTCCCGTACCGTGCCGCCGGCCCTCGACGTGCTCGCCGCCCGCTACCGGGTCGGCACGTCCGCAGTGCTGCTCGGCGCGATGGCGACGCTCATCGGCCGGAACACGGGCCGGACGCAGTGCCTCGTCAAGATGGTGGTGGGCAACCGAGGACGGCCCGATCTACGCAACGCGGTCGGCACGTTCAGCCAGGAGGTCCCCACGGTGCTGGACCTGACCGCCGGCCGGTTCGGCGAGATGGTCCGCGCCGCCTGGTCGGCCTCCCTGCACGCGATGCGCCACGGTCAGTACGACCCGGACCTGGCCGCCGCCATCGTCGCCGAGGCAGGGGTCGCGCTGGACGTCTACTTCAACGACATGTGGGCGGCGACAAGGAACGGCAGGGGAGCGCGCGGGTACGACGGAGCCGCTCCGCAGACCGGCGAGGCGACGTTCGAATGGGGCGAGCCGCTGGACCGGGCGAGCGTCGCGTTCTACTTCGAGGCGCTCGAAGTGGTCGAGGACCCCGAGGCGATCTCACTCAACCTGCTGACGGACACGGCGCACATCCCGCCGCCGGAGATCCGCAGGCTCCTGTTCGCCGTCGAGGAGCTGCTGGTCGTCCTCGTCGCCGACGACGGCCCCAAGCTCGATGAAATCGAGCTCCGCAACGAGCCGGCGGCGGGCTGACCTCAGTCCTGCCGCGGCCGGTTCGTGAGGATGGCCGCGCGAAGCTCGGCGGCGTAATGTCCCTCGGCCTCGTCCGGCACGCTCGCGTGCGGTGACAGGAACGAGGGGACGAGGTCGCGCCGGTACGACGGCCACGCCACGGCGGCCGTGTGCCGGCGCGTGGAGGCGGGCAGCGTACGGCCGTCCGTTTCCGCCGGATCCGTGACCCAGCGCTCGGCGGCGTCGATCGCCTCCAGCGCCTTGTCCAGGTGAAGATGCGCTACCTCGAGCCAGGTGAGCGCGCGGGTCTGGAACCGGGCGGTACGCAGCTCGGGGAACCGCTCCGCGGCCACGACAATGGGCAGCACCGAACGTGCCGTGACCGTCTCACAGGCCAGCATGGACAGCACGGGCAACGGCCCGTGCTCGAATGTGCCGCCGAACGGCGGGGTCCACGGCCGGTCGTCTGCGGGGGCGCCGCATGTGGGGCACGCCACGAGGTCGACGCGTACACGTGGCCCGGCCGCACCCGTCTCCACCAGGGGCGGGGTCAGCAGCGCCGCGAGCGCTTCCCGCTGGGCCATGCCGCCCACCACGGTCGTCAGGTCAGGACGCATCGTCACACCTCTCCGCGCGTAGCCCCGCGCGTACGGCCGTCCACGCGAGCCCGACGCAGTCGTTCCTCATCGGGTCGCCGAGCCTCCGGTCCGCCGCAGAGAGACCCTGGTCGATCCACGATCTGAGCGCCGCCGAGGTCAGCGGCCCGGCGCTGTCCGCGACGAAACGGCCGGCGTCGGCGCCGAGCAGGTAACCGGCCGCCCACACCTCGGTCATCGTGGGCAGGAACCGCGTGGGCAGGCCGGACAGATGGGCTGCTCCGGCCTCCAGGACCGCCTCGGGTTCCAGGCCCGTCAGCGGGCACGCGTCGTACCAGTACCAGGGGAACTGATGCTCCACCGGATCGCCGTGCATCGGCCGGATCGAGCAGACCGAGTCGTGTAGTTCGACGGCGTACGATCCCGGCGGCAGCTCCAGCGTGGCCGAAGCGCCTTCCGCCGACCAGGGCCGGCCCGGCGTGTGGACCACGGCGCGCAGCCCGTTGATGTGCCCGGCGACGAGCGACTTCTCCAACCCGCTGTCCATCAGGTGCGGCACCGTCGCCACCACCGGGATGCCGCGCTCGCGGCAGAAGATCACGATCATCTCGTCGTCGTCCTGGACCTCGTCGGGGATGCCGGCGAGATACTCGGCGAGGGCGCGGGCATGCGCGACCGGCAGGACGAAGCCCTGCGTCGGGGTCCACTCGCGCGGTGAGAGCGGCGCGTACGCCGCCCCGGCGACGGCCGCCCGCCGTACGAGGTAGGAGTTGTGGGGGGTGTGCCACAGGCAGAACAGCGAGACACCGTGCGACGGGCGCCGTTCGATTGCCGCGTGCAGCTGCACGGCGAACCCCGGCACCGTCCGTACGTCGTCCTGCAGGACCAGGTGGTGGGTCGCGCCGGGATCGATGGCGGCCCACGCGCGCTTGGCGGTCCGCAGCGGGCTCGGCCGGCCGTCCGGCTCGGGGTCCGCGACCACCGTCGGGTTCAGGGGAGCGCACGCGCGCACCAGATCCGGGATCCGGCCGGCGCGGCGTGGATGGTGCATGATGGCGGCGCTGATCTTGATCATCTGATGAGGCACCGCCGCACGCTCGGCGGGACCGGGCGTTGCATGGTGATCTTCCTCCTCCGCGCACGGGTACGCCGCGTGCGTCGACCGGCGAGGCGACCATCGTGGGCCGGGCCGGTGCATGCCGGTAAGCCCCGTACGTACGGACGAATGGCCATGGCCCCCGAGCCGTCCTCCTGCGCGACCGATGGGGGATTACCGGCCCCGTACGGCGACGCCACGATGACTGCGATGCGCCGAGCGCGCGCGAAAGCACGTCCATCGCTTCGAAGGTCAGGTGGCTTAGGCATGAGTGAGATGCTCGACAGCCGAGTGAGGCAACTCGCCGCGAACGGTGGCACACCGGTCCGCGCGACTCCTTGGCCCGAATGGCCACGGCTCGACCCCGAGACCGAGCGCATCACCTTGCGCGCGCTGAAGAGCGGCCGGTGGGCCATCAGCGAGATGCACAACGGCGAGGAGCTGTACGAGCGCCGGTTCGCCCGCGCGTTCGCCGGCTACCACGGCGTCGGGCACTGCATCCCCACCACGAGCGGAACCAGCGCGCTGACGATCGCCTTCGAGGCCCTCGGCCTGAGCCGCGGGGCCGAGGTGCTGGTCCCCGGGATGACCTGGGTCGCCTGCGCCTCGGCGGTCGCGGGCGTCGGTCTCGTACCCGTTCTGGTGGACATC
>Ga0247774_1001012_pt1 | contig 14188 bp, 10 predicted proteins | sample UWRJL001104B6_FD_179933 | JGI IMG/M metagenome (GOLD analysis project Ga0247774, IMG submission 179933) | Plant litter microbial communities from Arlington Agricultural Research Station in Wisconsin, United States - UWRJ-L001-104B-6 | ecosystem: Environmental > Terrestrial > Plant litter >... | reverse complement strand
TTGAGATTGTAAGTCCAACGCAAAATGCAAAATCTGTATTCCCCAAGTCCTTTATTCCGCAAGGATATGAAAATAAGAAGCTTTCTTCGGTTTTATATGACTGGTTCAGACTACAATAGCCAGATGACGGCCGCCATCCTTATCATTCGCGTTAGCGTTGTCGCCTGCCGCAAGAAGCCGCTGCACGGTAGGATAGTGTAACGTCGTTCTATATGGCCCGTGAAGCGGCGTCTAGCCGTCATTAACTGTCGCGTTGGTATCGGCGCCTGCCGCGAGAAGCTGCTGTACGATAGCATTATATCCCCGCAAGGTAGCGATAAAGAGCGGCGTCTCGCCTTTCTTATTTTTCGCGTTAATATCGGCGCCTACTATGAGAAACCGCTGCACGACGACGTCATGGCCATTCCAGGCCGCGAGGTGAAGCGGCGTCCAACTATCCTTATCTTTCGCGTTGATATCGGCGCCTACTACGAGAAGCCGTTGCACGATGGCGTCGTGGAAGTTCCAGGCGGTCTTGTTATAAGCGCCCAAGGAGGCCTTGTGAAGTGCTGTCCGGCCGTCGTAATCTCTCATGTTAGCATCGGCGCCTGCCGCGAGAAACCGCTGTACGAGAGCGTCACGGCCGTTCGACACGGCCACGTGCAGCGGCGTCTGGCCGTCCGTATCACTCGCATTGATATCGGCGCCTGCTATGAGAAGGCGCTGCACGATGAAGCTATTGCCCCTCGAGGTGGCGTTGTGAAGCGGCGTCCAGCCGCCCTCGTCTTTCGCGTTAATATCGGCTCCTACTACGATAAGTCGCTCAACGATAGTGTTATAGTCGTTCGAGGCGGCCTTATGAAGCGGCGTTATAACGTGGCTATCTTTTGCGTTAGCATCAGCGCCTGCCGCAAGAAGTTGCTGCACGATAGCGTCATGGCCATTCGAGGTAGCGAGGTGAAGCGGCGTCCCGTTTATATTATTTTCCGCATTGGCATCGGCGCCTGCCGCGAGAAGCCGCTGCACAACAGCGCCATGGCCATTCCAAGCGGCGAGGTGAAGCGGCGCCCAGTCATCCTTATCTTTCGCGTTGACATTGGCGCCTGCCGCGAGAAGCCGCTGCAAGACCTTCTTCGCCTTGGATTCGTTTCCTGCCGCGAGAAGCCGCTGCAAGACTTTCTTCGCCTTGGAATCGTTTCCTACCGCGAGAAGCCGCTGGATGACGGATTCATGGCCGTTCTCTGCGGCATCGTGAAGTGGTGTCCGGCCATCATTATCCTTCGCGTTGACTTTGGCGCCTGCCACGAGAAGCTGCTGCACAACGGCCTCATGGCCGTTGCTGCATGCCCAGAAAAGAGCCGATCTTCCATGTCGACTGTCCTTTAGGTTCACATTCTTAAATGCCTCCTTAGGAAGCCGGTCCACTACTTCGCTAAGCCCAAAATAAGCCGCCACCAATAATGGTGTAAAGCTTCCTGGAACCTCCCCCAACGTAACCCGTTGATATATCTCAAACCATGCCGATGAAACCGGCGAGTTCGGACAGCAGTAATCCACCGCTGTCGTGATTACGCAATTGTCCCCCCCGTCACTATCGCGAAAGTGATCAGCCCAGTGCTCTGCTGAATAGACCAGAAGCGTGCGGTTAGCATTCTGCTGATCTCGTTCCTCACTTGGGAGGCTGCCGAAGTCAAAGTCTGATAGGGAGAGCCGCCATATGCAGATTTCGGCAAGGATGCGATTGGATTCCCCCGGATAAAGCGAAAACTTCCATTGTAGCGCCGTGCTGCGAGGGCCAGGGCTAAGAGATGCCGACGCCCTTGGTGATAACGGGGGAATCAAAAACTCGCGGGCGGTTTGATGAAGCAGGTAGATTCTCGAGTCAATCACCACCACAAAAAGCCCGCAAAGCTCCCTAACCTCAGGGCGGAATCTTTCCTCTGGCCATAGCTCCAGATCACCGAGTGATCGGTGATTAGACCTAATTGCCAAAGCTAGGGCCATCTCCTGGAGAGTAAGGGGCCTCGCTGCCGCTACAACGATATGAAGAAGCTTTCTAGCAAGGGTAATATCTCGACTCTTCGACAAGATCCTATCGTATGCTTCATCAACTGTTTTGGGAAGGTTGCGAACCTCCGACCGAATGTTTCCTGGTGAAAGAAGAATACTGTTCTCTATCTCATTGAAAATAAGATGCACCCAGAGATATGTGCGGTTCGGTACCCGCGTAAGTTCTTCTTGAAGAACGATCTGCTCCTCCTGACGAAGTTCGAGCTTATCGCTAATTTCCGCTACTCTGCTTTTGATAACCATATCAATCTCGCAAGAAATCTTGCCTACCTCCTCTTCGTTTTCTCCCTTCAAGTGGATTGTAGGTAGTTTGTATTCTAGATATTGAAATTGCCTTTTAATATCTAGATAGGGCCGGCTGGTTAAGAGGAACTTTAACGACGGAGTGCGAGTTGTTGCATAAGAGTAGAACTCGCTAATAGCGTCGATAAGCCTATTCCGCTCTAAATCTCCGCATTCATCTAGGGCGTCAAGGATACAGACAATTTCGCCCTCTGTATAGTCCGTCGCGGTAGAGATAAGGATATCCCAGAGGTCGTGGAAAGACGTTAGTAGTTTGTCTCCGTCTTCTTCGAATTTCTTAAGGATCTGGTTCGAGAGAGAGGTAGGATGCTGCAAGAAAATTTGCCGTAAGATACAGCATAGAGCACTTGTTGAGGATCTCTGGTCTTCAAAGTCGTCCTTGAAGAAGAAGTAGCAGGTTGTTCTCGTGTCCGTGCTCGGCAGTACCTTATCCGCTAGGTACTTAGCTAGTACCGACTTCCCGCAGCCAGGGTCGGCAGATACCCAGAGCAAGCTAGGTTCGCTGCTTTGCTGCCAGTTTCGGAAGAGCGAATGGCTAGTGAACCACTCGCATGTTCCTTCAACTCGCAGCGGATTTCTATCCTTACGGTCTCCATATGGACAAGTATAAAGCTTTCGAAGCCATTCTAGTCATTCTTAATAAGAGATAACTTCAAAGCGTAGGCGATATTATAACAGTTAGACATACCTGAGCGTTTCAGATTATCATCGATTTCTTTCCTTAGCCGCCGCATTGCATGGCCGCTCCCCTCACCGTAGATAAGCGGTATGAAAACATCAAAAAGGCCCAGGAGGCAGTACGCCTCATCTTCCTTACGCGTGGTTTGGCGCGTCGTTGCCCATCCCAATCGCTCATCAACCCCGAACTGAGAGAGAGGTGTTCCCTGAAGCGCCGGGATAGGTATCCCCGTTATTTCGTGAACTTGCCGCTCTAGAGATCTCTTGTCGCCGAGTCTCGCGCCTTCCTGCGAGAAAAATTCGACTGACACCGGAGCAAGAAGCTCTTGGAGCGTCCAGCCTCGAGTAAACCATCTACTTGTCCGAAAGTTCGGTTCCCATAAGACCTCGGGTTGATCGTTGTTCTGCGTAGGATTGATGGAAACATCTGACAGGTATACATAGCATCGAGCAGCCTTGTGGTACCATCGAAACATAGAGTTTATCGCCTCTGAGAGCTCGTTGCTGTTCGATTTGTTGATACAGCAAGTGTCCACCCAAAAGTATTGTAGGCCGTCACGCCCTGCTTGTTCTGCACAGAACTTGATCTTATCGTAGCCGGCCTTGCCCTTCTCGGTACGATTCACCACGTCTTCGAAGGTGACCTCTTCGGGTTTGGATGTGATGGGGTTTGTTTTCCACGTATGCGACAATATGGCGTAAGGGGGGATATTATCGCCCACCAGGTCCTCAGTCAAACTGAGCTCACCACTATCATCGCGCTTCAAGAGCCGCATTGTTCGGCTTGAGATCGTTTGTGCGGATTTCGGCCGAAGGCTGCGCAGATGTCCGTCTGACGCCAGGAACAGAGATGCCTCGCGACTGCCGGAGATCGCAATGTGCCGGCTGCTACCGATCTCATCAGCTAAACGGCCATCGGAAGGAGTCATTCATAATTCGTACTTGTCGCCTGCGCCTGTTCCTGATGCCCCTGCTGCCGGTCAACACTTGAGCAAGATCATCGGTAGACCGGAAACACGGGCAGGGTGCTTTCAGCGCCACAGTCGTATTCATAAGGATGCAACTGAACGTTATTATGAAGCTAATTGAGGCAATTGGGGATCTTGATTCTGTCTACCTGGTTGTGCCTGTTCTGCCTAATTCCGTTTTTTAATGTTGCGCTCTCCCCGCCGTAGGAGCCCTTGCCCGTGGAACCACGTCATCGAGGCCCTGAGGCTGCCTTGGGCAGCCGTCAACAGCTGGGGTGTCCGCCGTTTTGCGGCTGTGTTGCGGTTTGAGCCTCAGACAGGGAGAGAGTGGGCCCCTTTGTTGTCGGGCGTTCAGGCCATTAGGGGACCCGGGGCCGGACTATTCATGGTTGTGACTCTGCATCAAGGCGCTGTAATTAGCTGTAGAGCGGCCTAAGCGCGCGGACTTACGGGAGTTTGCTCGCGGCCTCTGCTACAAATTATCAATGCTACAAGATCAATCAAAGTTTACTTCAAGTTAGACGTGCCCTTCAAACCCTTGTGCAAATCAGAAGTAAAGTCATTTTAAGGCGCCTTCCTAGCCGGGAGTCGGCGGTCATACAGTCCAACGGGGGGAATCTTAGAAGATAAAGGGACTCTTATGCAGTCAACGCCATAATGATTGAGTACGGAACAATCCAATCATCGTCCACATCTTGGATATCTTGTCAACTTCACAAGTGACGTCCCAGAGGGTTCGACTGCAAGGGAAGAGTATGGGATTTGTGCACCACTAGACTGCCTACGTATCCAGGACAAAGGCTTAGTCAGGAATCCTGTATTCAACTGACATCGTGAACTGGGAGCATAGTTGGCCCATGATAGAACCAGCCGGGAAATCTTGCAACATATCTCGATCTTGCTCTAACTCCTCCCTCATTCGCTAGTAAAGGTTGCCAAACTTCTCGTTCTTGGACATCCTAATACGGTAAAGGGACAAATGGAGAACAAGAATAGACGAAAGAGAAAAAGGAAAGGAAGCGAATGGATGCAATAAACTACAGAGATATGCTCCTTACATTTCAATGGCATCACATGGCATGCGGAAACCCAGAAAGAAGGAACCCAAGCTACCTTCCTCGTATTGAAATACAGAATTTGAAATATTATCCATATTCCAGAGATGATATTTGAATCTCAAAGCGGCGTAAAAGATAAGGAAAAGAAAAGAAATATGAACCACAAAATTAGGTCGAGATAACGAACGTGAAGACATCGCGGTGTTGCTTGACCATCGGGTGAAGCCGCGACACCGGAAAACGCACAGACCAAAGCCTATAATCCCAGCCAATCAGAAGCCCCACATTTCCCATCGCCAATTGAACCTTCAATCGAAACCACAACTGCACTCCAAGCTCTTCCTTCAATCCCCAGGCCCTCTCCACTCCTTCAGGAATCGCTCCTCCCATCGATTCCGCCCACCAAGCCTTTCGATAGCATGCTGCCACCATCGACACGGACAGTGGCCTCGGCGGCGCTTCGCGGTACGTTTCAATTTCCGGCCCGGACGACCGAGGTTCCGGGAGTGGGCAAATAGAATCGCCGAATGGGATCGGTTGAGCTGCACGGAAATGGTTTAGCTAACGATCTGATGAGCAACAGCCCGGCCGATGGCCTCCTCCACGGTCATCCCCTACCGATCTCTCGTCCCCGCCGCCGCCGTCGCCACGTCGGTCTCGTCCCGGAAAGCCAGCTCGTTGACTCCCCACAGCGCAACAACTGGTATCAAGAAACCACGCGTCGAGGTCCCGCTGGCGAGCCAGGAGGGGACGAAGGGCGTTATTCAATATGCCCTGTACGTTTCTTCAGCTCCTTCTCTATCCCTTCCATCCGCCCATCCCTCCATTTTTCTGCGCACCAGGAAGTTGGAGAGAAACAACTGGACCAATGAAATAAGCGCGCATTTGCTGACGATGATTCCTCTTTACGCCCAGAACCTCCCTCGACGTCATAACAAACTGGGCCCGCCAATCCTCCCTCTGGCCCATGACGTTCGGCCTCGCCTGCTGCGCCGTCGAGATGATGCATCTCTCGACCCCGCGCTACGATCAGGACCGCATGGGTATCATCTTCCGAGCCTCGCCCCGCCAGTCCGACGTCATGATTGTGGCGGGCACGTTGACCAACAAGATGGCACCTGCCCTGCGGCAGGTGTACGATCAGATGCCCGACCCGCGATGGGTCATCTCGATGGGATCGTGTGCAAATGGCGGGGGCTATTATCATTATAGCTACAGCGTGGTGCGGGGGTGTGATCGGATTGTTCCGGTGGATGTGTATGTGCCGGGATGTCCGCCTACGAGTGAGGCGTTGATGTATGGTATGTTATGTCCTTGTTTTGGTCCCCCTTCTATTTCCGAGTGTTGTCCTTGCGGCATCTCATGCTTCCTGCAGAGCATTGAGCAGAGTTGGGTAGGACTCGCGAGAGTGAACACCTTGCTAACTTAGTTAAATAGGCATCTTCCAATTGCAGCGGAAGATGCGGAAAACCAAGATTACAAGAATGTGGTACAGGAAGTAAGAAAGGGCGGGAAGGGATCCCCAGAACATGGGTGTTGGATCTGGCTCTAAAGCAACACGAAAGTATCAAATCTCCTATGTTCGAGCGTACATACAATAGAGGAGCTGCTCAATCCAAAGAGAATGGCGCATTTTTGGGTAGGGTTTTGTGATCAGTATAATTGGTGTGAGGTTCTTTCTTCCGTTGGGAAGCTTCCTTCCTGGCTTTGCGTGGGCCGTCAGGATGAGGTATCGTACATTACACATCCATCGATGGTCTTTTCCTCTACTTTGCGCCAGGGACCAAACCTGATTTACTAGCCTTGGAAGAATGAGGCTAGGACGAGCCGAAATTTTATTTTGTGCTACATGAGAGAAAAGTAGGGAAATGAAATCGCTGCACCGCGAAGCACAGCGAAGTCGAGAGGAATATCAGCCGCAAAGGTAAAAAGTAAAGCCCATTACACCCCCCATAACCATTTCATATGTTCAAAGTGTCTTAGCATAAAGTGACAGCACACAACAAAACAGTCTTATAGTACCCTCCAATGCCATTTCCCAAGAACCCAAAAACAACTGGCTACGTTTTGTTGAACCAGTCCGTCCTCACTCACCCCCGTCCAGCCGGCCGACCCTGAGCGAGCCTTGCAGGTACCCCCTTCTCCCTCCAGGCACCGCTTCTACCCCCAAATGTTGTCCATACAAACCCTGAATATCCTCTTACTCCTGGCCGAAGCCCATCGTTTCCTCGACGGCAATGGTAAGCTTCTGCTGCAGCATTTCTAGCGTCTTGTAAGGCGGCAAATCTAGGCGGTTGAAGCTATTGACGCAGTGTTAGTCTCGACTTCACATCAAAAGGAAAAAACTGTGGGACAGGAGGACTCACCAGGTATGTGCCTTCGGAAGGTTCGTAATCTCCCCCGCTTTCTCGATTGTAAACCTTCTCGGCCCGTCGCTGCCTTGCAAGTCCTTGAACCCATTAACGGGAATTCGGGAGGTACCCGTTGCAAACTGCAGCAACCTCGACTTCTGCTCCCCATCCCACGACCGAATCGTCTGCCAGAAGAATTGAATGACTTCGTCCTTCTCCGTGTACCCTCTGTAGTCTGTGTGCTTCTTCCAGTCGTCCACGTCAATCTCGGCAATACCGCCGATCAGCAGCTCCAGCTCGCGCTCGTCAAAGACGTTGATGAGGTCTTGGGGGATCAGCTCGTGGAAGCCGTCCTTGAAAGCCTGGAACTGCTCGGCGATGCGCCGCTCGATCCGCCACTTGACCATCAGGTCCACGTATTCCTTCTTGTTCTCGTTGGTCACGTCAATATCGCGGCCGTTGGGGATCAAATCTTCCACCGTGACGACGCCGAACCGCTCGTCTTCCGTAGAGAAGGTCTGCTCGAGGATGCCGCCCGAGATGTCGTTGTCCAGCATCCACTGCAGCGACCGGTGGAAGTCGGCGTCCACACCCTCCATGTCTGCCAGTACTACCGACTTGCCGAGAATCATCTTGTACAGCGCCCCGATGAAGAATGCGTCCAGGAAACGCCTGTGGAAGATGGCAAGGCCGACGACACGACCGATAAACTTGAAGTAGTTGAGATGCTCCGGGTTGATGCCCGAGTGGGGGTTAATCTGGAGAGTGTAGTTATCGTGGGCTGAGTACTCGAACAGGCAGTAGAAGGGGTTGAACATTTCGTGAGAAAGCAGGAAGAAGAATTCTCGCGACAAGCCACCGTAATCCAACCCGTCTTCGCCGTCAAACTTGATCATTAGCCGCTTCTTGAGGTCGGTTGGCGACTGTCGCTGAATCTCCGCAAACGAATCCTCAAATATATGCGACCGCCTGACCTTGATGTGGCACTGGCCGGAGAGGATGCGCATGGCGGGCTGTGATCGAAAGTAGATTAGCTTCCTCCTGAAATCACGCTTGTACTGCGGCACGTTCTGGTCCAACGATGATGGTAGCCGAGGGTCGTCCCAGGTGGTTGTCTTTGTGTTGTGATCGACAAAATACACGCGCGCTGTGTTGGTGAGTCGCATCTCCCATCCACTTGGAAGCGGTCCCAGTTGCGAAACAGGTTGTTGCTGGAACCCATTCTGGTTGTTCTGACCGCCATACATCCGGATGTACTGCTGACGGCGGGGGTCCACCCATGTCGTCGTACGCGTATTGTGGTCGACAAAGTATGCTCTTCCTTCGGGCGTAAAACGCTGTTCCCATCCAGGGGGGAGCTCTCCTGTTCCTGGGTTTGTGGTGGCGCCAGTCACCATCATGGTCGGAGCTGGCGAGCCCCCCGGCGTAGTCTGGGTTTGGGCCTGGCCCTGTGCCAACAAAGTGGGAGAGTTCGCACCGGTGCGATCTTCGGGGAGGGTTCGGTTCTGATGTCTCTGCCGCTCCACCTGCGTAGCCGCTTCACGGTCGGTTCTAGCCTCGGCAGCTCCGGCCACCGTCGGTCTATTCCAGCTCGTTGTCCTCGTATTATGGTCAACATAATACGTTCTCCCTAGGTTATCCTCCCTGCGCTCCCACCCAGCTGGAAGTCGCCCCTGAGCATCTTCGAATGGGCTGAGCTGGTGAGATTGCCGCCCCGGGTACTGCGATGTCGTCCCGTTAGGCCCGTTAGGAGGCCCTTGGGAAGGGTTCGAGGCCGCAACGCTGACCGGTCGAGGGAGCGCTGACTGTGCCCCTTGAGCTCCGTTAACGGGCCCAGACATGGCCGACCCAGGTCGGTTATCACCAACAGGGGCTGATAATGTTGAGAGGTTCGAGGGCTGACCTGCCAGCGGCGGCCGATTTCCCGAGGCTTGATTTCTGGCGGGACTGCTCATGTTGGTCGAGAGATTTAATATTAGCTTTCCGTGAACGACGAGATTGTCGGTAGACTTTTTAAGATCCCGAGTAAGCATCTGGTCTGTTGATTGTGAAAATTAGCATCGTCGTCGTCATCGGCATCCACCAGCCAGCGCCAGCCTTTTCTCATCTAGCGTACCGTCTACTTCGGCTGCCAGCTCTATAACATCGCCAATGCGGATATTGATAACGCCCAGGAATCCCTGGTCCTTTTTCTTGAATTTCCGTTGATCGAACACCTGCACGGCAAGTATGCTGTCTTCGTTTACCTTGCTGCGAAACTGTCAGTCACCGCCAGTACCCTGCGGCTGGTCATCTCTTTGGGAGCCCTACAAGTCGAAGCTTTCATTCCAGTACGGGTTGAGCGTCCGCTTGACCACCGTGGTGGTTTTGGTCTGCTCGCCGTTCACCGTGGCGACGGCGAAGGGATCCGGGAATCCTGGACGTCAGTTGTCAATATAGCTCGTTCACAGCTTCGCTTGGGACGTCGACGTACTGAAAACATCCCGTTTGTAAAGCCCATCGGCGGCGATGACTATCAAGTGTCAGCAGAGGAGCTCTCGATGATATATGAAAAGGGCGGCCGTACTTGTTACTCGCAGGTTGTTCTGGTTGCTATTGGACAATCAACGTCAGCTATCGGCGACTCAAAGATTACATCACGCGAGGCCCAAGAGCACAAAGAGCACAAAAGCCAGCCAGTTCATCCGCCCAGCAGCTCCTCGGCTAGGAAGTACCAACCTTGGCAACCCAGAATCAGTGCGGGCCGACATCTCGTCGCAGGCCTACCGGCGACGATGGCAAGGTTGGACGTTGTTCTCGTTTCAGCCGGCGAGGAGGGGAAGACGGAGTCGCGAAAACGAGTCGGGTTCGGCGTGCTGTGGTACAATTTCAACCTGCCTTACGAGGATCGAATATTTGAGTCGGACCAGCCTCGTCGTGGAGTGATGGGTAATTCGACGCCGGCAGACGTGATGTTTCGTAAGGGATTTTGTGGATCGGCTAACGTTGTTGAAGCTGGAGTTCGAGGTATGGAAAAGCGGCGGTTGAGGAGGCTGTGCAGGGAATCAGTTGCCCCCCGCCGAGAACGAGCGAATACGCAGTCGCTTCGGTGCTGCAGTTGGCCGTAGCGGGCTACCACCGAATCACTTGTCACCTAGGCTCAAACCGGCAATCTGGTACCTTTTGGCACGCCTTTCGAGTGGATGACACGAAGCCCAGCACCAAGGTGAGGGCTGATAAGCTGACGCGGCGAAACACTGCCCTGGAAGCTGCGGGCAAGAATAATAGTCGATGTTTGAACCGCCGCGAAAATGTAATAAATCCAAGGCAAGAATCTGTGTCATTTCACACTTCTAAAGTTGTACCCATTGAGTGGTGAGTGGGTGCTGCAGAAAGAAGCATAGGTATCAACTTGCAGCGATTATATGAAGATCTGTGCTTGGGGTTCCTAGTTGCAGTGACTTGCAAGGCGGAAAGTCCGTCGGCGACCGATCAGCGACAACCACCCGCCTCCCAGGTACAGCGACTCGTGCTTTGGGGGCGCCCCGCGGGAAGTTCCAGTACAGGTACCGGCACCGACCCCGCCGACGCGAGAAGTGAGGGACAAAGTCCCAAAGTATCCATCCGAGGTCGCCTGTGAGAGAACTGTATTGAATGCGCCATGCTCATGCTACGTCAGGCAACTCGACTTCATTGTATCGACTCGAAACACGCCCCTCTTCCAGCTCCACTTCTTCCAACTTGAAGGTCAAACAGCTCCCTAGACGAGATAATCTTCCAGGTCTTTTCTGTTCTAAAAGACTTGCACGGCATGACGCCGAAGAAATGCAGCAGAGAACTATTTTTGATGCATATCCAAAGATTCCAAACATGGGTGGCCCATGGCAGACATCGGACAAGACCTGCAGGCTGCAGCTGCATCTAAACAGCATTGGCTAGAATGTACGAAATGCATATGGGCCGGGCTTATTTTGTCGTGGAATCTGAATCGAGATATTTCTAGACCTAGTTTAACAGCAACACCCCGGCGGGTAATATGCACCGGCCAGCATCCAGTCTGCGGCGTTGAGCTTATTATATTGGCACTTTGAACTCCTCGGGCACTACTCAGTCTCACGCACTGCTTTATTTGTCGGAATCACCAACATGGCTTCCGACGGTTGTCCAATTCAGGATGGCAGATGCTTCTGTTGGTCGTGTGCCCCCAAGTCGCGGCTCACAGGATATTGCGTACGACTGACGACGGTGCCGCTCAAAGATCCAGAGCTTGCCAAACTAACGGGAGAGTGGTGTGGCAGCCTCCAGGTCTGCCTTTGACTAAAGTCAGCCAACTTGTCGATAAGAATGCAATGAGGTGGGTTTAATTTGGCCGCCACCTCCGCTTAACCGCAGCAAGAAATCGCGGGGAACAGGTTTACCAATAGACGACACCTGAGTCGCCGGAATAAGGCTTCGGTTGCGGCTATTGGGAACCTCTCTGCTGCCTAGCGGACCACTCCGAGATAGACTCTAGACGGTGTGCGACAGACTTTGGGGTTGAGGCATGAAGCTCAATGGATCCACGTGTAGACAAGGTCTACCTTATTCCGGAGGCTATTCGCCAACAGGTTGGACAGCACGGTCAAGCGGCAGCCTGATGATCTACAAGGCAAGAAGACTCTCCAGCTGGATTCAAGCTCAGTGCTATCCATGAATCTCCTTGAGCATCTTCTCAAGGCCCATAAAGCTGGCATGCACTTCACCCATCACCTTTCCAAGAGCACTAAAGAACAGAAACATTCAAACTAAGGTTTTCTGTGGTATTGCCCGGCCGCCTACGACCAAAACTCCAAACAATTAGTTCCTGACTGTACCCGCCTGCTAGCCAGTCCCGTTTCGCTCATCGCTCTCTATAGATGTAAAACTATCTTCTCTTTGTCTCGATGGATACAGCCTTGGTGCTGCTCAACCCGATTTGATGTTTTTTCCGGCATCTGTCTGGCCAGGCTTTTCCATATCTGTCTGCCACCCGCCCCTGCCCAAAATCTGGCATCTTGAATTTGACCCTTGACGAGCATCGTAACCGTCTGCCATAGCCACCTGTTAGGACAGCCGCGGAGGATCTGTCAAGATGCTCGCTGCGGGTATCCTTAGTACGGGGCGAACCGGCCACGGCCACGGAACCCGCCACGGTATCCACCGCGGAATCCCCTACCACCACCAGGGCCGCCAAAGCCTCGCCCACCACGGGGGCCACCACGGCCACGACCCCTACTCAAGCCAGGTACGTTGGTTCGCTTCGGTGTGACCTTGATATTCCGGCCTTTGAAGACGCTCTCGTTGAGGACGAGGGCCTGCGCGACCAGGCTAGGCTCCGTAAATTCAACGTAGGCATAACTACGTAGAGTGCATATCAGCAATCAGCCCTAAACAATGCCTTCACGGAAAGGGGAGAGCTCGCACCCTTTCGGTTGGCCCGTGAACTTGTCGAGCAGGATCGTCACGCGGTTGATCGACCCGCAGCTCTGGAAGTGCGCTTGGATTTCCTCAGGGCTAGCCGAATAGTCGACGTTGCCGACAAAGATGCTCCGGCTGTCCACGTCCTCTCTGTTCTCGGAGTGCTCGTGCGTCTGCTGCTGGAGACTGGCCTGCATGTCCCTCAACTTGGCCGCCTCTTCTTCCATCTCTGCGACGCGCTTCTTCATTGCCGAGATTTCCTCCTGTTTCCCAGTTTCAGTAAACTACAGTTCCCGGCCTTGGAAACAGCAGCGCAAGTAGTGCAGCAGCTGCCCCAGGCCAACTCTTGTCAATTCTTCAGCCTACCTCCTCTTCATTCTGCTCGCCCGCATTGGGGGCGTTGTCATTCGCGACGGGATCCTCTGTCTTGGTATCCGACATCTTGGACTTTATGCGATGATTGAACAACGGGACGGGGTAACAGGCGACTCTAGATGCTCTGAAATCGTCAGTTTCGGCGACGTCGCGGGGAGGCTGAGGCAGCAATGTTGGGGCGGACGCTTGTCAATGACAGCGAGTGCAGAGCTGGGAAGGGAATCCAGGCCATTGATGCGGGAAAGAGATTCTGGATATAATATATAGATACTCACCTGTCACGGGATGCAAAGAAAACACACTATTCCACTGCCTTTCGCAATAAAGTTGAAGTTGGGATAGTCCAAGGGTCGCGAGGAATGCCAATACAGAGGTCCAAAAGCAGCCCAAGGCTGTGGCTAACTTTCCTCCAGGAAATTCTTCACTGCAGCAAAAGAACATATGATATCCGAGTATTAGCCGAGATAAGATAAGAACCTCACAAATCGTGAACTTGTCCTATCTTATTAGAAGGGAGTCCCAAACCAACAAAAAGCAAAGGACGGCAGACGGACGGCTAGTTCGGAAGATGGAGTGCTCTATTTGTTACATCCGACCGTATTTTCTCGATTCTGACAAAGAGCCGGGAGGTTTTCCCTTTTTGCTATTCCAGTGGCTTGCCCTTTCCGAGAAACGAAGCACCTGTCCGGCCAGCCTGGCTCGGTTCCCTTACGAACAGTGGAAGAATATCCCTCGAACGGATGCAGCTCAATTCAAGTCTACTGACCAATAGCCTACACCGCTGCCGATTTCGTCAGGCGGCTTGATAGATTTTTTTCATAAAGACTATTGCAGCATCTTGTCAATTGATACCTACCCTACTCGACTCCGCTGGGAAGAGAAGCAACAGCCACCAGGATGATATTCAAAGCTCTGACCAACTTTGTGTGGCATTCCCCCTAGAGGGGTCCTTCGGGCAGAGCGAGTACAGTCTTCTAATTTGAGTGGTGCC
>Ga0247774_1001011_pt1 | contig 14196 bp, 15 predicted proteins | sample UWRJL001104B6_FD_179933 | JGI IMG/M metagenome (GOLD analysis project Ga0247774, IMG submission 179933) | Plant litter microbial communities from Arlington Agricultural Research Station in Wisconsin, United States - UWRJ-L001-104B-6 | ecosystem: Environmental > Terrestrial > Plant litter >... | reverse complement strand
AGCCATGGCTACGAACCCGCTGGCTAACTACATTCGGGAAACTCTTATCTGGGCCGAGCTCCCACTTTAGCGTTCCACAATTCGCTGAAGCCCGACGCTCAACCAAGGCCGAGATCGGCCTGCTGAACAGCCAAGAAATCCCTGCTTACTCAAAAACCACAGCGTAGTCGTAGTTGAAGCAACACCATCGGGTCCTGTCCCAAGATCCATTGCCGATGGCGACTTGCCACAGGCAAAAAAGAACTGCAAGATACCGCGAACCCTGGCCATCCAAGCATGCTCAGTTCCTTATCTCGCATGAGGGCTTGGTGGTTTTACTTGCGTTATCAGTCCACTTGTGCAGGGTCCTCCTGCCGAGGAGCAACTTGCATCTATCCGTACTTGCAGCACCCTTCCATGCAGGCATATTCGAGAAACCGGTTTCGTCGCTTTGGGCGTGCAGCAAGCGCGGGGCATTTTCGGCTGGTCTTCCCGGTGAGCGCCAGCTGAAGTGGGTCGTTGCCGAGTCTCGCCTTGCCGAATGACGCCTTTCCGGGACGGAGTCGGTCCGGGGTGGCGGTCTACTCAGTCGAGAGCCATGCGTTCTTCGGAAAGCGGCATCCGCTGCTCATCGAGGAACTTTGACAGGCACGTGCTCTCGTGTAATGCCGCGACTCGATAGGACTGACGCGTCGCGTCCTCTCGACGCTGAAGATTGCCCTTTTGCATGGCCATCCAAGCCGGACTGCGGATGCTGACAACTGGAAATCTCAGCTCACTGACCAAGAATTGAATACTGAGTATATTATTTGGATTATAACTGGAGAGAGGTGTGCAAGCATGCTGGAAACTCCAGACCGAGCCTCAGACTGCCTAAGAGGCCGAAATGCTTCAGGCGATGCCGGCTGATAATCTTCCTAGCATAGGGGGCAGAAGGCATTGTCAATGTTTCCCCCTCGTGCTCCCGTATCATCTAGGGCTTTAATAGACACAAATCCCCAGTAAAATATTTATCATGCCGAAAAACAAGCAATTACATCCGTTAGAGGCAGTGGCCATGAACGTTTCAGAGACATTTACGTAACCGTTCGACAACATAGCGACGCTTCGTCGCATCTGCCATGTCAATATTTAATGCATGCTCCTACCAATATTAGGTATGAAAATCAATCTGGAAACCTTGCATCGCAAATGAAATGGCTGGGTGAGCAATCAGCACAAATTTTGATATATTTTGATCAACAAACCAGCACCCACACATCGTTGCGTACAGAAACAAAATGTCAATCCAGCTAGAAACACTTCCTATGAAGATCTCATCTCCCGCGCAGACGCCCGTATTCCCGAGATTAAGAACCTCCGTCGGCGCCAGACACAGCTCGTCAATATGATGATCCTCGAAGTCACCTCCCAGCGCGGATGATGCAGAACCGTCGGCTGAACTACACCTCCAGTCGTTCCAGACAGGGAGGGTAGGGAGTGGGAGCAGACTCAATGCAGGACGTCTGTGAGCCCGAGGTGGTGGCCTATCTGAACGGGCACGTGCTTCTTGCCCATGGGATTTAGCATCGTCAGGGGACTATATGGCTCAAGCTCGTCGCCAACCTATTCCCTCTGCCCCTCCTGCTGCCTTATTTGTGCACCTCCGGACCAGTTTGCAATGCGTTCAGGTGACATTGCGGAGTGCTATAATCGTATATAGGTCTTGTAGACAGTACTAGAGCTACACTCCCTTCCCCTTTTGCTCTTCCTATTGCTTAAATGGGAATACCATAGAGGTCGGGAGCAAGATTGCCCGCGACCATGGCAGAGTGCAATACAAAGGAATAATAGACTTTGAGCGCCGCTGGACGCCTAATAGATTATTGGAAACACAGCTAATATACATCCACGGAAGGATCAAAGCCTTCTCAGCTGATTCAAGCCGGTTGCTTGGGGCTACTATATCCTAATTCCGAGTCCCAGTCATATAGACCCCGAGCCATGGGAGTGACAACTCATCACGTCAGGGGTATGCCAAAGAGCGTCCTCCTGGTTTTGACTCTCTTGTCAATTTGCTTCTTTTCGTCCGCGTTGCGTAGGTATATCCTGGGGTGGCCCTTCACATCGATAAACAAATACTTGTACTCAAAGTCGCCTTCGTTCCGCCGGGGATGTCTCGTCATGTGCAGATATGCCACTCCCCTGTTAAGTGGGCCCTCGACCTGTTGATGTTAGATCAAATTACGAAGAAACTGGGGGATCTCGTACGTGAAAATGCATCTTCAAATGCTCCATGCCTTGCCGATCAACAGTAATGGTGGACCTGGATATCGTGAGTGTGCTGGGCCACAAGTCATGGACAATGAACAGGGTCTTACGAGATTGGTCGAGCCCTCCGCCACTTGTTGAAAGTTTCCTCTCCATGGGCCCAAATCTTCTTCGGGTTCCCGAGGATGGCCTGGCAAGTGGCATCTTGCTTGATGAGATCCAAGGATCTGCTGAAATTGGCAATCTTGCTATCAGGGGCGAAGACTTCGGTATATAGCAGATATGATATGGTTCCCTGGCATGCGTCAGAATAGCTAACCAACACTACACAACGGCCAACTTACCGTTAGACCAATGCCTGCGAGGATGAGTCCGAAATTGAATGTTTGCTGCGTAGCCCTCGCCGTCTTCTCACCCGCCGATAGATCCGCCCACGGAATATGTCCATCGTCATTAAAAGGCGTGACTGCCTTCCTCCTAGGACCCGGCGATGAGGGTGTCTTGCCTAAGCTCGTGTGAGTCGCGTAGCATCTCGAGAACGCGAGGGACCGAACAGGTGAGATATTGTATGAGGCCAGCGGCCGGAGGACAGCTGGCGACGTTGCAAACTTCATCATGGCGGACGGAGTGGACTCATCTCGACCTGGAACCCGCTCTTTTGAATATTTCCAATGCTGTACTTGTTGAGAGAGGCCGTGAGTGGGGATTGAGAATGATCAGAGAAACGTAAGGTGCCGGCCATTCGCCGTCCAGCAGAAATCCATTCAAAGTGGGGCTATAGCCCAATTAGGAAAAGCGCCAGATTTCATGCCACTTCAACCACAACATCCAACATCCCTCCCGAAATAAATCGAAGGTCTCCTTAACCACTGTGGACTTTCGGGATTGCCCCTGGCCAACTTCTCACGCTCCTTTTCGAAATTTCGAGCCTGTCCGCGACGAAGCGACTACGATTTTCGACATCGGTCACTGACCGTCCTAAAATACAGAATCGTGTCCAGAAATCTTGCTGACATTGTACCGCCCCGCCTTCGCAGTCATGGCCGCGGCACTTGCCTCCAAGCAGCAATCGCTGAAGATATTCGAGAAGCTCAAGACGAAGCCAGCGAATAAAGTACGAATTTCTTTTGAACAAGGCCATTTTGAATGTACAGGCGCCTGACTCTTTGTAGATATGCTTTGACTGCGGCCAGAAGAATCCTACCTGGACCTCGGTTCCGTTTGGCATCTACCTCTGCCTCGACTGCTCCTCAAACCACCGGAATCTCGGAGTCCACATCTCCTTTGTCCGCTCCACCAACCTCGACCGTACGCCTCATATGAGTCCCCCTCGAAGAGGCCAGAGAAGTGCTAACAGTTCTTGCAGAGTGGCAATGGGACCAGCTACGCCTTATGAAGGTCGGAGGCAACGAGTCGGCCACTAAGTTCTTCCAGCAAAATGGCGGCACGGCGGCCCTCAACAGCAAGGACCCCAAGACGAAATATCACTCCAGCGCCGCGACCAAGTACAAGGAGGAACTGAAGAAGCGAGCAGCCAGAGATGCCAGAGAGTATGGGCCAGCCACTTCCTTCCCAATAGCTGGAATGTAAACTAATACGATCAAGACATCCCGGCGAAGTCGTAATCGAAGATGGCGACGCTGCAAGCGCCTCGACCTCCGCAGCTGATGAAGCCGACTTTTTCTCGTCATGGGACAAGCCCGCAATTAAGAAGCCCACTCCCCCCGTTTCCCGAACCGCCACCCCACCCATCATCGGCCGTACATCGTCGCCTCTAGCAGCCGGCGCCAATGGCAAGGATATCGCCCGCACCGCCTCTCCCCTCGCGCGAACCGAATCCTCCGAATCCAAGCCCGCCGCAAGCCGCATAACCCACTCGGCCGCGCTGCGCAAGACGGCCGGAAGCACGGGACCCCGCAAGGCCAACGTGCTGGGCGCCAAGAAGACGACGAAACTGGGCGTCAAGAAGGTGACGGCTGATATCATCGACTTTGACGAGGCGGAGAAGAAGGCGAAGGAGGAGGCCGAGCGCATTGAGAAGCTCGGATACGACCCCGACGCCGAGGAAGCCGAGGTGGAGGCGGCCAAGAAGAAGGGGAAGGCGGAAGCGTCCAATATTCTGTCGCCCACGCCCGTCAGTCCTACGCGTGGTGGGTTTGGCGCGACGGCGTCGGCGGCCAAGTCGAGCGCCGAGGTGGAGAGATTAGGCATAGGTGTTACTCGCCTTGGATTTGGCCAGGTTGGTGTTCCCAAGGCTGCGGCGCCGAAGAAGGCGGGAGGGTTCGGGTCTGTCGGGCCCATCAAGGCTTCGAGTCAGGGTAGGTTCACACTTGGGTTGCTCTTCGAATGGAAAAGGAACGTTCACGGCTGACAAGCTTCAGATGATGATAACGACTTCGCCCGCAAGAAGTTTGGTACCCAAAAGGGCATCTCGTCAGACGAGTTCTTCGGCAAGGGGGCCTTTGACCCCAACTCCCAGGCCGAGGCCAAGACACGTCTTCAGGGCTTTGAGGGCGCCACGGCCATTTCGTCGAATGCCTACTTTGGACGGCCGGAGGACGAGCCTGGCCAGGAGGATTATGGCGATTTGGAGACAACGGCAAAGGATTTCATCAGGAAGTTTGGGATTACGGCGGGGGATGATTTGGAACAGCTTACTGGTGTGATTGGCGAAGGGGCGACGAGGCTACAAGGTGCTATTAGGGCTTATCTTGGGAGCTGAGGTGACCTCGGTAGGATGGGTTTGGCATGGAGATTAGGGAACTTACGTAGGCTTCACAGTGGTGGGTGAGGATGATATTGACGCATATGAACATGAGGGTGGTGATGAGGGGGTGAGCGTGTAATAGTCATTGCGGTTGCGCTGGGGCGTAGTGTCGGTTGCAATGACTTTGGATCAATATTTATATAACGTAAATGAAAATGATTTCCAGCTATTTGTGGCATATCTGCAAAACCTGGATCCTCTCATCAATACATTGTAGTCGGTGGTACCGCGAAGCACGGGGCGAGGCGATCGAATTTCCAACAGTGTTATCCAGGCGATATCAGACCAACGACACAAGTTATGTTTTACACGTATTGCTCAATTACAACTTCGCAACCATCTTCTTCCCCTGTTCCAGGCAAGCGACTGCTTCTTCCACGAACTCGTCCACCACGGCCTTCGCACTCTTCTGCTCGTTCACGACCGCCGCGCACTTGCCCATCAGCCAAGGCCTAAACTGATCGAGCTTGTCATCCAAATCATCGCCATGTCCGTCCCCTTCCTTTCCATCTTCGCCACCTTCATTCATGTATTTCTCCAAATCATGCTCCGCGGGGATCACCCCCTTGCCCGTCAGCTCCTTAATCTCGGCCTGCCGCGCCGTCTCCCAATTCTCAATATACGCATTCTTCCGCACCCTCAACGGCCTGCCCGTGAAGATAATCGTCCTCACCGTATCGTCGAACCCCGCCGTCCGGACCGCCTCCTTATGGGCCTCGGGCGCCCCCGCCTCGTCCGTCAGCACGAAGCGCGTGCCGACCCAGACGGCCGACGCGCCCATCATGAGGCTCGCCGCCAGCAGCGGCCCGTTGTGGATGCCCCCCGCGGCCACGACCTGGACGGGCCCGCCCGTCAGCGGCGAGCGGGCCTTGCGGCAGAGGGCGACGCAGGCGGGGATGAGCACCGTGGTGGGCACGTCGCCCGTGTGGCCGCCGCCCTCGCCGCCCTGGGCGCAGATGGCGTCGGCGCCGAGGTCGAGGCACTTTTGCACGTGCTTGGGATGGCCGACCATGTTCATGTAGACGATTCCCGCGGCGTGGATGCGGTCGACTACGTGCTTTGGGGGGACGCCGACGGCGGAGACGAAGAGCTTGGCTTTGGATTCGATTATGATGTCGACGAGTTCGTCAAGCTTGCCCTTTGTGTAGTCGTAGCTGCGAGGGGAGGGGAAACCCCATCTAGTTAGAATTTCTCGGGCCAACCGAAGGGCAAGGGGGTATAGGAACATTGTCGGTGGAGGGAGGAGGGGGAGATAAATACTCACTTTGTCTTTCGCGCACTACCGCCAACTTGAGGCAGCAGCAAGTCCACCCCAAACGGCGCGTTTTTATCCACGAGGTGAGCCTTGAGCTCGGCGATCTGCTCACGGAGCATGGTGGGTGTGTAGCCTACGCCGCCAATGACGCCTAAGCCGCCGGCGTTGGTGACGGCCGCGGCGAGCTTCGGGCCGGCGGCGACGTTCATGCCGGCGAGGAGGACGGGGTGGTTGATGCCGAAGAGGTCGGTGATGGGGGTGCGGATTTTCTCTACGGCATTAAAATAATTGTCAGCGACTTTTATTCTTCCCAGCGACTTCGCAATTCCTCGAAATTGTCAAGCTGACGATGGGCACAGCAGCTTTGGGGAAGAATGACGTACGTGGAGAAGCCATCTTGAACTTTTGCTTGCCGTCGCAAAGATGCTACGAAAAAGTCTGCAAGGAATTTAATCAAGGTAAAGACTAAAAAAAGATCCAAGGCGAAAGGGAGCTCAATTCTATCATCAAGAAGCAGTTGAATTGCGAGGAGGTCATCTTGGAGATGAAAAGGTCACCAGTCAGACCCTCTTTTGTCATCTGCCGTCGCAAGGCGATCCGTAATGCCGAGGTTTCTTTGCGAGGAGATCGTGCTGATTACCCGTAGTGGGTTAGCGGCATGTGCTACAACGTTGACCCCACAAGTTGGGATCGCCAAGCTGCCACTACCGAGGCGCAACGGACCACCAATGAAGCTACCCCATCGACAAAGAGGGTTATCTGCGGCGTTTTTTAGTTGGCTTAACGCCGAGGGGAAGCCGTGCGTTTTATTTTCCATCGCCTGGCTTTTCAGAAATTCAATTTTGCTATCGAAGTCGGCAACCTCTTAGTGAACGGACCCACCAAAAGGAACCCGAACCCTAAGTGGTCGAATCTTGTGATGACACGCGAGGCCACGGATTTGAAGGAGACCTTGACGAACTGTCGAGGACAATACATTTCGGCCCAGCACGCTAGTAAAGTAGTGTTGTTATTACCGACATGAAGGAGAATTGCAGTGGGCTGAGATCTCTCTCAATAGTAGTCCTTCTAAACAGGGAGGATGGTTCGGCATCAGCATGCCCCAACTCATATATATTTTCCCCAGCTTGCAGATGGACAGAAGCTCGCGACGAGGAGGGCAATGCAGCCATTCCTCCGGACCCTCGAGGTTAGGGGGAATGCACTCTAAGGTGTCGAAGCTGAAACGGGCGAAGCAAAACCGAACATCAATATCGGTAGGGTAATCGGTATCGAGACCACATTTGAGGATCAGGTGTCAAGGGCGTGTCCTTTCCGACCCAGTGGCTTGGTTTGCGGAGTCATGAGACAGTCGTCCCGATCGCCCTACCCTTCTGCGAGCTTCTTTGGGTCTGGCCTGGGGCGGCGAGGAGGGTGGCGTACTCCATCTTTAAGTGTGGTGACACAGGACTAGCTGGTTTAGTTCTGGTGAGTAAAAGAAGTTAAGGGGCGGCGAGATTGTCCCGTAAACCCTTCAAAGCTGAGAATTGCCAGTGGGGAGAGTTGCTTTTATTTCCGGGCTTGGCCTGGGATTATTCTAACATCTGAGTTCCCATCACATTGTTTATTGTCATTCCAAGACTGGTGCTCCATCTCAGTCGATTCAGCACTCTACGAAGCGGGAGGGCTAAGTCCTTCCTTGGACCAGGTCGACAAGATGGATGAGATCCCGCGATTGGATACAACCTGATGTGCTGGCCGTGAGCAGAGAAGAGCTGATAGTGTCCTTAAAAGGCGATATTGACTCCTCGAATGGATCTCTTGATTCGTTTCGCGTGCCTCACGCATCTATTCGGTACCGGCCCGAAACCCCCTCGACAAACTTGGGTGGCATCAACACAGTGTGCGGGCTTGGCTCCACAGGTTTAACCTGCAATAGACGGAACTAATATTTCGAATTCGCATACATTCTTTTGAGACATATCTGTTTAGCCATCATTAGACCCTGGATTTGGTGGCAACTTTCCCCGTAAAAATCGAGATGGTGTTGAGCCAAGGTGTCTTGCCGAGTGTGCCGTTGCATTGCTCCATCGAAACAAGTGCACCCGAGAATGGCAGGCATGAATTTCCCGACGGTAAGAATATTTAATGGTGTTTCCCCCCGCCAGTAGCTAGTTGATGGTGGGCCCGGCACTACGGCTTGTAGGAAGAGATCTATTTCGCGATCATTCGCTAAGATATTGCAGTTCCCGGCGACACTAGGAGTGGCCATCAGTCCGCTAATTTTTGAATCCGTACAGATTGCATATCCTAAACTTAGTTTTCATCTCTGCGCATTCTCTCCTGATCTCTTCATCTTCCCAGAACCATCTTATCATGCTAGAATATTGCTTCTTCAAGAGAAATCGACACAACTGAGACTCCAGCTTCTCCTCTACGGATGCCTCGTAATTGTGTTCGCAAACGACCAGCTCTTTCTCCCCCCACTCAAGCGTGTTTCTTGACTCGCCCTTGCCGGTGTTTTCTATCTGGCGCGATATAATCTCAAACCCAGCTTCTTTTGCCCATATCGGTACCATCACTGCCGGTCTTGTGCACAAGAAGGCGCTATCTAGCTGGACCACCAGGGTTGAGCTGATCCACTCCATGGTTTTCGGCCCTGCGTGGAGGGGGTTTAAGTCAATCCACCGAGCCTCCAGGATCCCCCTCACGGTAAGAACCCGATACGCCTCCTGGAGGAGAGCCTTCAGCTGGGGCGAGGTGAATCTTCCAACAGCTGTCACCAATTTGACATGGTCAAAGGACGAATCCGCCAGGTCTAGTGCTAAAGGGGTGGATATGGAGAGGGGCAGGCAGGCGACATTTTCAGGGGTTTGGTAGCAGACCTGCTCCCCAGGAAGAACTAGATGCGCAATCCGCGCGCTGGGTTGAAGGGCCGCGAGTTGATGGATCTCGGAATGGCGACTCGCAATATCAAGGATTCGCCCTGAGCGTCTAACCGCTGGCATTGGCATCACCCACCCGGAAGATGTCAAACCTTTCCGTGTATGCGCTTGCGGGCCGGCTTCTTGTATAAAAAGCTCGTTAAAGAGCCATAGTTCCTTCTCAAGCTGGATTTCGGCCCTGTCTTCAGCATTGAGTGGCTCCATCCAGTCCTCTTGTATGCGGGCAAGCCTGGTTTCGGAAGATGCGTTTGTCATTCGGCGAATGAGTCGTTGGGGATATAACCGTTGTTCGGGGAATGAGCGCTGACTCTCGAGTACAGATACTGGCTGGGATTTCTTAGAGGCTTGCTCGGTGCGGAGGGGGCTCGTTTGAGTTCGAACGAGTTCCGGCGCGGAAGAAATACTTGGAGAGTGCGTCGTGGCCATAAGAGAGCCAGGGGAGTGGCTGAAATTGGTCATTTCATCATGGCTAGAAGTTGAATGAACGAGGTCGAGACTTCTGTTTGATGATAATATTCCGGGTTAGTGATGATTCTCCCTACCAAGAAAAGTGCGGCTATTATCTCTTCATACCTGTAAGGCAGATATTGGAATGTTTCCTCCTCCAATGGTCTTGATAATAAATGGCTGGAAGTGTATTGGCCCGACATTGTTGGTATTGTATTATGGCCACTTTGTTCCGGTTGCGATAATGGCTTTCTCGATATTTTCGGTCGCTCCACTCCAGAGAGCGGTAGTTCGTACCGCGTTGGGCCGCGATCTTCAGACATTTCCGCGAGACCTTGTACGTGGAGATCTGATTCGAGCGCCTCGGTTGATTGTTTTGCCTTGACATTGTCGTCGTGTTTCTTTGATTGCAAAGTGGGCTGGAATTTGGATGTGCCCCATCTTAGGAATCGTGATCTCCCGGAGCTTGCACTCTTGATGGACTCGGCTCGGCCGGTTTGTCCTTTGCGGCCTAAAGTGCTGGACTGAGTTGACGGTGGTGTATCCGTCCTTTGCTGAACATTTCTCGGCTGTTTCCTGGACTCCACCGACACCTCATCCACCATTGGGCTCCAGGTAATGTCAGCGCTGAACATGGTCGCCTTCAATGACCCTAGATCGAATCAGTTTGGCTCGGGAAAGGTGGAAATGTGAATCGAACTGAATCAAACGTCGGCTATGAGGGGAGAGTCATACTCGCGACTCTTCCACTCCTCGGCTCGGTGTGTGTCAAATACGGCCCAGTGCAGCCCATCGCAGTTTTCATTCCAAGGACACGGACAAGTGGTCCGATTACTGCAGTACAACACGGATTGCTTTAGTTATTGGGAATCTGCCAGGTTGATATGGAACAACCACAATTAGGCCTTCGCGCGTGATTCGACGCTGATTGCCGCATCCGATCAATAATTGGCGGCACATCGCGTGCCATATGCAATACTGACAGCCACATCCACAACAGGGCCGCATCGATCATCTGCAAAGGGAAAAAAGTGACAGCCTGGTCTTCAAAGTCCAAAATATTTTGTGTAGCATTACAGAATACGCATCACGGATTGGACACATGCGCGAAAATCCCCCTTTCATAATTTCCGGTATCAAATATTGCCCTTTCTGATAGGTTGGTGAAGCTTGTTATCTACTGATGGGTCCTGCGGGCGTTGAATGTTCTGGCCATCAAGCCACACAGCCTTGTCAGTACTGTTTCTATCCAGATTGATAAAAACAATGATATGCATATCGGACAGTCAAAAAGCGGAGAGACTCCAAAAAATTCCTCTTCCATCTTTCAGGCGTAAAACGACTAACATACTGGTTTTCATCCAACTGGTATCTAGAAATTTCACAATGACCTACTTAGAGTCGCTCATAGTGAAGATCAACACCTCAGTCGCCCAGTCGACTTTAGGTAGGCTCTTCAGGTTAGATGGCTGTGGCCATGTACGTACCTAATTAACAGTTCGTGTGAGGCAAGTCTCTAACAATCGAATTGCATAGGATGCGGCACTCCCGGGTACTCGGTTCTCAACCGAGGTCCGGGCCGGACTCACGACCTTCTTCACGATGGCATACATAATCTCTGTCAATGCAATTATTTTGAAGGATAGTGGTGGTACTTGCGTGTGTACCGATAAAGAGGATATTACCTGCGAGAAAGACACTGAATACAATTTGTGCCTACAAGGTAAGAACAAACCGGCACAGCGTGGAAGCTACAAAACATGGATTGACTCTATGGCTGGGAACAGATATTCAGCGGGAATATGTCACTGGAACTGCCGCTATCTCGGGGTTTGCGTCGTGCATCTTTGGCATATTTACTAACATGCCAGTTGCTCTCGCGTATGCCTCATGACCCAGATCGCATCTAACCTGTCGCTAATACAATCGTAGGCCTGGAATGGGGTTGAACGCCTACTTTGCGTACCAGGTCGTTGGCTACCATGGGACTGGAAATATCCCCTACGGCGTGGCCCTGACGGCGGTATTCGTGGAAGGCTGGATCTTCATCGCCCTGTCACTTCTGGGAATGCGCCAATGGCTGGTTCGAATACTGCCAACGTCCCTCAAGATTGCGAGCGCTTGTGGTATTGGGCTGTTCTTGGCCGTCATCGGGCTGTCATATCCTGCTGGAATCGGTGCTATCACCGGCTCCTTCCCAGTCCCTCTTGACCTCGGGGGCTGTCCACCCGAGTATCTGGACGAGTTTGGTCGCTGCACAGGCCACCAGATGCAGAACCCAGCCTTCTGGATTGGCCTATTTTTTGGTGGTATTCTCACCGTGGTATTGATGGCTTTCAAGGTGAAGAGTGCCATGATCGTGGGTATTCTGGTCACCTCAATCATTTCATGGCCGTATGTTGAAGAGTTCTGGAAATCGCCTGATTTGACGAGAAGGGAGAGTGCTGACCATGGCTGGCAGTCGAAAAACATCCTTTACGTACTTCCCCTACGACGATGTCGGGCAGTCGCGGTTTGACTTCTTCAAAAAGATAGTCGGCTTTTATCCCGTTGACCGCGTTCTCCGAGCCAATAACTGGAGCGTCTCGTCGAACTCGAGCCAGTTTGTCCTTGCGTTATTTACCTTCCTCTATGTGGACATTCTAGACTGCACCGCGACTCTCTATAGCATGGCGCGATTTGCCGGAGTCGCCAACCCGGCGACCGGAGACTTTCCCCGCTCAACCATTGCCTATTGTACGGATGCCTTCTCCATTGTTATCGGAAGCTTGCTGGGGATCTCGCCCGTAACAGCGTTTATCGAGTCTGGCTCTGGTATTGCAGAGGGCGGGCGGACGGGGCTTACTGCCTTGACAACGGGGCTATGTTTCATCATCTCCATTTTCTTCGCCCCTATTTTCGCATCTATTCCTCCATGGGCGACTGGCTGCACGTTGGTTCTTGTAAGCTAAGATACCCCCCCACCCCCCCCTTCCTATGAAAGATCTTGGGTCCCTTTTTCCCATTCACTTCTTTCCTCTCAATTCTCTACTTCGACCCGGCTTGGCACATTTCTACGTCTTCTTAGCGGGCTAACGTCGTCGAACAGATTGGGTGCATGATGATGAGACAGGTCGTGAGTGTTAACTGGAAGTACATCGGAGACGCCGTCCCAGCATTCGTGACCCTTATCTTCATCCCGTTCAGCTACTCCATTGCATATGGCCTAATCGCGTGCGTATTCTCTCTTCGAACCGCCCGGTTCCCAGCTCTTCCCCGAGCCCATTGAAATCTAGCCCTAACTCATTGTAGCGGCATCCTCACTCACGCCGTAATTAACGGGATTCTGTTTGCCATCCGCAAACTCTCCCGGGATAGGCTTTTGCCGGAAGACTTTTCCGAACGGGAACAATGGCAAGGTAAGTCGTCCATATGGAATCTAGCAGCCGGGGCAGACGGCTGATCTTGTGTGCTTCTACAGGCTTCGCAAGGGAAGGAAACCTCTTCCAACCTCTTCATTTCATTGCCGATTTCTTCCGGATTGAGAAGAACGACAGGAGTGATAATGCCACCATCGAGTCGGATGTCCAACCTTCTCTGAAGCAGCAACACCAAGCGGTTTCTAAGGAGTACGCCAGTGCCTAAGAGTTGGGCAGCAATTTGATAGATTCTCTTTGCCTATCAGTTCTCGGACTTCATTTAGGCACTGAAATTATTCAATAGACTTTTTCCCTGAAGGAAATAGCCGAAAGCCGACGCTTATTCATGAAGCATCTCTACGGGAACTCATATTTATGTGGACTAGTAATATGGTTAGTTAGAAGAGACCCCGAAACTTATTTTATATACACTTTTCTTTTACGGCATCTTTAGATGTTATTTACTTGTCTAGTCCTAACTGGTCCTCGAGGGGACTCTTTGTCCATAATGCATAGGACCACTCCTGCCAGTAGCCAGCAGAATCCTAGCAACAACATGTGAAATATTATGGCGAGCGACTTCACTCTTGGAAACCGACTAGGCTGTGACATGTCGGCGGCCAAGACATAGACCTGTGACTTGTTTTGGGCCCTCAGCCGGGAAGGAATATGCTACGTTGAGCTACTGCTACTACAATGATGTGACTCTAGAAGCGGGAGACGGCACCCGGGAACTCTTCGCAGATAGAGATACAAAGCTATTGTAAAGCTTCACGGTTCAAAGCAGGTCCTTGTTCGAATTCTCCAATACACATCTAGTCGAGCGTTCAAAATGCCTTCCTCCGGATAGGATAAATGAAGTAAGCCTGCGATTTGGATGCCACCGATGGAGACTAGACCAAAACACAGGTTTGTAGTGATGGTCCAGCCCGCCAGAGACCTTCTTCAGGTCCATGGCGGCTGGTCGCTCCCTCGAGCACCGGCATGTGAAATTGTATACTTGGGGCGGGCACGCTGTGGACAAAATAATTGACTCAACTCCCTTTAGACCAAAATTGGGTGGTTTTGACCAGAGCCGCCACCTGAGTCACTTTTTACTTCTATCGCATGGCGGGGTTAGGGTTAGTAACGCAGGACCCATAAAGATGCCCCCTCACTGTGAACATAATATATTCC
>Ga0247774_1001010_pt1 | contig 14206 bp, 14 predicted proteins | sample UWRJL001104B6_FD_179933 | JGI IMG/M metagenome (GOLD analysis project Ga0247774, IMG submission 179933) | Plant litter microbial communities from Arlington Agricultural Research Station in Wisconsin, United States - UWRJ-L001-104B-6 | ecosystem: Environmental > Terrestrial > Plant litter >... | reverse complement strand
GTAACTCGTTCTCGAAACGATAGACTCTGTTCCTCGACCCATTCTGCCTGAAGCGATACATAAATGCGATCGAGGAGAATATCCACCTGGCGGTTGACTTGCATCACCCCAGCAATTTTCAGGTAAGAGTTTTCAGCAATCAGCCACTGCAGATACGGATACAGCAACGGATTCGACGGGGGGCGCGTCGCAAACACCGCCACGTTCCCCCGCCAGTCCCAAAAATCCGCAGCCTGCTGGCGAAACTCATTGAGAAACGTCTCCCGACTCAGCCAAAACACCAGCACGATATTGCGATCGAAAATGCGTTCTCGCCCCAAATTCAACTGCTGCATTTCCTGTCGCAATCTGGGTCGGGGCAGGTACTCCAGCCCAAATGCCATCACAACCCTGCGCCCCGCTGCCGCCTCGACCTCAAGACGGTGGAGGCAATCGAACAGCGAATCGTCACTGTAGTAGAGGGTGCGGAACTCAAACGGTTCATCCAACTCCAGCAACTGCGCTTTAAACTGTTCCACCACCGGATGATTCGGGGCGCTATCCGGCGCGATCGCAAATAAGCTGAGGCTGCGATCGCTCAACGCCACTGCATTGACCAGTTTCGTTAATTCTGCTCGATCGCCCGGTTCTAGTTCCTGCATCACCTACTCCTTCGCTTACTGCCAGCGTTCCAAATCAACCCACAACATCGGATTCACATCAAACCAACGCCCATATTTCTTGTCGTTGTACCCTAACACCAACTTGTAGTGCAGTAACTCATTACAAATGACAATTCTGCCGTGCTTTGGCGAGTCAAACTCATTGCTGGTCAACTTGCCCGTGCGATGCACCGCCTTCAGTTCGGGAAAATGGTAATCCTCGATCGTGTACGTTTGATGTTCTAATCGAACCGCTTCCTCGGCAATGGGGCGATCGATCTTGCTCGCTTGCTTGTTCAATGCCACTTCGCAAGCCATCCGCGCCAACCGCACCAACTCCCGCATCACGCCCCCACTCTTCTCGCCCAGCAGGTCCAGCGCCTCCGGTTCGACCAAATTCGCGTAGGCATTGCCCAATTTTGCCAACCGTTTCTGAACCACCTCCTTCAAAATATGCCGTCCCACATTATCAGGATTTGTAGTCGGGCGAGCCATGTCATCGCATTTAAAAACACCAATATTGGATAAATCTAGACATCTGGTAAAGCTCTCCATCGGCTGCCTAAAAGATGGAGAATAGCGCAAGGCGATCGGAATGGCATAAACAATATGGCACTGAATATCCGTCAACAACGAACTAGAAAACATCTCCAGGGCGATCGAATATTCCTTTCGATCCAAACCATCCACAATGACTAATAACTTCCGTGTCTGTCCTTGAGCCGCAGCAATAATCTCATTCACCTTGTTGATAATTTCACCCAGAACTGGTTTCACTTCCAGCGTCCGCGTCGTTTCTCGCTGAAACCCCACTTTGAGCTGTGCCCCCAAATCTTGAAACAGCTTCGGTAACTGAAGTTCGCCCCCACCCGTAACTTTATCTTGATAAGTTATTTTTTTGAGACTTTCCAAAAGTTCCTTTTCCAACTTTTTAGGCAACTTCCAACCCACATCTGCCAGTCGCTGCACGACTTGCATCCCAATCAGCACAGCCACTTCCGCATGACCGATGTTAAACTTGTCCAGTGCCGTATCCGTATCCACCCAAACAACTGTATAATCGGCCCTACAGCGTTCTTCTAGTCGTCTCAGTTCGGTAGTTTTACCGCCCCCGCGATGTCCGGCGACCAGATACTGAGCTGCCTCATCGTCCATTGCCAGCAAATTTACCAAAGTATCCACCGGACTATCTTCCCGGCGCACGTAGAACTCTTCTAACTCCTTATTCATTAACGGCTCATCATGTCGGAATAGTTGATAAGCTGGTTTCCAAAATTTGATGTTACTCATTCGCCGCTGATTTAATTTCTTTTTCAATTGCAGGTATTATACCAGTTAATTAGGGCATAGGGCATAGGCCTCCGCGGGCATAGGGCATACCTCACCACGCGCTCGAACCGCTATAATTAATCTGACAAATTTAACAATCTTGAACCTTGTATGGTGCCTAATTTACTTTTCAGCATTTAGATTTGAGCGATCGCACTGGCATATCCCAACTTTTACTAGACCAAAAATGCGATCGCGTTGTACACCTCGCCGCTCAAGTCGGCGTCCGCTACTCCCTGCAAAATCCCCACGCTTAAGCAGACAGCAACCTCACGGGATTTATTAACAACATTAGACCTCTTGCAAAAATCCTTTTGCTCAATTGATGGGACGGGCAAGATGCCCATCCCACAAGAAAAAATAACTCTTGTGGGATGGGCATCTTGCCCGTCCTAATTATTTTTGCAAGAGGTCTATTTTAGAAGGCTGCCACCACAGCAAAATCGAGCATTTAGTCTTTGCTTCTTCGAGTTCCGTTTAGGGTACTAACACCAAAGTTCTCTTTGCTGTTAGCGATAACGTCGATCGTCCTATTTCCCTTTACGCAGCCCCCAAAAAAGCTAAGGAACTGATGGCTCATTCCTACAGCCATTTGTACAACTTGTCAATCACCGGATTGCGCTTTTTTACAGTCTACGGATCTTGGGGGCGGTCGGATATGGCTGATTTCAAGTTTGTAAATTTGTCGGTATCCTTTGCTACTAATTTGTGACTCTTTTTAGGCAAAACTATCCGATAGGCACTAAATTTAAGCTCGCTTATAAGAGGACGAGATAAATTGAATTGCCACAACTATTTCTGATTAAAAAAACCGCAGACGATTTCACCAGGGTTGTTTTGTCCAAACATCAAAACTCTGCCATCTTTCTTAACTGTAGTGCGATCGCGGCAATTGTAGACTGCCAGAGGCTGTTTAACTCCATCAACACTAAGAATCACCCTGTATTCCCAATAATTTTTCGCACTGCGTTTGATATCGACAATGCAAATCTCGCTTCCTTGATAATTGCGGCATACAGAGGCGTCAGCAGGAAGCGCGACCCAGAAAAAACATATTAATAACAAAAAGTAGCAAATACATTTCATCATCTGCGATCGCCTTTTCCTTTACGCTACTCCGAACCCAGTCTGCGGACGCTTGTAAGGTGGATGCAACCCCAACACAATATCATCCTCAGACACTCCCATCTCGACAAATTCCCGTGCAATATCCACTTCTGTCATATTGCGCTGAATCCAAATTTTGCCATCCTTAATATCCAAATGAATGAAACAGTTGTATATCCGCTTTAGTCCGTCCCAGCCAACATCGAGTATCTGATAGTGGTCGTGTTCCCAATCAAAAACAAGCTGGCATTCAACGTCTGGATTAGGCTGTTCTAGCCTTGCTTGTTGACTTAGCAATTTTCGGATACACTGGCGGTAACGCTCTACTCTTTCCATTCCAAAATTACCTTCTTTTTACAGCATGGTGAAATAAATTTCTAGCACCCCTTTATTTACAACACAGCTTTTATATAGCGGTTCGATCGCGTGGTGAGGTATGCCCTATGCCCTATGCCCTATGCCCTATGCACGTCGGAACATGTTACTGAGAAAGGCTATATCTCTTATCTATTCTACTGCATAACCCGTATACTTCCGCATAAACGGCGGCTGAAATCCCCAAACAATATCCTCTTTGGGAACTCCGGCTATTACTAAATCTTCAGCAATATCATCTTCAGTGGCATTCCATTGAAGCCAAATTTTCCCGCCCTTGATATCTATGTGAATGCTACAGTGATGCACCCTAGTCTGCTTGTCCCAGCCCACATAGAAGATTTGGTAATGATCTCGTTCTGCATCAAGAATTGTCTCGACTTCAATATCTCCGTGAGCAGGTTTGCGCTTGCCGTACTCCAGTAAAATTTGCTGCACAATTTGCCGATATTTGATTAATTTTTCCATTCTACAATTACCTCAACTGCTGTATCATAAACAATCATTTTTACCTGATTTTCCTCGATCCTTGCTTTCGGGAAATCTAGTTGAAAGAATTCTTCCTAAGTTATTAACGGCACCGCCAAGTACAAAATGCGATCGGGTGCTTTTTCTTTGAGTGCGGCTCGATAATTAATGAACTGCCCCAAGGCCCTGTGAAATTCCGAGATTGCCGACGATTTTGCCAAAAAACTTTTGACCTCAACGGCAATTTTTTCGCCTTGCCTTTCTGCCGCAATCAGCCTTTCTGCTCCCAGATCGATCGACATATCTACACCGCCTACACTAATCGGAAACGGATCGTGGGTAATATGCCAGCCTTCTTTTTGCAAAGCTGTTTTGACAACTTCATGAAAAACATCTTTGGCAGACATAATATATCGATAACTAACTTACTTATTCCTATCTTACCTTTTTTGATAACAAACTGACAGTATTTTTGCAAGCGATTTAGCAATGGGGCGCGCCCTCAAGTCGCGACATCGTAAGATAGCTGAACGAGGCCAGAACTGTATGTCTGACATCCAGTTAACTGCAAAGCTGTAGTATTTATGGGATTAGCAAATAAAGGAATTCCCTCGCCCAAAATAATCGGCTGCACCGAGAGAATTAGCTCGTTGACCAAATTTTGATTCAGGAAATCGCGAATCAGCAGAGAACCTCCCACTAACCAAATATTCTTGCCGTCAAGCAAGCGCAAATCCTTGACAAAGCTCTCTAACTGTGTTACTACTTCGACATCATGAGTTGCTTGAAAATCTAGATTTTTCGTAAAAACATAACTCTTTTTTTCCGGGTACGGATACTCGCCCAAAGTTAGAACTTGTTCGTAAGTTTTCCGACCCATGAGAACGGTATCGATGCTGTCTAAGAATTTAGTATAACCGTAATTTTGGTCTGTAAACAGCCAGTCAATATCGCCATTCGGTCGCGCGATATAACTGTCCAAACTAGATGCAATGAATAGTACAATTTTACGCATGGCAACACCGAGGTTTTGGGAATGATTGGGGCGAGGATGGCCCCAATCACCTTAATTTTAAATGATTTAGAGTCCTGGCGGTAGCTTGAGTTCGATACCCAGTTCGTGGCTGACATCGATCACGTTATCAGCAAAATCAGCCATGCCTGCGATGCCAATTCCGAACGCAGTACCCGCCGCTACAAGAGCTGTTAAGCTTTTCTTTAATCTGGTTTTATTCCATTGGTTCTCCGGTTTCTTGATTTCGGTTTCGACATCTTCAATATCGATAATTATCTCATCGCGAATGCCTTCTGGAAACTGATGTGCGGTTTGACGCATCGATGAAATCAGTTGCAGAAGTTCGGCGGTATGGGTGTTATTGTTTTGGACGGATTGATTGCCACCAACTTCGGCACTGTTCGACGAACCGCCGATATTGCCGGAAAAGCTAGCACCTTGAAAAGCACCTGGAAAGTTGTTGGTTTCAGAAGGATTTTGAGTCATTTTTGCTTCGGCTTTATTAATAATTGGTCTACTAACTGCTAGTTTAGCGATATCTACAATGTCGTCATAATATTTTCCCAATTCTCGATCGCCCATTTGGTTTCTGCGCCGAAGTTCGATCGACTCATACCCATCCAGCAACTGTCGCAAATCCAGCCAGAGTTTAAGTTTGCCGACCAAATATTTATTCTGGCCCTCAGACTCGTGTCCCAGCAGTTCCTCGTAATCTAGCGGGTTAGCATCGGGATAATCCGGAACCGGCACCCATTGACTGATTTCCAGATTGGCAAAAGAATTGTGGATTTTGGTAAACGTATCGCGAATCATGCTGAGGAAAGAACGCCGCGTCGATTCCCGCCCGCTAACGGCAATAAAGATTTTCTGATCTTCCGGGTCAGATTTGATCCGGGCGATGTTGTACACCTGGGCGCCTTCCCTGTACTCCAGCATAACCCCCGTGCGCCAGTGGGTGCAGTTGTGGATTTTCTCGTGCATGAGGACGATGAAGCGCGAGAGGATGCTGTCGGGGAGGATGCGGTAGTGATATTGAAATTCCAGGGTGTCGCCTTCGAGTTCGGTGTTTTCCGGTTGTTCTTTGGGCAAAATGCCGGGGATGAGGAAAGTCGGCGCGGGACAATGGCTGACGGGGAAGCAGAGTTCAAATTCGCCCATCAACCCGGTGAGGCAGTGGTAGCGGTGGCTGGGATATTTATTTGAGTCGAGGATGCGGCTGAGGTCGGCGTAGGTGAGAATGCCTTTGGTTTTGACTTTGAGTGCGTCGTCGCTGAGGAGGGCATAGATGCCTTCTGTCACCCAGTGGGGATTGAGGATGTTGGTGGATTGCAGGATGGGGTGTTCGCGGAAGTTGAGGACAATGCCCAGGTTGTGCAGCAGTCCGATCAGTTGGGTTTGGTCGGTTTCTTCAAAGATTTTTTCTTTGGCGCAGATGGTGGCGTATTCGCTGATGCTGATGATGTCTTTGTCGAGGTTTTCGAGGCGCTGCTTGACTTGGAACCAGCTTAGCGGCAAAAGATCGTAGACTTCTTTGAGTTGGGAGATTTCGGTGTGGATGGCGCGGCGGAGTTCGTCGATTCCGGTTCCGCTTTGGCAAGAGGTTTCGATAATCGCTTTGATGTTGGGATATTTGTCGCGCAAGGCTTTGCGGTTGAGATCCAGGGGTTGTTCGTCGCATTTGTTGCCGACGAGGATGACGGGGGAGGCGTCGCCGAAGCTTTCGATCAGTTTCAGCCAGTATTCGAGGCGGTTTTCGTCTTCGCTGGTGCGGCAGTTGCACACGAGGAGGTAGAGGCTGCGTTTGGTAAGGAAAAATTGGTGGGTGGCGTGGTAGATTTCTTGTCCGCCGAAGTCCCAGACGTTGAGTTTGACTGGTTTGGTGTTGACTGTAATTTTCCAGTCTGTGATGTTGAGTCCGTCGGTTTGGGGCTCGTTGGGGTTGTATTTGTTGTGGATGAGGCGGTTGATCAGGGAGGTTTTGCCGACGCTGGCTTGCCCGACGAGGAGGACTTTGGCTTCGTTGAGGGGGCGGACTTCGCCGCTGCGGAGTTGGCGGAGGTAGTTGAAGATGGCAGCGGGAGTACCGGGGGATTCTCTCTGCTTGGCAGGCCCCAGAACTTCTGGAGAAATGGGCAGGGGATTGCGGCGGAGGTCGAGTTTTTCAAGTTTTGGCAGTGTTTCTAAGCATTTAGGAATCTTTTCAATCTGATTGTTACTGAGGTCAAGCTGTGTCAGATTCGACAGTTGCCCGAGAGCCTCTGGGATCGAGGTAATCTGATTGTAACTGAGGTAAAGCTCTGTCAGATTCGACAGTTGCCCGAGAGCCTCTGGGATCGAGGTAATCTGATTGTTATCGAGGTAAAGCTGTCTCAGATTCGACAGTTGCCCGAGAGCCTCTGGGATCGAGGTAATCTGATTGCTAAAGAGGAAAAGCTCTGTCAGATTCGACAGTTGCCCGAGAGCCTCTGGGATCGAGGTAATCTGATTGTAACTGAGGTCAAGCAGTGTCAAATTCGACAGTTGCCCGAGAGCCTCTGGGATGGAGGTAATCTGATTGTAATAGAGGACAAGCTCTGTCAGATTCGACAGTTGCCCGAGAGCCTCTGGGATGGAGGTAATCTGATTGTTACTGAGGTCAAGCTGTGTCAGATTCGACAGTTGGCTAATCGCCTCTGGGATGGAGGTAATCTGATTGCCACCGAGGTCAAGCTGTGTCAGATTCGACAGTTGGCTAATCGCCTCTGGGATGGAGGTAATTTGATTGCCACCGAGGTCAAGCTGTGTCAGATTCGACAATTGGCTAATCGCCTCTGGGATGGAGGTAATTTGATTTTTAGCAAGCGAAAGTATTTTTAAGTTGGTTAATTGAAGAACAGCATCAGGAAACTTAGTTAACTTATTCCCAACCCGTTTCCATCCTTCCTCCCACTTCCCCAACACCAGCATCTCAAGCTGTGTGCACTTGCCAATCTCCGCCGGCAATTCCTCCAAGTCCAGCCCCGACAAATCCAGTTGGGTCAATTTTTCCTCGGCTGCTCGGTCAATTCGCCGCACTGCTTCCTCTCGCGTCATACCCTTTGTCTCTCGGTAGGATTCATTTTATTGTGACAGGAATTTTCGCTTGGTGGGGGGGAATTAGGACACGGCAGTGCCGTTTCCCTACAATTAATCTGGCGATGATGATATCCGAGGGAGGGCGAACATCGATTATTTTGGGGTAAGGAAACGGCATTGCCGTGTCCTCCGTCGCTTACGCATCAAAGCCTTCATAACCGGGTTTTTTCCCGTTTCTAGGACTGCATGGCATCTTCTGGGTAAAAACCCGGTTTCTGAGCTACGCATCACAATCAAAGAAATCAGGACACGGCAGTGCCGTTTCCCTACAATTAATCTGGCGATGATTGTATCCGAGGGAGGGCGAGTATCGATTATTTTGGGGTAGGGAAACGGCATTGCCGTGTCCTCCGTGGCTGATGATTGTATCCGAGGGAGGGCGAGTATCGATTATTTTGGGGTAGGGAAACGGCATTGCCGTGTCCTCCGTGGCTGATGATTGTATCCGAGGGAGGGCGAACATCGATTATTTTGTGGTAGGGAAACGGCATTGCCGTGTCCTCCAGGGCCTACGCATCAAAACTTTCATAACTGGGTTTTTTCGGGTTTCTACGACTGTAGCGCGTCTTCGGGGCAAAAACCCCGTTTCTGGCCACCCGCGAGGAATCTGGGGAGGAAAAAGGCTACACATTTTTTGTTTAGTAGATTTATGTTAAAGGGAGATGAATGATTTGGTCTTGGTATTCGTTATCAAACGAACCATCAACAATCACAATCAATTCCTCAATATTTTGCCCAATACTTAAATCCTGATTCAAAACGAAAATCCCTGGAATATGACCACCTTGAGCCAGATGATCTACCAAATGTACGGGCATTGACTTGCGATTGTTTGTCACCAAAATAAAGTTACGCTCCTCACACCACACCAAAATCTCCGGATCGAGGGTGCTTTTTGGGGGTGTACCAATTTCGCCCACTGCCCAAACTACTAAATCAGGGCGTTTTCGCCGAAGTTGTGTAGCATAAATCGGCGTAACATTCTCGTCCATTAAATATTTGAGCGCCATTTATCAAGCACCCTGGATAACAGATTGTCTTTCCCGTTCAGCTTTCAATTTTCGCAATCTTTCTGTCGCAGGATGGGGATTTGCTACTTGGTTCTTTCGCTGCTGATGCGACCATTCCAACCAATCTTGCAAATATCTACTTACTGATTCTTGATTTTGTAAATAATACAAAATAGTCGTATAAACTTCTGCCAAAGTTAGAGATGGATAGAGTTGCTGAATTTCTTCTGGGGTGCGTTCCCGATAAAGATACTCATACAGTACCGTCTCAATCCCGATGCGATGTCCTTTAATGCGAATATCATCCGGTGCTAAGAAATCAAAATACTCATTCAGTCCCATATCTAAAATCCCTCTTTTAGCTATCTACTATTCTACTATTCGGTTTGAGCGGAAACAATAATGCGATCGATTTCTTCGCGGTGGCGTAATAACGCCAAGCATTCTCTAAATCGCGATCCGACAAACCTGGATAATTCCGAAGTAACTGGGCCTCACGGGCCCCCTGTTGGTGAAGCGAAACCAGTGTCCAAACAGGAATGCGGCTGTTGCGAATCCGGGCATTTCCTCCACAGACTCCAGGCGTACTCTGAATCACCCTAGCCGAGAGTTTTTCTTGAAACAGCAAACTCTCTTCAGGTGTCAGCGACTCAATGACTTGAATTAAGGAGTCAACCAACTGAATGTTCATAGCTGGTAATTTACAGAATATAGAATAGTGCGATCGCTCAAACTATGATAGCAAATTTCCCCAACACCAACCTCTCAAGTATTGTGACAGGAATTTTTGGCATCGAGGCGAGAAACCGGGTTTCTATAAATTTTTTGGTTGGGTGACGATAAATATCGAGAGAAACCCGGTTTCTGAGATTCACGCATGGGGCGAGAAACCGGGTTTCTATGAATTTTTTGGTTGGGTGACGATAAATATCGAGAGAAACCCGGTTTCTGAGATTCACGCATCGAGGCGAGAAACCGGGTTTCTACGAGATTTTAGTTGGCTGACGATAAATACACAAAGAAACCGGGTTTCTCAGGTTTGTTTTACCAATAGATGACAAAGGGTGCTACGCTGGGGATAGGAACTTATTTCTCTATGAACAAAATTAAACGTGTTGCCATAGTGGGAGGAACCCACGGAAACGAACTCACAGGAATTTACCTGGTGAAGAAATTCGATCGCGCGCCAGAGTTAATTGGACGATCGACTTTTGAAACAATCGCCCTGCTAGCCAATCCCAAAGCTTGCGACATCGGCAGACGCTACCTCGATATCGACCTCAACCGCTGCTTTAGAAAGCAAGATTTAGAAAATCCCCATCTCTCCAGCTATGAAGCGCAGCGCGCGAAAGAAATCTACGGCATTTTGAGTTCAAAAAACACTCATCAGCCCAACGTAATTATCGATTTGCACAGCACCACATCCAACATGGGGCTAACATTTATTCTTGCCAGCCATCATCCATTTAACCTGCAACTAGCAGCTTATTTAACCTCTCTCTATCCCCACCTCAAGCTACTCGCCTCTACAACCAAGAATCCTGATAGTCCTGTGCTGCGATCGCTTTCCGAATTAGGGGGTACCCTCGAAGTTGGTGCAGTCCCCCAAGGGGTATTAGATGCCTCTTTATTTCAGCAAACGGAGCAAGTTTTAGGCACAATATTAGACGGCGTAGAAGCCTACAATCAAGGCACAATGCCTGCTGCAAAGAATCCCCTGACTATTTATCACACCATGGAGGCGATCGACTATCCCAGAAACGAGAATAAAGAAATTGAGGCAATGATTCATCCTCATCTACAATCCAGAGATTATCAAGCCCTGAATCCCGGCGATCCGATGTTTTTGACCTTTGATGGCGAGTCGGTCTTGTATGAAGGTAAATCCACCGTATATCCTATTTTCATTAACGAGGCCGCTTACTACGAAAAAGGAATTGCCATGTGTTTTACCCAAAAGCAAATAGTTGTTAGTTATTAGTCATTAGTCATTAGTCATTAGTCATTAGTTATTAGTTATTTCTTGAGAGGGTTCGGGTGACAAAAACTCTTCTGAAGAAGGCGCACTAATAGAACGAAATTGCTTCCATACTTCCAAACTGAGAATACAGGCAATCAGCCACACCAAACCCGCCGTATAACCGGCAATAATATCGGTAGGCCAGTGAACCCCTAGATAAAGCCGACTCAAACCAATAGCAGCAACTAATACAACTGTCAAGCTGTAAATCCACCAGCGCTGCTTGGGAAAGCGCGAACCCAAGAAATATCCTAACAAACCGTAAATAACCATTGAAATCATCGCGTGTCCGCTAGGAAAACTGTAAAAGCGAACGTCAACAACGCGCTCCCAAAGTAGAGGTCGATCGCGCGCAAAAAGTTTTTTTAACAGTAGGTTTAAACCCACCGCCCCGGCGCCAGTAACTGCAATAGTTGTGGCTTCGGAGCGATGTTTGCCCACCCACAAGATAATACCCAAACTCACGCTCACCGCTAGCAGCAAATTTGGCTCCCCTAAAAATGTAAAGGCGAGCATGATGCGATCGCGCAGCGGAGTGTGAAGGCTCCTAAGATATAGTAAAATAGAGCTATCGAAAGCGTAACTTTGTTTTCCCAACACCCCTTCGCCAAGGGTGGCAAATACCCACATCGCGAAAGCAGCAACACCAAGCCCGGCCAGGCGAATTATCGAAATGAGCGATCGAATTTTAGAGCGCATTTTTTAAGAAATTCAAAATTTAAAAGTTTCAACGGACAATAATACAACAAGTATCGGAAACGAAAACGCCTTACCGATCGTCTAGATTCTTGAGCAACTCTATTCTGAATCATTAATTGATTTTTCACTAGCCACCTCAGCTTTTACCTCCAATCGGCGAATGACTGTACTATCAAAAAAATACATTTCTGCAATTTTGTTGACCGTGGGCTTGACAAGTCTTTCTAGCTGTGCTAAGAACAGCGGAGTAAGTGCCCCGATCGGCGAAGCCCACACGATCGCCCAGCGTCTCGTTTCGACCGCAGTCGGGCAAAAGCCGAACAACCCGCAATTCGGCCAGCCGATCGACTGTACCCTAGGTAAAGACTGTTTTGTATTGCTGTATTTCGATCGAGAACCCGGCCCCACCGCCGTAGATTTTGGCTGCGGGCGCCAAACCTACGACGGCCACGACGGCACAGACTTTGCCATTCCCGACGCCAAAGCAATGGCAAAAGGAGTTCCAGTGATTGCCTCCGCAGCAGGCAAAGTTTTGCGATCGCGAGATGGTGTGGTCGATCGGCGTTTACAAAACGATACAGACAAAGCCAGCATCGCAGGCACAGAATGCGGCAACGGCATGGTAATCGACCACGGCGCAGGCTGGGAAGCCCAATACTGCCACCTCCGCAAAGGCAGCGTTGCCGTCAAACCGGGTACGCAGGTACAAAAAGGCACTGTTTTGGGCATGGTGGGAAACTCTGGGAAGGCATCTTTCCCCCACGTACACGTAACTTTTCGCTATCAAGGCAAACCCGTAGATCCGTTTGTCGGCCCCGACGCCAAGTTAGGCTGCAACATCGCCCGCAATCCAATTTGGGACAAGCCTCTAGACTATATTCCCACAGGTTTAATTCGGGCCGCTTTTGCCAATAAGCCACCCGATATCAACGCTGTCTGGGAAGGACAATTTTCAGCGACTAAACTCCCTGCAAACAGTCCAGCTTTGTTGTTTTCGGTGCAAAGCTACGGAGTGCTCAAGGGCGATCGCGAACAATACAAATTATTTGCACCCAACGGCAAAATCATCGCTGACCAGACCAATGAAATTAAAGCCCCCAGCCGCACTTGGTTGGGTTATGTCGGCAAAAGAAACAGTACAAATTCTCCTCTGACTCCTGGAGTTTGGCGGGCAGAATATCGCTTGATGCGGGGCGATCGAGTTTTGGCCGAAGTCAAGCGAGAAGTTGAGTTGCGTTAGTCCCTTGGCCGTTGTGAATTTTCAAAATAACAGGATTTTCATCATCTCAGTTGACTGTTAAATCTTTAGGAGTAAACAACAAGCCCCCCGATTCATCTGTTGGCTCAGTTCCATCATCTAACATTTAAAATATCCAATCTCAAATCGGATGATTATCAATATATTCGCTAGCGTTTGCAGTCGGAAAACCTACAGCTTCTTGGTTAGGGAAACAAGGAATAGCGAGTAATCCGCCTCCCAAAATTACTAAAATTTTTCTAAAGACGAGTCCTCTGGATTGGCGGACATTCTTCATTAAGATATATCTCTAGCAATCCTCGCATCATTTGTGAATTTCTTACTCCCGGACTGCGAGTTCGGGGAGGGTTGGGGTGGGGTAAAAAATTTACGACTCCTGCAAGGATTGCTATAAGTGGTTATATAGGTTTTGTGACAATAGGCGCGATGGATTTCAGAAAAGCATTATTTTGGGTAGATGATATGGCAAAATAACAAACTAGGAAAATGACACAAAAAATTATGCTGAAAACAAAGCTTTTAAGCAGAACTTCTTGTTCGGCTTTTTGGCGATCGCCCACTTGTGGATTAACCACAATTATGATAATGGTTAGCTTACTTCTATTGAGTCCAACTCTTGCAGGCGATCGCACAGCCAACACCACAGCCAACTACATCGCCAGCAAAGACACCCAAAACTTCCAATGTGGGTGCTTATCTGATATAGCTGCATGACTTTGATTGGGCAAATGGCTTGTTCAGCTTCCACGAAGAACCGATTGTACGATGGCAGTGACTCAAGAGCGGGAACGCTCGTCCCGGCAATAGGTCTTTGATCCGTTCCCACTGCTCATCGCACAGCGCATAACGTCGCGTCATCGTTCTTGGATGGGTTTCCTTGTCGGAGGGCTTCCTCTAGCTTATCTAATTGATGACACGCTGTAGTCTAAGGCCAATTGTCCCAAGCTTGAGCCACAATGTCGCTCAGCCAGAGCCTCTGAGCAAAATCGAGCAGATTGTCGTCGGCAAGCACCTCAGCCTTCAACTCATCCAAAGACTGAGAGCGCGATCGAGCTATTTGAATCACACCCGCGATCGCCGACGCCACCAATTCTTCATTCAGCGGCTGCTGTCGCAAAGCAATCATTTCTTGAGGGTTCGTAGGAATGGGATAATTCATAGGAATGCATA
>Ga0247774_1001009_pt1 | contig 14212 bp, 13 predicted proteins | sample UWRJL001104B6_FD_179933 | JGI IMG/M metagenome (GOLD analysis project Ga0247774, IMG submission 179933) | Plant litter microbial communities from Arlington Agricultural Research Station in Wisconsin, United States - UWRJ-L001-104B-6 | ecosystem: Environmental > Terrestrial > Plant litter >... | reverse complement strand
CCCATCTGCGCCACGACGTACGTACGTAGCGCCCTCAGCAACCCTCGCTAGGTGGAAACACCATCTTGGCGAAGGGGGACAGGCCCACTTTGGACATGCTCTTGGACATAAAATCGACGTTGAAGACGACCTCTTTAACATCCGGGTAGGAGGGCTGAGCCCAGTGCGGCTGAAGAGGAGACATTTTGTTCTCTTTCAAGACGCAGTCTATGCTTCCGCTCTGATGCAGTCTTCCGCACTCAGGAAGCAACCCCATTTCTGGGGCTTGACGTATAGCTAGGTTAATTGAGCCGGGCAAAGTAGAGTATTTTTGATGGGCAAATCCCAATCTTGGTATCGAATGGTGGTTGATGGTTCCAAGCTGACCCCCAGCGAAATAATGGACCTGTCTGCCCTATCAATGGCATCACCGACTTGCTCGGTCCCAAATTGGCCAACGAACCTTTTTTTCCTATTACTGAGGGAAGCTCCCAAGTGCGGAGAAGCTGTCTTGCTGTCCCCGCGGCCAGTGCCCGAGTCGCTTAGAGCGTCAACTTCATCCCAGCAGGACCAACCTAGAGTCTTGTCATTGCGTGTCGTTGGCTCTCCGGGCATGCGAACAAGTGAGAATGGATCCATCGTGGTTGCGAGAGCTTTCTTTGACGACGACCTATGAAAAGTCCAGTGCGGAAGTAGTGCGGGGCAATTGACATGAACGCGCGGTGATGTAATCGAGCCCGAGACAACGAATTGGGTTTTATGCTTCGACGTCGTTTCCACGTCTGGACGAAAGGGAGTAGGCAATCGCGCCTATTCAGAGAAAATCGGTGTCGACAATTGAGATTATTGGCGAAAGGACGGGCCGCCCCCGGGTGAGGCAGGTGAATGCATCTCTGTTCCCCTTCAGGTCCCGAGCATCTGCAGGTAATTCCAGTAGCCTTGTGACTCTGCAGCAAGTACGAGCGGACAATGGGACGTGATGGGGTATTCGTCTGCAGGGGAAACAGAATGCCGCAGCATGTGCGTCGTCCCAATCCTAGGGCACTAACCAGGTGATGGAAACTTCAGTGACACCCTCCCATGTCAAAGAAGAAAAAAAATTCTCGTCTTTCCTTGGAAGTTGCCATCACGAGCCAGACTATTTTCGGTTCTTAATTTGAGCCATCGCATTCGAGTCAGAACGCAAGAGGGAGCGGCTGCTGCGCCTGCCGTATGACAAAACTCGACCTCGTTTGTCCCGCCTCCGCACCCATCCGTCCTCGCTTGCACCAGCCGTGTCTGTCAAATCCCGATTCCGGGTGCGCGGTGCGCATTCTGTATTGATACCTGGGCAGCCGGCCCATTCTTTGCTCATGCCGTCGAGAACTTTGATCACCTCAACCGTTGTCCGCCGGCGCTCTGACTTGTTGCAATATCGGAATTTGAACTCCCGTGGTAGCTTCTTCCCCCTTTTCATAAAGGCAACTCACCGACCTCGGAATTGGCCAGGAAAATCCGAATTTGGGGGGTCGCAAGTTTAGAACTTCAGACGAAGGCCCCACAGCCGAAGGAGCGTATCCGATACCCAGCGACCCATATTTGGTCTTCTGCATACTCTCAGCATCCGTGCCCGCACTCGTGGCCCCAAATGCCCGGCGGTGGAGCGTTTCGAGGAGAGAATTGCAACATGTGGAAAATCGTCGAGCGGAAATTTTGCTGGAAGTCCCTGCAAAAGCTGAAATTGGCCCAAACCGGCCAAGGGAGATGGCGGGAGGTCAGATGGCATTTGTAGATTGCCACACGGGCCGCGTTTAGCATCCCGACGCGCCCGTTTCCCCTGTCCGTAGCCGGCCTCCTATCCCACGTGGCGGAAGAGCGGGCATGCCCAAGCGAGACATGGATTGATGGAGTCCAAGGCCAATGATCCGGAGGCCAAAGGGCGTTCGGGACACGCGGCCGTCTTCCGCAGATCGGGGGTCATTGAGCTGGGAATCTGCCAATCTGGGTGCTGGGCAGATCAAAGGTCGTAATCAAAAATCGGAAACGGCAAGTGCGACGGTCCGGAGATTTCCCAGAGCTCCACGGCTTGACGGCTTGACGGCTTGACGGGGTACGGGCGGCACCCTGAGGGCTTGCCTGTTCATGGCCCCGCAGCCCCGCCAGGTGCTTGGCCTCCCGAGACCAAGTCTCAGTGTCGTTGTGCGATGTTGTAAGGGACATGGGTAGAACCGAGTGGAATGGTAGGGTACATCGTTTGCTTTCTGGCATCTTTCCAGAACATGTCGGCATATCCAAAGATGAACGGCCCCCCACTTTTCAACGCCATGTCCTGCGTGTAAGGAACGCCCCAAAAGCGATCAAAGCGCTCCCAGTCTTTTTCTCGATCTAGAAATCTTTAACTAGAGGCTCTTTGGCTTCAGAGTTCCTTCTATTCCAGACACCAGACATCGGAGCTGCGCGAGACTTTGTAGGCCTGGGTCCTTGCTATCCTAAGCCCTGTACAGGATCGCGGAAGCCCAATGCAACTTGATCGGACGCTTTCCCCAATCTCGTATCAGGTGCCAGAATTTCCAGCGCCATTTGGTGCCAAGACATATCGACTGTTTCAGTGTCGTGAGGATTTTGTGCGAAGAAGCATGGCCTCGCACCAGACTTTGCGGCCTTCAGCACTCCGAGTCTGTAGATTGCTTTGGCAAGATGGGTGGCCTCAATCATGGCCCTCTGTAGGTCCAAGGCGTGGGCTACTTTGAAGCCCGTCGAGCCGGAGCACCATTGCCTCATCCGGTCCGGAGTTTCGAGGTTGAATGACGACCTGGCACCTACGCGAAAAGCTCGACAAATCATCTGCTCCAGGCTTCAACCGGCCGTCTCTGACTTGCTGGACGATTCGCTAAGTAAAAGGTACTGAGCGACCACGTCCATTTATAGCACAGATCCAGTCATGTCATGGATAGGTGGTGGCACGAGTGCAATAAGACGTGCATTATATTCGGGCGGAAACCAGGCAGAATTGTCCATGGATGGCCTGGAGGAATGGGATGGGCCGTCTGATATTGATTCCGCCCTGCCAATGAAGTCAGCTGGACAGTCGTGCAAGGTTTGTTTCTAGCCCCCCTGCCAGATCTGATCTTCGGAAGCCGTGAATCGCTTGCTCCTACAGGCTCCTACAGGCTCCGTGCGGTGCCTTTCCGTGTGGTGGTGCTGTGCGTTGCTGTGCGTTGCTGTGCGGCGGCAATGTCTGGGTAGGCGTGTCAGGAGACAGGAAGCCCATCTGCAGTCGATATATGTTGGCACATCTGCAGTAGTACTAGACTAGTCTCGGGTCATGGATGCTCTGGCCGTGACTTCTCTTGCGGCTGCTGTTTGTTTATGGTCGCCAGCGTCAGGGATCCTTGCCCACCACAAAACCTGTCCACACACCCGGCGATCAAACTGTTATCAAGCCTATTCCCTGCCGCGAACCACGTGCTATCTTGTCGGACTACCATGCTCGGTGACGAGATTCCAGCGCTGGATGCGCGAATAATCTGCCGAATCGGCCGGTCTACCAAAGTTGTGCATTTTCCGTATAGGACCTGCTGCTCTCCGTCAGCTCTCCACCTCCACACCCAATCGTGGCCGGTGACTGGAGACTGCTCGAGCCTTCCCTGGCCTCTGCCTGGGGTTAGTCCATCTGAATAGAACGAGGGTGGTGTGGGTCGAGCGAATTTGGGACCGAGAAAATGTTTAAAGTCCATGAGACACCTACCTTGGAGGCATTGCGTCGTTACCGTTGTGGCTTCTCCGCTCCTGTTGCTCAAGGCCCGGTTCTTGTCAATTCTCCAGTCCCACAAATAAAGTCGCAATATCTTCGTCGCATCTTCCAAGAAGCTTCTAGGTAGCGAGTATCAACAAGAGTCGGACAAGACTTCAGCTTTCCCCACCGCCTCCCAATCCTAGATATTCTAGCTAGAGACGAGCTTGTCAGCCACTTGTGTCCGAAAAAATGCGGCACTCCCAAGGGACACTTCCAGCTTGTGTCTCTTCTCTTGTCGATGAGAAGGCCTCGCCTCCACCGCGTCCAATCCCCCCTCCTCCGAAACCGAGTCCTCCTCCGAGCGATCGTCGAAAGTAGCCCTCACATATCTTGACATGGAATGGTAGTCGACCATTGCGCCTGGAGAAACAGCGAAACAAACCTTGTTTCGGTTAGCGTTGATCCGCGCTCGGAAACATGACGTGAGGAAGGGAGGACGTCAAGCCAGCTGTACGAGTATGTCGCAAAGTGCTCGAATGGTTGCCAAGTGTGAGAGTAGTGCAGACTCGCGACGCGATTACAGCGCCGTTGACAGGTGGCATGGAAAGAAACGACGAAGTGGACGCAGTAAACAATATACCTCTCGCAATTTCTATTGTAATTCAATTTTTCTTCCAAGCTTCAAGCTTATGAACACCTTCTCATGAAAGTGCAAGACCTAGATGATGTGCCGGAGTCCTTCATTGAGAGGGAGATCCTCAGCAGGCGGCTGCGGGACGAGCTGACGACATTTGCTGGTCTCATCAGATTCATATGGGAAGAGAAATCAACAAAGGAATTTATGGCAACTGTAAGAATCGTGTCACCTCATATATCTATACACGGGCCGTTGACGAGGGTGAGAGCAATAGAAAACTTTTTTGTACGACACGGGGATCTACAAGGAAGGAGATTCGCTTACATCCGAAATTTCGGCAATGTTACCTTGTTGACGCAACATCGGCAACCGAGTATCAGCCACCCCCTAGGAAAGATGGCGTAATGGTCAAACGGTGGACAGTGAACAGCAATATAATTTTCTCAAAATTCAAATTGGAACCGATATTAATTTATGGTATGCGAGTAGTGTCTTTTCTTACTCTGGACTAACCTTGGAATATATACTCAACCGATGATCCTATGATTTCTGCGCCTTATGCCAGTACCGGGGTGGTTAGCTTTACAAACTATTTGCTGCCATCTGACGTTGAGAGCACTTGGCGCTAACATGCGCTGAATAAAGAGTATCTGATACAAGAATCAACATCATCTAGATTTCTCAACAGTCAGGGCAAGTAGTGCTACTTCAACTATGAGGGTACTGTGAACTACAACTATAGCTACTTTTGGGAGCGGAATCTCCGAGAGTTGGGGAAGCCCTTTATATCATAGATATACATAAGAATCAAGTACTAGAATCTTTATTCCTCCATGAGGATAGAATCATTGGACATTCCGCGCATGAACTCTCACTCAGGCTGATAATGAATTCCGACCTTTTTAGCTCTTGGTCCGCATAACCTTTCAGACAATTAGGCGCCCTCCTTCCTTGGGGGATACTGGGAAACTATGGCCTAGAGCATAGCTCGAGAAGGCACAACATGTGCTTCTGTTCAGTCTTGTGAGGCCAGGTATTTTCAACAGGTGTAGCCTCTTCGGTTGGCGGGTATCAATGACGTGCAGGCATTACTGATAGTGTATTCTGCAGCAGTTCATGGAGGAAGCTACCCTACACGGCGAAATGGGATGAGGGAATATGTGGGGTTATTGATCACGAACAGTACTCGTATGCACTTTCCGTTCCCTCTCCGAAGCCACCGAGTGCCAACTGGCTGCGAATCTGTACTTGCCAAATTTCTCCTCCTTCGAGTTTCCCTACGTGAATCCTCTGCTAACTTTTACTTCAGCGCAGACTTCGGAAATTGCCTCGACCATCCGCTATTCTTCTTTCTTGTCTCTCTTCCAGCGACTAACGCAGTGTCCTCTTCGTCCTTTAACACTCATTTACCGGGTATTCCGCCCATCAAGCTTTTACCTTGACCTCGCCAGGACTCTTGCTTGAGGGAGTTATATGCATATTGCCTGTCGACTCATTTGAACCTCGCTACGATTTTGGTAAGTCTTTGGCCCCTCCCTGTCTCTTATGATCCGGTCTCAAGATACAACACGCCAGCCGAGTCTCCGAGTCAAGATCCAGAGCCTTGGGCTTCATGGTTCTGTATTGGGTTTAGAATCCAAGGCAGTCTTATAACGGAGCCCTCTTTAGAACCCCCTTGGCCATCTTCTTATCGCAGCAGATGTATCCATCTGGACTAATAACTGACTACCGTGGACACTAGGACTTTGCTGTGGATAGCTTTGATCTGCTCTTTGTCCTTCCATTGTCTTGCTTCGATTCTTCCACACCACGACAATAAAGGGTAGTTCAAGTGTCAATTCGTCACTGAGTTAGAAGCGACTCGGACCGAATATAGCCATGCCTCGGCAGGTATACAGCCGCGAGATGCTGGCTCGTCTGAGAGCCCGGGGCAATGACGGTACTTTTCTTGACCGTCTTGAGAGGGCCGTCCATGCCGCCAATGTTTGTGAGTACTGGACCTACCCCGTCCGCCACCAAGGGATTATAAATATGCATCCACGTCACTCTTGTTCGTCTTGCTAACCTTTGAGTAGCTGAGATCCTTCGACTTCCCACAGCTCGCAAATCCCAAGCCCCCACGTGCGATCCGCCCCTCCATCGTAGCGAGAAGGGGTCCGACTCGTCAGCCGACACGAGTTCTAGCCAAGTTATTGTCACGCTCCCTGCCAATACTGAGTGGCAATACCGAGGAAGAACGGGAGTTGAAGTCCAGGCTACACAGCCCATACAGGGACCGACAGATATAAAGACCCAAAAAGACGAGGGTTTTCAGCGATTTTTCAAAGCCGTCTCCTCCCCCGGTCATGTTCGAGTGACGGCTGGCGGACGGATTGTCCCAAACACTCGAGGTCCCAATTCTCCCAACCACAGGAAGGACCCTTCTCCTCAGGTTCTTCACCCAACCAACTCAGACAGGGCCAGCGTGCCTAGGAGTTCCAATGGTCGTCCTGCCGATACGCCCGCTCAAGCGCCGGCAGCTGCCACACCATACATACAGCAACCGCTCGGATTCCCGGCCGGTTGCCCGGGATATCCTACTGCCATTGTTCCCCCACACATTCCGGTGGCTCCTATCCCATGGGGATATCACATACCGCCTAGTTACGTTTATCCGCCGGGTATGCCGTACTCCCCGAATCGAAGAACCAAGCAAGCCTCGGCCGCGGGAGAAGAATCTAATCCCAAGCGCGCCACTCCGGCCTTTCCCCGGGGCTCGGACGGGGCCGGAGGTGTTCGGATCTCGCCACCTAAGCAGTTCGACCCTGTCCGACCGTTCTTTGTCAATGGCCAGTGGGTAATGCCTCTGGCTTATCCTCCATATGCTGTGCCGCCTGTGGTGCCTCACCTGGGCTTTTACAGCCATCCCCCTCCCGGAGCACATCCAGCTCAAGGCATGGCACCAGGTTCGAGTTCAACACCTGCTTCAACCCAGACCACGGATTGCCCCAACTCGAGTTTGCATAGCTCTGCAGAGTTTCAGAATCAGAATACACGGTCAAATGCGTCGATCCAGGTGGAAGCGCCCAGTAACCCGCCCATTTCATCGATTCGCCCCAGCCAGATCACAAAGTCCCACATCGAGTCCCTCCGACAGAATCTCAAACGGGTTGACGACCAGCTGCAGTACAATACCCACCAAATCGATGTGAAGCACATGGAGAGTCTAGCTAAGGAAATTGCTGACTCCATCAGAGCCCTTGAACAGGCCCTTCCCAGACAGCTGGAGTTCGAGGAGATGCATTATCCAAAGGCTGCTTCGGAGGATCCGAAGCCAAATGGCGAGCTTTCCGATGCTCTTGCTCCACAGCGCGGTCCTCAATACAAGGGAATCCCCTCTGACAGGAAGAGGAGCTCGGCTCGGGGTCCACTGACGTCGGCAAAGTACGGGAAGAGTGTGTTCTCACTTGATACTGGCTTCTTGCAACCTGTCGGTTCTGATGGCGACGCCTCGAAAAGCTTCTCAGGCTTGCCAGTGTCAGCAGCTGCCGCTCCTCCTTTCCAACCATCTGGCCAGATTATCTCAAGTTCTTCCAACAGCGGAGAGGACTCAAAGGGGCCCGACAACACCAGAGCCTTGTCTCCTTCTGGCAGGAACAAGCATGTTGCAGCGTTGGGAATCAAGAACCAACTTCGAGACGGACTAGAAATTCAGAGTCATGCGCTCAACGGCCATGCTCATGCACAGACCTTTGCTCCCCCTGCCAACGTTACTAGGCAGCCATACTTGGTGGGCTATTTGCCTTTGGGAATTGAGCACGCAGCCGCCCAACAGAGTGAGGATTATGTGTATCCTCGCCAGCTAAGTCCCGAGGAGGTTCGGGCTCGGCATTTGTATTGGGGCCAGGCGCCCCCATCGGCCACGAAGGGTCTTCCCATATTCGATGGTAAGGATTTCTACCCACCATCGCCGACTAAGTCGCGAGATGGCGACCGAAGCATGGCCCCTGGCGTAGGATTCACTGCTTCCCGGACCGATACGACGGACCCCTTTTCTTCGGGGGAGTCTCGCAATGCAGAAACACACACGCGAGTGACGAGTTATTCTGTGTCTGACGAAGTTGGCGGAAAGAAGCCCGAGGTGAATGAGGTGGTGGTGAGTTTCTCAGTGCTGATGCTGAGACGACTAGAGCGATCCTGACGTGAATTAGATTCTGAATCATTCGAGCTCGGTCCGTATACGCCGAGGCGAGGATCGGTCGAGGTACATTTACCTCTTTGTGATGACTTTCTGCAGCTAGGCTAACGCGTCGTTCTTCACAGTGACAGGAAGACTAACGAAATCTTGCAAATGCTCAAAAAGGGTAGCACCAGCAGCGCGGCCCTTCCGGGAGAGGTCAGTTCTATGACAGCACAAGGTCTCTTGCCGCAGTATACGGTGGGAAATGCCGCGGCTTCGTTAACGCCAGCCATTTCCCATGCCAACGTGGGCGGGCAAAGTTCTTCGCGATCTCTGGGGAAGGTCGGCGGTAATGATGGCAAGGGGACGCCCGAGAGCCCGCTTACTGCGAAGAGGAGCGAGAACCATCCCCCACCTAGTGATTTCGTTGTTGAGTCGGTTAGAAACTTGCGATTTTGAGGAGAGCGAGACCGGGAAACGATGCCATGAGCATCTCGCATTGGGTGGGACATGATTACGGCTCATCAAGCTATAGCACAAGAATGTTTGCATTCACCGGCATAGGTAATGTTAGAGTATACTGGATTTCTTAGGGTATTCACGTCAGCCCGAGATGATTGGTAATGCACTGGAGCAGCAAGCTGCTTAGCACGGTTATTGACTACTGTAGTTTGGTACGTCAGTTGGGCACAGCTCTGGAGCCTTTAGCTTTTCTTTACGAACAGGTGCCCGGCAATATATCATTGGTAGATTCTCTCCCGGCCTAGCTCCCAAGTGAAATTTTCAATCCCTACGCTGATACGAAAGTCATCTGTAAGAAAGCTTGCGAGAACGAAGACAGCTGCCATGGCTGAGGACCATCACACATATTATGAACTTTGCGGGAGGACCACCGGTGTAAAGAGGGCCTAGCTGGCAGCACCATCGCAGCCCATACGGGTTTCCACAGCCTGGAAGCTTGATCAAAGGGATAGTTGCCTCGTTGTCCTTCGGAGACAAACGCGATAGGGAGTGCCTAACTTTCGCTCAAGAAGGGAACCGTCCAATACATCACATTGAGAGCAGGTCTAAAGAAAGGAGTATGATGTAACGGTACCTGTCGAGACCGACCGATGATGTGATATAAAAAAAGCCAATGGACCAAACCCAGTCAATACAGTCAATATTCTACAACCGAAGCAACTCCGACGGTAAACGAGTGAGGCGTGCGGTCCTCCCGTTGACAAAAGAAAACCAAGCTCTAACACGCACTTCTGAGATATGTGATTTACCTGAACTTGCTGAAAATGACGGCGAAGATGAGGAGTACGAGGATGGTGATGATGGCGATGGTAATTACCCGGTTCGTAGCCATCCTATTGAGTAGAGGATTAGCACAGTGCTCGATTTCTGGGCATAACTGACCGTGTGTGGGAAGCCACGGCAGTGCACGGAAAAGAGGGAAGGGAATTTCAGTACCTACGAGCCATCCCCCTCAACGTATTAACGCTCCTATCCACATACCCCTCGCTCTGCCCCAATACCCCCTGCGTATGCAGAATGGTTTCCCGCTGGGTATGCAAATCCGCCAATGCCGCCGCCCCAATCGCCTCCGTCTCGTTCGCCAGCGCCTGGCTCGCCTTCAACCTCTGCGTGCTCCTTTCCAGCCTTTCCGTCCCCGCAAGCAGCTGCTGGCGCTGGTCGTAGTGCGCATCCCCGCTCCCGCTCCCACCGGCACCGGGATTATCCGTATAGCGATCCCCGAACAGGGCCGCTCGGTCGGATTCAAAGTTGCGGAAGCGGCGCTTGGCATCGTCGACGTCGGACGCATAGTTTCGGAGGCGGGCGTTGACTTGGGCCTTGCGGGACGAGGGGATGTTTTGCTTCTCGAGGCGCATCTGCGAGAGGAGCTCGTCGGCTTCTTCGACGGCGCGGCGGGCGGCGGCGAGGGACGCTTTGCGAGGCTCGCCTGACAGCTCGGGGATCTGGTCTAGCTTTTGCGTGAGATCGGCTTGCACCAGTTTGAGCTCGGCTTCGTAGGAGGCGAAGAGGCCGTCGAGGCCGGCGTCGGTGTCGAGGGGCGTGGACATGGCTGCGGAAGTTTGGGGTTGGGTGGGCGACGCGGTTCGGGATAGAGGTTGAGTTGGAAAGACAGCTTGATAATGCCGTCGTCGACAGGTTGTCGCTTGTTTGCTTCGCTGTCCAAAATGGCTAGGCAGACGGATAAGGAGCTGTTCACGAGATGTAAAGTTGAAGGTGGTTAAGGTTGCTGACTCTGCTGCATCATTGAAACCAGCCACTTCCCGCACATCTGACCCACTTTTTAGAGTTCATTGTCCGGCGTGATTCGTCTGCTTTCAGCCACATCGTCGTCATCGTCTTACAGTTCAATCACGTGCTCTTCTGAGAGGCAGGCGCTGCCTATTGGTCCGTGCCCGAGCATCTACCTGGAAGTGGCCCCACTTGGAGCCCGCAGTGAAAAAGGCTGCCGCTATTTTTGCGACTTTGAGAATTTCCTTCTTTCCTCATTATTATGAAAGTTGAAATCCCGGAATTGAAGAAATTCAGGCGCGACGCCAAACCTCTGGGTTTTCGTGGCGTTCGAGTTGTATTAGACGGGTAGAGGAACAGGCGCTTTTCAAGAATTGGAACCTTTGTTTAACTACAGGTTTCGATCCCGTTGAGTGTCCGACATTTCTTCGCTCAGATGAAGCTTTTTGCTGCGGATGAGCGAGGAGCAGAGTGGACGAGCATTCGGTGAAAGGACTTTTCTTAACCTGTTTTCGGGTCGCGGAGAGCCTTCGTCAAACGGCAACCTCTGAAGCACTCGTGAAGCAACGCAGTTTATGGAGGCACATACGTGCTCAGCTCTTCCCTCTCTATAGCAACGCCACCAGCTCGGGGGTTTCTTGAACTGGCCCATGGAACCAATTCTACGCTTGATACACTGCTAATGCTATCGAGATACTGGTGATCTTTTCTGCTATTTGCCGTCCGATATGCTGGCTGTGAGTCGAACATCTTGAACACCAGTCCTCGCTTTATACGCATGAATGAAGATCGCCGACTGGAAGCCTTGATTTAAAACCTCCAGTATTTTACAGCCCGAGTAAACGAATTGAGTGAAGGAAAATCTAAGAACTTGGATAGGAAGATCGAAACTCCTTGTTGCTTGAAACAAAAGCACTGTGGAAGGTCTACGCATTTGTGGGCGTGGGCCTTATGCAAGTCTCTCACAAATTTTCGTCATCACGGGGAAATTTTGTTGACGGAACAGACCGATAACAGCCGGCATTGATTTTCTTCAGGTACAGAAACCTGTCGCTCTCTTGGTGACATACCACTCTTTATATCTCGATTTAAATCTTGAAGTATTCTCCAATCCAATTGGATCCATATAATACCCCAATACTGTCGTGGAAATGTTTCGCCAACAGACCTGTCGCCTCGCTCGAGGCTCCGCCACCAAACTGCAAGCCAGAGCTTACTCGCAAGCGTCTCGACCGCCTCGACATCTTATGACAATCGCGGACCTCTCGCCAAAAGAATTTGCGGGCATAGTGAAAGCAGCACGAATCAACAAGGAGAACCTTAGGCGCGAGAATGCGCTTCAGCTGCCGAACCCGGAATTCGCACAAGCAACGGCCAAAATATTGGCCGGGCAGACTGTGGCCATGATGTTCAGCAAGCGAAGCACGCGCACTCGAGTCTCGACTGAGGCGGCGGTGACTTTGATGGGAGGACATCCAATGTTTTTGGGCAAAGATGATATTCAACTTGGTGTATGTTTTATTCGTTTTCGCGGTGGTGGTTTTTTTTTTGTTATGCCCTCTTTCCTGGGTTTCTCTCCCTGGTAGACCACTTTCATTGTTCGAGTCATATATGATCTTGAGGGGTAAGTTGACTCACCCTCCACCCAGGTAAACGAATCTCTCTACGACACCTCCAAAGTGATATCTTCCATGACATCCTGCATGGTCGCCCGCGTAGGGCCTCATTCCGACGTCGCCGACCTAGCCAAGCACTCTGCAGTCCCAGTTATCAATGCCCTGTCGGATGACTTCCATCCTCTGCAGACCATAGCCGACTTCCTCACCCTGTACGAGACGTACGTGCCCGGAAGTTCAGGAACCGTCCCCGCTGATGGGCTGAGTCTTGACGGCCTCAAACTCGCCTGGGTTGGCGATTCGAATAACGTCCTCTTCGACCTCGCAATCGGATGCGTTAAGATGGGTGTCGATATTTCCGTCGCGTCCCCTTCTGGCTATGGTATTCCTTATCACATGAAAACTTTAATTGATTCTTCTGCAAAGGGTGTCTCGAAGCCCGGAAAGCTTCTGGAGACGACTTCCCCGGCAGAGGCTATCAAGAATGCGGACGTGTTGGTTACGGATACGTGGGTGAGTATGGGGCAGGAAGCGGAGTCGCAGAAGAGGCTGAGGGCTTTCGAGGGGTTCCAGATCACGGAGGATATGGCCAGAAATGGAGGGGCCAAGGCGGATTGGAGGTTTATGCATTGCTTGCCGAGGCACAAGGAGGAGGTGGATGATGATGTGTTCTATGGGGAGAGGAGTTTGGTGTTTCCGGAGGCAGAGAATCGGCTATGGGCTGCTGTTGGTATGTTTTTCCTTCTTATACCTCCCTTTCTTCAAGATCTCTGTTCGATTCGTTTTACTGAATTGTTTTATAGCGGCCTTGAAAGCGTTTGTGGGCAAGGAATGGTCCAAGGAATGAGCACCCTTGGTGCAAGGACAGCTGGCTTGCTCTATGGAGTTGAGGTTGAGTTGGTTCATATTGGCTTATCATTGGTGTTAAAACCTGAGCCTCAATTACCACGTCGGCGTGGTTCAAGTTTGCGACACATACATGCCGACATGCTGCCCCCTGATTTTGGGCTTCTCGGCGGCCTTTGAGATCTTTCCCAGCGGCAACGGGAAATTCAACAGACAAACTATGGTAGTCAATGGTAGACAAAAGGCAATAGAAACGTGGATATTCACAATCTAGTCTTGTAAACCCATAAGCACAGAAGTTATGTGCCAATTTTGCACCCAGCGTCATATTTTCTCAAATGCAGTCACTGCTTCTTCGTTTTCCTTCCAATACTCCCTCTCCTCTTCCTCGCCATTGAAGCCAAAACATTCTCCATGATCTGCACCACAAATACCTGCACCACCAAAATCACAAGCCGCAAGATCCAATCCCGTAGCCCCAGTTCAGGTTTCCGTCCTCGACTGTACGTCGAGTCCTGAAATTCAAATGGAAGCCTCGCGCCGAATTGCTCTGCTGCCGCTAGCCCGGAACTAAACCCGTCCTCATGAAATCCATACTTCGTCCAGGCTCCCGCGTAGCTAATGTTCCGCTTCCCCTGTATTCTTTGTAGCCTTTCCTGTGCGCGGACCGCCTCGGGTGTATATAGCGGGTGCGTGTAGAGGTACTCCCCTTGGATTTTCTTCGGATCTGGGCGGTGCAAGGGATTAAGCGTAACGAGAACATCCCCAAAAGTATCACGGGGGATATGTTGGAGGATGTTCATGTTGTATGTCAAAGACACCATGTCGATGTTGGCTCTTCCGTTCGGGGAGGACTTGGTCATGTAGTTCCAGCTCGACCACGATTTTTGGTTCGTCGGCATGAGTGAAAGGTCAGAATGCAAAACCGCCTTGTTGAGAGACGTCTTGAAGACGGACATGATTGATTTTTCTTCCTTTGTTGCCGAGGATTGGATGATGGACCAGGCTTG
>Ga0247774_1001008_pt1 | contig 14215 bp, 16 predicted proteins | sample UWRJL001104B6_FD_179933 | JGI IMG/M metagenome (GOLD analysis project Ga0247774, IMG submission 179933) | Plant litter microbial communities from Arlington Agricultural Research Station in Wisconsin, United States - UWRJ-L001-104B-6 | ecosystem: Environmental > Terrestrial > Plant litter >... | reverse complement strand
CTGCCGGTGAGCATGCTCGACTCAGTGGGGTCTCCTGGTCCCGGTCGGCCTAGAACTAGCCATTTTACCATGCCCAAACTTCGCGAGTCGCGAGTCGCGACTCGCAAAGGAGGCCCAACACTCGCGTTTGGTGCCAGCGGAACGGCGAAGGCTTTCGGCTTTCCCTTTCCGGCTAGTCCGAGTGCTGTTCCGAGGATTTCAATCAACTTAGGCATCATCGCGAGTTGGGATGTTGTACTGCAGGCAGGCTGCTCGATCCTTTTGTCAGCAGGGCTGATAAATGGAGTCAAATATTTGCTTAGCACTGACTGTCGTGAGTGGATTGGTTGCAAGTATACGAATACCTCGTCTGTTCTTACCCCTCCTGCCTATTGTCCCATGTCCCTCTCTCCCTTACCCCCCAGATGCGGCGAACACGCCCTGCAACCAAAAGGGCGGCATCGGGTTGAAGTGACGGCGGTTGCGCGCCACAGTGGCCAATCCTCACCACCCCCCCACGTGGCAGACACAGGCAGAGGCTCGTGCGGTGTCATCGAGATGATTCAGCAGGGTTTGAGGTTTGGGATTCGATGAGTCTCCCACCCTCCCAAGCACTTGAACATTTTGTGTTTGTGCCTTCGTAGCATGGTGATAAAATTGGGGTCCCCAGGGGAATATAAACATCAACAACAGCAAGCGAGTAAATTATATAAGCCATCTCTATCACTACTACATAGAGCTTCCTGGTTGCGCCTCTGCCTAGAGGACGAAAAGATTTGATATCCCAACAAACGCCATCCGCCAAAAACGCACCACCTCCTTTTCTCTTGCGTCTCGATGAGTAGGAAGTCGGTAGTTGGTACAGGCAAACTCCTTCGATGCCATGCAAAATATGCCACAGAGCTAGCCCATTTTCAAACGCCATAGTGCCGAGAGCCTTAAACAAGTGCCCGTGGCACCAATTGCACTATTAAAACAAAGTCCTCAAACACCAGCAAAGCACAGTTGGGAAATTAATACACCATTATGTCCCGGTTCTAACACCTTGAGGAAAGGCTTGAAACTAATTCGGGTGGTTTGGATCGAATCCAGTCTATAGGGCAGGGAGCGAGATGCTTAGTCCTGAGCCATATTACCACGTTGAAGCTCCGTTGCCTTCGAGCCGGCCTCGCTCAGACGGATGCGGTGGAAGGGGCACGTCGGTCGTCGGGGCCATCGATCTTGGTCGAGCCTCGACCACGTACGTCACGCCGTCGTCGGATGCGTACGAAGGCGGGCGGGGTCCAGACCGGCTCTCCGATGCTCTAGAGGACTCGGCCGGAGCATCGTCGTTGCGCTGCCAGAATAATCGGTTGGGGTCCACGCGCTAGAATTGTTCAAGTTAGTCCTCGATCTTGGTCTTTAAACTAATCAACTATCTCTCAAAACATACCACGCTCTCCCTCCACATTCCATAGGCAGGCGGTTTTTGCTTAGTCGTATCGCTCTCGACGCCAGCAACCTCCTCGTCCTGTACCAGAACAACTCGAATGGGCTGCCGCGGGATGGCGTATCCACCGGGAACCATGAGTTGTTGCATGTGAGATCGCCTGTCACTTTCTTGGCGGGGTCGGATTACGAGCATGCAGAGTCGGATGAGGGCGTGGCAGAAGAATATCGTAGTGAAAAGGATAATCAAGATCAGGAGCACCGTGAACTCGCTGTTGTTGATGTTCTTGGTAATGGATAGAGCGAGATCTGGCAATGTCAGGATTCTGGACAGAGGCGGCGTGTTGCCAGCTAAAGGGGGAGGGGGATCCTGCTTACAGATTGCGAGAAGTAGTGTCAGGAACATGCCGGACACGAAGCAACGGAGAATTTGCGCGCGGACACGTCGGGACTTGATCCAGGGAAAGCAGAACATGAACTTGCGAGGCGGCCCAGTCTGCCGTCCTGAAGCATCACCTCCGCGTCTCCAACGTCTCTCCCGTTGCCTCCTCCTTTCCTCGGGTGCCTCTGCCCTCGACGCTTCGGTACGTTGGGATTCTGAATTTGGCTCCGTGGATGCTGGTCGCAAGGAGCCTTCCCGAGAAACGGGCGAGGTCGGGGTATGAGCTGGAGCTCGAGCCGAGACGGCTGGCCCCGGTACTGGAATCGGCGACGCGGCTGTAGATCGGGAAAAGAAGGGGAATCGGGATTGTGATTGCGGGGATTGCACAGCTGCTCCCCGGGAGGTATTCGGTCTCGCTGTCGGGGGTCGAGATGCCGGCCCGTTCGAACCGTTCGTCCACGTTCGAGTCAAATGAGGCAGGTGTAGTCGGGTCGATGGTAAGGTCGGTAGGCCTATGGTGAACCGCGGCGTCTTTGGACTCTCAGCCCCGTCTTCGTCATCCTCGTCTCTCGGGTCATGCCCTCGAGGGGCCGTATTCGTAGTATTCGGGTCGGACCGGCCGCGAAACATGGCAGGCCAAACAGGTCGGCCGACAGGAAACAGTCTACCTCGCGGTCTTGCCGATGTTTCTCGCATCTCGACGTCGCCCTGGTTCTGAAGACCCTGGGGCCCGACAGCGGCTCGCTGCTGTTCGACATCGTTGTCATTAGAATCCGATCGGCCTCTTCGAAGGCGGTCCAGTCCCGGCAGCACCATCTTATCGACTTCAGTCCCTCGCGACGTTTATCCGCTTTTCGAATGCCCAAGTGTAATCATTCCTGATGCTCGGTCCGCTCGTGGACAAACGTCACAACTTGAAATGAATCGATTGAAAATGGCTTAGCCCGGCTTTGGTTTCTCGAGTCGGCGTGTCAGATGATTTTCAGGCTTCGATAAACTTGGTGGTGCAATTCCAGAATGCGAGGTCCGGTCAAAGAATGCAAATCGTGGCTCGGAGCACGACGGGGGAACGCAACAACAAAAGGTGCAACTTTAATAAGAAAAAGAAATGAAGAAGAAAAAAAACCAAGGCCTTCCAATTACTCCCAACCTCCAAGGCTCGCAGAGCGTCGCGTCTCAAAATAACAATGATTACAAAAACAAGTGGAAGAAAAGTAGTACGTGAGGATCGAAGAGAACAATTGGTGAGAAAAGGAGAGGATTAACAGAGAGGTAAACAGGAGCGAATGACGAAGAGCGGATGCACCGGCAGAAACAAGTTGGTTCGGAGGTGGCCCATTGGAAGAGTCGGACTGGACATGAACCGCTGGCGAGATTTCTGGCGGCTCCTTGGTCTCGTTCCAGGGCGGTAGAGTAGAGGCTGAAAAGCTGGTGACGGGGAGGAATACAATACTTTCGCATTCGTCTCAGGCACTCAGCCTGCACGTCTCGGGAAAATATTTCCGTACCTGACAGGAATGAATGGGGGCACCTCGCCTCCTACCACTGGTTCATCTAGCATCGGAATATGTATCAAAGTATCTTTGTTTTCCCATGATAGGCCCCCTGGCTCCCTCTGTATACTACTGGCTAAGTCACGAATGCGCGGGGAATTTACGCCTGGGTCTCCCGTTGCGAAAGATGCGAGGCATTCGCCACGAGTGTTCTGTGGTGGAAGCGGATGAAGAAACAACGTGTTTGACAATGGTGTCTCGGCGCGCCCGGACACTGGTTGGAGGGATCCAGTCAGGGAAGAGCCTGTCGCAGGGGTAAGGAGAGCGCTTGCCGTCATTCGCTGCTTCTTCACCTTTGCATGAAGGGTCTGGCACTTGGCACTGGCCGTCTGCAGGGAGCAGGGACAAGAGGGAGGCCCCGCGCAGCATCGCAAACGATTTGCACGGAAGACGCAGGGGTTTGACGCCACGACAAAGTGTTTCGGATTTTTTCTGAGGGGCTGCCAAGGCGCTGGCTTACTACCGTCTCCTTCCACCTCGAAATTCTCGTGGTAGCACGCATTTTTGGTAGCTGGGGCTCATCGTCGACTGGACCCTGGAGTTGTTATTTTACCATCTGTAATCTGCCTACCTTTGTGTACCCTCCCTCATCACTTGGTCTGGATAGAGTCTATGATATGTTGGATAATGATTCAATGCACGCGACTCATTTCACCGAGCCGGAGAAGTAGTTTTCGTCATCTGCTACTTCCATGTTGGGCGCGAATACGAAAGGTACTGATTAATTCTGCCCTGTCATTGGGGGGGATCTACGTTCGGCAGCCTTGTCAGGCCACACACTCCCTGACTCCCCAAATACGGAAAATCGGTATTCATGAAACTAGTCGGTAGAACAGACGAAGTACCAGCAACAAATTGAGAGTTGGCACTCGACTGGACTTGCCTCACATGAGCCCCTCCGATTTTGCGGGGAAATGGAGCCGGAAGGACCTGGAAGGCCAGTGATCAATCCGCTAGTAATAAATGCTCGTCGCGGCCGACCTCTCGTGGCTTTGGCCGCTCATACGCCATAGACCTTGAACCCCGACCCCTGAATGGGTATCTTCTTTGCAGAACTACTCCCTCCATGTCCGTCGGCGGATCATTGAGATCCGGAATATGCCATGAACCCGTGAGGGACACTGCCGACACAAACATATCTACCCGGCAGAGTGGCAGAGTGGCCTTGGTGGCCATCATGAGAGCCTAACCCGCTGCACCGTAAATCATAGCAATCGATCATTTTATCGACGCCGCTTTCCACTCCTGCAGCGGTGTCACCCCAAGACTCCAGGCTCTACAACCCTAGACAGTGCTCATCTCAACTCGCCCAGCAACATGGTTCGATCGGTTGATGCCGAGAGAACTGTCGGATTTGATTAGCATACGCAACTTTAGGGTATGGCGGAACGGCTTCCTACTTATAGGGTCGTCTCCAGGGGCGAACTCGGCGCAATTCACCGTGCCTTTATGACCCGGCAACTTATACAGGAGCTTTCCCGTCTCCGTTGACCAGACCACCGCCGAGCCGTCGCCCGAGCCAGCGGCAACGCGCTTTCCCCTAGGATCCCAGCTTGCTCCGATCAGGTTCTTCTCTAGGCCCACAGATGCGCCGTCGAAGGTCCGAATATAGCGTTCCGTTGGGGCGAAGGGTTGAATATCCCACGTCCGAGCCGTTGAGTCCATCGAGAAGGACAGAAGAGACTTTGAGTCGGGCGATACCCTGAGAGACGTGACGGTGTCTTGGTGGCCCAGCATCGAATATACTACGGTTTTCTTCCGTATATCCCAGACCCGAATATCATTGTCAACCCCCCCGGAGTAAATCTCGTTACCCGCCTCTGATATGGCCACAGCCGTGATGGGAAATTCCGTTTCAAAATAGTCTGCCGCGTTCTTGGTTCGCGGGTCCCAAATGCCTATCGTCCCATCATCACTACCGCTGATCAGAAGCTCCTCGCCCCTTTTGCTGATATCCATCGTATTGATTATCTCGTCGTGTCCAACGTAACGGCGTATCCTCGTTCCCGAGTCAAGGTCCCAGCTGGCCAAGTGCATGTCGGCAGAGGCAGAGAATAGGATTTTTGAATCTCGAGACCATTGAAGGTCTAATATCGCCCCGCGGTGGCCATTTAACACACCGTAGTTCTCGCAGTCGCCATATGTCCTCCACAGCACTGTCATGCATGTCAGTTGCGCTCGCCTTCATCTCTTCAAGATCCAGACACGTACTGATGCTCCGGTCCATAGACCCGGATGCTATGAAGTTGCCCGTAGGGTCAAACTTGGCTGCAAAAATCTCCCCCGTATGGCCACTGAGTTGCATCAGCGGTGCTTCAAGCCCGCTGGTTCGCGGTGCCTGTCGAGATTGAATGATAAGTACATGGTCCACCTTGCTAAGCAGAAGTTCAGTTTTCCATACCGTTTGGATCACGGCACTTTTGTCTCCGGATGCATTGAACCGCGCCAGAGCTCCAGACGGGCCAGAGCCCAAGTTTGGCCTCTTGACCAGCTGTGTCGAGGCTGGCGGGTCCGAGGCTTGTCGTTTCTCCCCTGACATCTTCGCCGTTAGTGCGAGTCTCGTGCGTCAAGGATAAAGTCGAGTATAAATCGATCGGTAAGATCCCGAGAAAGGGTGTGCTTAAGTTTTTGGTGTAGTTTCAATATCTAAACCCCTAGTAGGACGCCAATTCGGTGATCAAGCTGCTTCCCGAAAAGTGAAGTTGGTGAATATGAAAATTGGAACAACATAGATACCGAGGATTTTCCGAGAGGCTGACCAGCTTGGCCAGGTTGACTAGGCTCAGGCCATTGTGGGGTGGGTGAGCTCTGAACTCCAAAAAGCTCGAGCATTACCACACCGATGCCACCCCACCACGAACGCTGGTAGACGACAAAGTGCGATCGCCGACGACATACCACTTAGAATTGCCAGCCTCTAGTCCAACTGGCACCTTAATGCTGCCTCTCTACCTATAGAGGCAATATCAAATACCGGCAACTGCACATCCGCGCCCACAAACCAGAGCCCACTGTAGAGCGGAGACCGCGGTGCACGTATACGGCCGCCCCGAAATCTAGGCTCTCGAGCTGTTACGCTAATATGGCCTCGTCCAGTAAGGCATCCCGCCTCGGGGAGGAGTGAGTACAATACACCAATGCTCCAAGTATCGAACTATAGCTAACCAATATGCCAGGATTTGGAAGTCAGTCCATGTCCGGTTACGCAGTGCCACGATAACCTCGCCCGGGCCGCTAACCACCTGACAATGTAGAACTAGAGTGGACAAAGTGAATGCTGAGTTGGTTATCCTTACATACGGCACAATAGTTGCCCAACTTTGTAAGGATTTTGATGGGGACTACGTCGAGGTGAATAAGCAACTGGATAAGATGGGCTACAACATTGGCCTCCGGCTCATTGAGGACTACCTCGCGAAGTCGAACACTATGAAGCGGTGCTCCAACTTTCGAGAGACAGCAGATGCTATTGCCCGGGTAAGCCTACCCCAATGCTTTGTGCTTCAGGATGTCTGACCTCGATACACAGGTTGGCTTCAAGATCTTTCTCAACATAACCCCTCAAGTGGTGAACTGGACGAGTGATAACAAGCAATTCTCGTTGGTATTCGATGAGAACCCCCTCGCAGACTTCGTGGAGCTTCCCGACGATGGACGGGCTCAGGATGAGCTATGGTATTCAAATATCTTCTGCGGTGTTTTGCGAGGGGCGCTCGAGATGGTCCAGATGCAAGTGGAAGCTCACTTCATTAGCGATACATTACGAGGCAACGACACTACCGAAATGCGAGTGTCTCTGATTCGGTATATCGACGACGAACTTCCTCCAGAAGATGATTGATGGGGATAACGAGCATCAACCATCGGTGCTATGAGCATTACGGCCAAAATATGGCCTTGCCGGCCGGGTGCTCATTACGTACGGTCCTGATGCGCTTCCGAACAGCAACGTTTCGGCGCCTAGCAGATTGTTTTTGCATCATATACACCAAGAGTTGAACATTGGTCATTGGTCCTCGAGAAGGACTTGGCATACCGAAGGCCACGGCTCACTGTCTCATGAAGCAAAGCCACCAGACGACATGCTAAGCTGTTGCCAATTGCAAATCCATATTCCTTATTGGTGCTCCTGTGCAAACGAAGCCGTGAGACCTAGACAGCATTCTCAATAGATTTCCATTACCGGAATTTTTTTTGATTTTTTTATACTTCAAATTGGCGTCCCAGTAATCACATCTTGCAAGTCTTTTTGCCTCGCAAGGCATAAGGTGGGATTGTCAAAGAGTAAGGAGGGTCTCAATGACTCGTAGTCCGCCCGTCTGCAAGGCTCAGCCTTGCAGCTGCCTAGAGCATAGCCGGCTCTCGATCAGGTTCGGTCTCGACTCTCAACTTAACTGTACAAATGGGTTGAGTCGCCCGAAAATAAATTTACAATTAGTTCGACGCATCGGTAGCGACAGACCCTAGCCAAGAGGCGACCAGGCGCTGAGAACGACCGGATTGGAACCAACTCACGGAGGAATCCACCAAAAGACTTTCAGCAAAGTGCCGTACCTGACATTCGAACACGAAGTTCTCTGCTTGACATCGAAATAAGAGGTGGTAAGGGCAAGCTAGCATTTCGGACTGAAAGCCAGCAATTGACATTTCATGGGACTTTCGCCGCTCACATGATGGGTTCCAAACCTCTCTCTCAGTGACCTGAGCCTTGAGTTGCGGACAAGATTCAGGCCGAAGAGAAACAAGTACTCAGTGCAAATTTCAATATACACTGTATACGACATCCCTGTGTCTTGCCTCGAAAACTAGACGCCGGACTCAATTCTACGCGGACTGTTCGCCCCGCAATCTGCAAATTAGCCGTTCCTAAAAGTACGCATACAACATTCATTGTCGTGAATGGCTGACCAATCCAGACTCGGCTTGGCTAAGAAGCGGACAGTACGAAGGCCCAGCAACACGGTGACCACATCGGCAGCGGTTCCGTCGGATCCTTCAGCACGTTGTGTCGCTAAGACGCCTTACGGTTAGCTGTCCAGATGCTAAAAGTGCTCGTTTTCAGGGTCTCTTCAGGTCCTCTTCAGGGTATCAATTCAAATGGCCTGAGCAGAAGAAAAATCTACCAGACTCTCGGGCTTGGAACTTGGGGCTGTCCCAACCCCATTTTCTGCTGGACTTTGGCTTCTTTTCCAGTCGCTTCGCTTCGTCCTCTCCCTCTTTCCTCTTCTCTTCTCAATAAATCGCCCCTCCACCTCCCGCCGCGCCGCCTTGAGAGGCAGAAGGAGAAGACGAAACCGAAATTCGTCAGATTGCAATTTTCAATCCCTCCTCCTTCCTCACCTCTTTTTCTTGTTTCCAATGTGTCCTGACGATAAAATTTCCATTTGATGTTTCGTCCCCAGTGGCCAGCACCATCGTCGATCCCGCCTCATTGGCTCCGAGTCGTTGGAAGAGTGGCAGCAGCAGATATTGATTTTGTGTCAACCAAGAACGACTGCACAAGGCTAACCCGGATCCGTGGCAGCAGATGCCAGCAGGCAGCAAGAGGATAGAAAGACCAACGCTTGCATCGCCCTTTTCGACACCACCATCGGGTGCCATCGCGTTTTCCATCCTTGATATCGGAGCTCCCCAAGTCGGTCGTCGGTCGAAAGAGCAGGCGTCGCGCAATCTCTGCGAAGCGTAATACCACCAGCCTGGACACCATTCCGCCCCCATTATCGGCGCAAAGTGTGGCGTCTCATATTCTATCCACTCAGACTTCATTCGCGTCACATTCGCCGCCCGAAATTTTTAGTCCGATGCAAAGCTTCGTTAGCCTTTCTATCCGTCTCTCGGAGTGTCGATAGTCTGTCCATTTTCCCGGCTGTCTCGTTTGGTTGTTTTCGCTTCACCGACGAAATAGCGTAGGTTAGCCGCCAACAACGAAAAGAGGTAGAAGCCAACAAAGATATCGAGACGACTTTGCGACTTATCGGACGACTCCTCGTTTTCCCGCCACGTTCTGTGACGATTTGAAGAGTCATCACGACATTTTACCTAGTATCCCGCTGGCAGCGCAGCTGTCTTTCCATTCACTCAGGCGGCCATGAATCCTGGAAATGTCAACATGGCCAACTTGGGCGCCATGGGCGGTCCGGTTGGCGCTGCTCCAATGCCCATGATGAATAATGGTGCAGTCGCACAACAGGCTGGTCCCAGACCCCAGATTCCCGGCAGCGAAACCCAACGAACGCTGCTGAATACATACATCTACGAATACTTCATCCGATTCGGTATGCACGACTGCGCGCGCGCCTTGGTCAACAGCGATCATCAGGTGAACGTGATCCGAGACGGTGTCAAGAACGGCGATGGTGATACCATGGACACGGATACCAAGGATGACATCGAGGGAAAGCTTCCCGAGGATCTCCCTGCCCCGAGATTGCCGTCGTCGGTTGACGGGACATCCTTTTTGCACGAGTGGTTCTGTCTTTTCTGGGAGATGTACCAGGCTCAGCGAGGACGTGCAGGAAACTCATCGGTCCTCCAATATGTTAACCACACTCAGGTATGCGACCCATGGCACACCTTCGTTCCTTTCTGAACCAGAAATACTCATACACATCACAGTCCCAGTCTCGTATGAAGCAGAACCAACAGCAGGAAATGCTTCGCACAATGCGTCCCGACCTTACCCCGCAACAATACCAACAAATGATACGAATGGGAAACGGAGCCGGTATGGCCATGGCAGGGAAGCAAGGCCTAGTCCGGACAGCCATGGCCAATAACAATCCTCAAGCTGTCCAGATGATGCAACAGAAGCAGAACCAGATGCAGCGCGACGCTTCGGGCATGGATGGCGATCGTCAACGACCGTCTTCACCCGGCTCGACAGATAACGCGCAATCTCCGTCGAAGAGACCCCGTCTCGGCGAGGGGCCATTCAATCCGAACGCCCCGGGAGGCATGCGCCCCGTTGGAGGCATGCCCGGGCAGCCTGGCGCTGGTCTGCCGCCAAACATCCAGGCAGCCTCGCAGCTCCTAATGCAGAACGGCATAAACCCGCAACAACTGTCGCCTGCTCAGCTCCAATCATTCTCGCAACAAACCCCGGCTAGCCAACAAAAGTCGATTCAGACCTACTCGCAGAACCTTGGTCAGCATCAGAGCCAGCAGATGCCGAACAAGCAGATGCCCAATGCCGGAATGCCGCAAGGGCAGGGCTCACCCATGATGGCTCAAGGAGCTGATGGTACTAATCTCAACGCATACTACAACGCTGATATGGGCGGACCCGGTGGCATGCGTCCTGGCCCAGCCGGTGCTCCGGCTCCCGGTGGCAGCAACCACGCCCTCCAAGACTACCAGATGCAGCTCATGCTCCTTGAGCAGCAGAATAAGAAGCGGTTGATGATGGCTCGTCAGGAGCAGGACAACATGGGCGGCATGCCGAGGGGAGACGGACCTAACCCTGGTCCGGGCGCGAACGGCCAGATGATGCCCGAGGCGTCACCGCAGGCAGGAGGCCGGTCCGGCGCGTCGCCGAACCCTGCTGAGCAGATGAAGCGCGGTACTCCGCAGATGGGTAGCAACGGCATGGGATCTCCTCTGCCCGACGGAGCGCAATCACGCGGTTCTCCGAACCCCATGACCTTTATGGGCAACGATGTAAACCAGACTCTCAACCCGCAGTTCTTCAAGGAGATGAACAACGGGAACATGGTCGCCAATGGCCATATCAACGGAATGCGGCCGCCGAGCTCTCACCCCGGTCAACAGGGTCAACAGGGCCAGTTCAACGGTCAGGTGAATCCACAAATGATGGGTGCAGCTGGTAACCGGCCAGGCGCGGCTGGTCAGCAAGTCCAGTGGCCGCAAGGCGGTCCCAATGGGAACCAGATGCCGCAGCAAGGTCCTCAAGCCCAGGGCCAGGTTCAGGGAACTCCCCAGCAGCGGAATTCCATGCCTCCGCCCTCGGGCCCAGCAGCCGCTGCCAGTAACGCCAACAGCCGCACCACAGCCTCGCCCCAGCAAACACCATCATCGACGCCTTCTCAGGCCAACAAGCCAGCTCCCAAGAAGAAAGAGACCAAAGCTAAGAGCAAGGTAAGTTACTCTGGTCCTCCCCTTTTTCTGCTCCAACGTTTCTGACGTTAACAGGCTGCCACGCAGAAGAAGTCGAACCAGAACCTCAACGCGGCTGCAACGCCGTCAACGGAGCCCACGCAAGAGGCAGAGCCGCCGACGCCGGCGACACCGGCGACCCCGGTCAATGCTGGCTTTAAAACTGGTGCCGGTCCGGCCGGAGCTCCCGTTCAGAACGGACAGCAGCCGGCTGCCCCTGCGACCGCCCCTGCGGCTGCCCCTGCAGCATCTGTCACGCAACCCCACGCCGATCCGGCGCCAGGCGGTAGTACCTTTGGCTTAGAAAGTGGCGCGACAATGGTGAGTTCACATGAAACCCTCAAGCTATCGAGCGCAAAAATGGTGCTAATGGGCATGCCAGGTTGATTTCTCGAGCATGGACTTTGCAAACCCATTGACAAGTGGCGATGTACTAAACGACTTCGATTTCGACTCGTTCCTCCATGATGGAGACGACGCGAATGGCGCCTTCGACTTCAATGCCGGCTTCGGAGGTATGGAAGGGAACGAACTAGCAGCCGAATGATTCGGGCTGCCGCGGACAAGCGTGGGCATCTGCAGCATGCACTCGTAAAGTCTAGCACCAGCCTCGCTTTCACAGCCTTGTTTTCTTATCCCCACCACGTTCTAATCTGGCATCATTCGACGGGCGTTCACAAGGGGTCACGGTTACTTTTGAAACAAGTTCCTCTCACACGATAGTTATGCGCTGTTTCGTCCGTGGGTTCGCAAGTGGCCAATGGCGGCCAAGTAGATGTCAAATTTCTCGCCTCTTGTTGCAGTTTCTTCTTTCCCTGCAGTATTGGGCCTCCCGTGTGTTCAGTAGTAGAAGCCTCTTTGGCCCCATTTTCTTTTGCTTTTCCTGTCCTCTTTTGATCCATAGTTCTGAGTCGGCCATGCCCTACAGCCCACAAACGCCGAGCCGCCTTGGAGTCGGGGCCTCGGGCCTACCGTCCTCCCTCGGCCTGCGGCAGGTGATAACGGCCAATGGGTTTTGCGGGTGCCGGGGATATTCATATCGTGCTTTTTTATCCATTACCCGGCAGAGAGGCTGCGAGGTTACGAGGGCGAGGACAACGAAGCAACGAGGGACGTCGAGCCGGGGCAGCCCGGAAAAGTGGGAAGGCCGAAACTCATTTTCAAGGTGTGGCGAAATGGGAGGGGGTTGGAGGGGGGGGCAAAATCAAAAATATCTGTACTTATTACCTCTCGTAGGTGGAGGAGGGAAGTGTTAACGAATTCCACGTTCCAATTCTGTGTTCTTGGGCATATTTCTCAGTTGACGACTTGCCTCCCCATTCCAGTGCCGTAACCATTTCTAGTCGGGTGGCACTTACAGTCGCTGGGCGTTCCAACCATTGCATCGCCGGCCCGCCCGCCGGTGCCAAGCCGGGTCCCCCCTTGATCGGATCGGGGACCGTATTCGTCAATGTGCCGGTCGGCCTGGCTCCATCTCAAGTCCCTCTGCCATGCCGATGAGGCCTGTTTCCGAGACATGCATTGCCATCCCCCCAATAGCCATAGATAGAGAGACCCCGTAGTTCCGGAGCTTGTATAACAGGAGCCCCCAGGTTGCAGTAGTGTCCATTACACAGTCAAGGTGCAGGTAGCCCTTAAGCACGAACCGAGGATACATTGTTGTTAATGGACAAGCTGGAGGCTTGTTGCTAACAACTTGTACTGGCTCGATGTACACATGCTCAGTCTAATTCATTTCTAGATTATTGTTTTAATTTTACCTATATGTTCCGCGGCTGGGCTACTGTACAAAACTCGACTATGCCGACACTGGGCTGGACAGCCCCCTCCGATGCCTATTGGCCTTTTCGTTTCTCGGGGCCTTCAATAGGATTCGTAGGCCGCCACGTACGCCACCTCCAGCATGCTCCCGTAGCCGTCCTGGGTAGCACCATTTGGAGGCCCCTGGTGGCTCGTTAGAAAGTTTGCAAGTCTCATTCAACGGCGAGGAGCGAGGAAGTGAAGGACATACCGGGAAGAGCCCCCCCACAGCAACATTCAATATGACATAGAAGGGCGAATGCGCCAGCGTAGCCCACGTTCCTTCATCCCCCACCTCGGCCCCGGAAACTCGGTAAAAGGCTTGAAAATCCTTAAGCCACGTGATACTCTGGGAACGCCAATCCCCCGGCGTACGATCCCACAGCAGCGACCAGGTATGAAACTCCCCATTCGGGATATTCGTCGTCGTCCCCTTTCCGATAGGCTCGTTGCAAATCCCCCCTTGGGCCTGCTGGCAGTGGATGGTTGCATACGAAGTCATGGCCCCGTTAATCTGCTCAAAGATGTCCAGCTCCCCGCACATGGGCCAGTCGACGCCGCGCTTGACCGAGTCGCCCAGAACCCAAAAGGCTGGCCATATCCCCTGCTTTGAAGGGTTGGACCCCGTGCGGAGACTCGCTTGAAGTAAAAACTGTTTGCCGGCCGGCGGGGTGAAGGACGTCTTGGATTCGATGCGGCCCGAGGTCCAGGAGCCGTCCGAGGCTCGCCAGGGGACGAGTTGGACTGTCTCGCCGCCTGACAGCTGGATATTGCGGCTTGAGGTGGTGTATTCTTGGACTTCGTTGTTGACGTGTAAGCCGAGGGCGATGTGCCAGTTGCGGTCATCGACTGCAGAGCCCCCTGGTCCGGTGAAAGGCTCATGCCATGCTATCCTGAAGCCATCGACATTTGGGTATGGCCCGGCAAAAGCGATAGGGGATAATAAGATAATAACGGAGAG
>Ga0247774_1001007_pt1 | contig 14226 bp, 8 predicted proteins | sample UWRJL001104B6_FD_179933 | JGI IMG/M metagenome (GOLD analysis project Ga0247774, IMG submission 179933) | Plant litter microbial communities from Arlington Agricultural Research Station in Wisconsin, United States - UWRJ-L001-104B-6 | ecosystem: Environmental > Terrestrial > Plant litter >... | reverse complement strand
ACCATTTTGAACCTTGTTGTCTACATATACCGGGATGAGGTCATTCCTGTCTGGAACTACCCCAGACAAGTGCCTCATATGGCGTTTCGATTCCGCCAGATCAGGGTGGAGCTGATGAAGTTGGCTACTAAGCTGGGCACGGCTAACTTGGAAGCGTCAGCCCGCATGCAGACCAGAACAACGAGAACAATGGATCAGGACTTTAGACTGGCCGTCCGTGATCCAGCCTTCCTCGAGAGTGGCGACATCGTACTGGAACTTGACGGGGTCGATGTTCCGATTCATAGCCAACTCGCCTGCCAGCGGTGTTCATTTTTCGCCGCTATGTTTCAAGGCCGATCCCGGGGCCAGTGGATGGATATGCGGCGAGAAGAACTGGAAGAGGGTGAGCGACTGAAGATTGAGCTGGGGCATTTCGATCTGGAAGCATTCCGCTACGTGCTGATGCACATGTATGCGGATGTGGGAGTCGAGCTATTCGACGAAACTGTGGCAGCCGATGAGGATCGGTTCTCGGAACTAGTCATGGAAGTCATGGCTATGGCCGATGAGTTGATGCTTGATCGACTGTCGCAAATTTGCCAGCGCGTCATCGCCAAGTTTGTGACTACACGCAACATATCATTCTTGCTGAATGAGATCGGCCCGTACTCGGTAAACGCTTTCAAGAGCTCGGGACTCCAGTACGCCTGTATGCATCTAGAGGCCATGCTCGAGAACCACCTCCTAGATGACCTAGAAGATGATCTCATGCAAGAGCTGGATGACGTGGTGCGAAAGCATCAACTGGCCCGGTCGATCGTGGCGCGTGGGCGAGTGGCCGATGCACTCCTCTTGGAGAAGTATCCGTTTCTGCCAGGTGAGATTGAAGAGGAGCACCGAATCCGAACACGAGAAATGGAATGGAAGGCTATATTCAAAGAAGAAGAAAGGAAGTTAGCTGTTTCCTTTCGGACGAAATTTGGCAGCCTCGACGACAACTTGTCCACGTCACCGACGGCCGAAAGGCAGCGACGCAAATCAAAGGCAGCAGGAAACGAGTCATTCAGTCCGAAACTCCGGCCCATGTCGTCTCATGGAGACCTCATCTTTAGTATGGACGAGATGGAAACCCCCTATAGCAGCCCGGACAACTCGCCTAGTCTTCGCCCGGCCAATAGAAGAGAAACGTCCAGGATTGGCAACTTGTCATCGCTACCCTCCCCAGCATCGCCGTTGGATCGGAGAAGAATCCCGCTTGGCTCTCAGTCTCCTCTGCCGTCTCACAAGATGAGCTCTTCAACGGATATGCGTCTTAGTCACGGGCCTTCGTCACCGCCTGCCGAGGAGGTTCCAACCGAAGTGCCGTCAAAGAAGATGGGTGCTTGGCGTTCCGCCGCCTTGCCGACGGCCAAACTGGGCCTTCGCGACATCATGTCAGAGGCATCTAGCTCCAGGCAATCGGCCATATCGGCTGGACTTGCTGCACAGCCCGGCCAGGATACTGCACAAAGGCCAACACCGACGAAAATATCACAGAAAGAGCGGAAGAGATTGCAGCAGCTCGACGCAGCAAGCCGTGCGGCTAGACAACCGCAGGAGAATACGGAGCCCAAAAGAGCTTGGGAGCCGTCCAGTTCACAGTCCATACCGGCTCCGTGGAAGCTAGTTGAGAGCGGCCCAAAAACTTCATTGAAGAATGTTATGAGTGCAGATTCGGCCAAGCAGCGTAGCCCTATGGATCCCGCCAACAAGCCGGTTGTTGCGGCCGAAGCGGCTGGTCGGTCTGTTCCTCGACGAACTGCGTCCCCCAAACCAGACACCCGATTCTCCGGACAGAGCAGAATTGTTGGATCGCTGTCGTTGCCAAGCGTATCCTCAAATAGCCAGAAACATCCCCTGGTTCCCCATTCAAAGACGTATATAAGACCAGCTCCCAAACCGGAGCCTATTTATGGTCTCACCATGAGTGAGATTATCGGACAGCAGACGCTTGAGCAACAACAGATTCGCCAGGCTGTCGCGGCGCGGCCTCTCGAGGACATCCAACGGGAGCAAGAGTTCCAGGAATGGTGGGACCAAGAGAGTAAGCGCACGCAAGAGGAGGAGGCCAGGCGGCTGTCAAAGGAGAAGGCGCAAGAACGCCAGGCTGAAAGGGAATCAAGAAGAGGTCGGAGGGGGAGAAGTGGGAAAAGGGGTGGTGGTAATAATGCAGGGTCATCAGGCAGCCAGCGGGGGGGAGCAGCCGAAAGTGCGGGGAAAGGCAGTGGGAAAGGCAAAGAGCGTCAAGAATGAATGAAATTTTAGGCAGCAGGAGGTAAAATAGCCGCCATGTATACGTTGGATTATGGAAACATTCTTGGACGAGGCGGCGTTAGGTGGCATTGCCAAGTTGGCACAAGTTCGGCGTCAGTTATCCATCCTTTTTTTGCCGAGTATGACGAGCTGCATGTACAACTAGTTAAGTCAGTAGATCATTCGAGCTTCAGCCTCTTACGGGGTTTTTACTGGAGTCAATTGGGGGAAACCCATGGGAAGGAATTTGAAAGCACACTAGAGGTGAGGCCTTTCGCACCACATCCGAACGAGTATTCGAGGTGACTTCCCAGACCCTGTGGACCCGAAAATGACGACCTGAATGCACGGAGGCCAACTTAGGAGGAAGACTTCACCTGGGCGACGACTTTGGCAACGTCCCTTAATCTACCCCATGAAGGGGAGAATTACGGAAGGGTCCAGCTTTATTTCCTGCAGGTCTAGTAGTCAGTTCGGCAAGACACGAGCCACTTGTCGAGGTCAACGGCGTCCTTGATGATTTCCGTCGGTGACAGGCCGGCGTGGCGGAACGGGACCCGGGGTTCCCCTCATATCGGCGATGGGGGTTCTTGGCCGAGCCGGTAGGCCCGCACCAGCAGGCGCAAAATCATTCGGCTCGACTGCCTAGGCTGCCGCGCAACGCGAAGGGGACGGGGCCAAGACAGCGAGACAGAAGGTATCGCTTCCGGCGATGTGCGAGGGAGACTAGAAACGGCAAGCCTGAAAGGTGGCCCTGAATGCTACTGATGAAGTTGGACTCGCGTACATGGTATTTGGGGACAGAACGCAAATAACAGTAGTTATCATGTCTATAGGGATTAGGAATCACTGGATTTTAAGTGCCAGTACTGATCCCTGCATCAGGCATGGATTTCATTGAAGCTCTAATCACACCAAGCGCCTCTTGACAACTCGCATTTAAGATTTTAGACATCAGCGGCCATTCCCCGATTTCGTGGCATGACACGATGGATAGATACATAAGACGTAAGTGTTTTCGAAATATAGTAAACTATACCGAAAGATTGCGCGGCCCGCGATGAGATGGGTGTGGCCGCATTTACTGGCAGACATGGAACAGGACCATTGGGCCATGCAACGGCGGCCCGTATCGCATGCCGGCTGCTGCTGGCGATATGATGACGGACGGCATCTCGGTAGCGGAAGGTGATAAGTGGATTCTGCATAGCCTAATCAAAGCTCCATGACCCCCAGACTGGTTAGAAACCCCCGAGGATAGGCAAGATATGACCAGGCGCTTTTAGCTTCCTGGCGGATCTTGTTGATCCTCTGCAGCCTCCGACGATGGAGCATTCCAAAATCGAAGCTATCGCGGCAGCGCTGCCATCTGCCCCCCGTGGCGGGTGTACGATTGCATTAATACCTTTTGGATCTGGATCTCAACCCATGGCGCTGTAGCGTCCGTTGTGTCGCTTCAAGCTTCCATCGCGACAGAATGTATTCTCCTTACCCGCATCGATCGTGGAGACCCTATTTTAGACTACCCCATGCTTGGCAGAAGCCATACGGCGATTTCACGGCGGCCCAGGTGTTTACAGATGGATTACGGCGTTAAAAAAAAACCCATCATGAAGCTGCCCTCTTCCCCCTTGTTTCCGCTTCAAAGTTCAGGTCCTGAAAGGGCTTGAGGCGAGCTCCGTGCAGAGCTTGAGAGCGGACCGTATCAGCCGTTGGCAGTTGAAGAGGCCTGCAAGTACATCCTACTGGCCCACTCTGCATTGAGGCGGTAGAAAGGATTTATTCATTGATTGTGTAAGTGCCTTGATTTTATGCTTCCATTTTGTTGTCCGCTTCTATATTCATTCCCCTGCAGTCCCGATGATTGCAACGGAGAACTCTGAATGTTGGTTGATAAGAACTGGAGTGCCTCGTCGGACGCCTTCACCGGCCTTCATGAAGGCCGGGAGAGGAGTGGCCTCAGCGGCCGATGATAGGAGCCCCTCCGGGAAGACAATAGATAAGCAGAACTTCGAGGGACTAGAAAGCTAACCTTGAGTAACGTTGTCTGCCCAAAGACTGAGACGCAAAAGCTTCCCAACATGAAATGCAAGACGGCAGATCAATTGCGCTCATCGGGTGTCCAATTTCGTGACTTAACTTTCTATGGTTATGATTGGCCTTGGGCGATGCTAACAATTGAGCCTTTTCGTTTCTCCCTTCCGCATTATTGCAACTTGCAAGGTCACGATGATGAGGGGCTGAGGGAAGAGCACGTTATCGACTGTCACCCTGTGCCGCCTAGTGAGAGTTTAGCGCCTGTTGCTGGCGGTCATCCTGCCAAACTCCTCACGCGACGAGACTTGGGGTCCCTTTCTTTCAATTCTCCGCCAAATGATGAGATTCTGTTGCAATTGCATGGCAGATATTTAGATTGTCGTTCCAAATACATCATTTCGTCACACAAATCAGCTTGCACAGTTGTTTTGGGGTTGGATCTGACTGGCGTCATTGATTGAATGCATGACCACGCCCATGTAGTGAACAACTAGAGAATGCCGTCGATGCCGAAGAGGGCCGGATCACGAGGCTGCTATCTGAGGCTCAGGGAGGGGTCCATTCCTGGTGCCGAATGACTTTTTGGCGCTTGGTTTCGCCCCTCGTCTCCGGGTGACGGTTACTTGTCAATGTACCAGCTGCGGCTGTTGGGCGACTCTGTTTGCGTTAGCAGAGAGTTTGGTACCCGAATTTGTACCTGAGCTTCTACCGTCCCGGGTTGTGTTGGTCGGTCAGACCGCCAACGCATTGGAAGCCTTGCCGCCCAAAAATCCCTTGTTTCCTTGTTCCTTTGCAATTGTTTACGTCGGCTGCTTTTGCTTCTTTGTCGACCGGCGTCGTCTCTGCCGACGGCCCATTGTGATAAAGGGAAAGCACCTTGCGAACACTACCCAAGGGTTTCCTGCGTCCAGGCACCGATCGAGACCCCGGCAACCTGCTGGCCGCCACGTCTAGTCCCGGTGGAGACCAGTCAGCCTCAAGGTGCGCGGAAGCCCCAGTTGATAGGGTCTTTCGAATCTGTCGACGAACCAGAAGACCGGGAAGTCGGGAGCCAAAATCCAAGACCCAAAACGATACGCCGAACCGAAGCCCATGCACGGGTTGCCTGCGAGGAGCCTGCGGAGCTACTAAAGCAAGGCCCATCATTTGCCGTTGCTGCTGCTCCTTCCCATCCCAGTCATCGAGAGCCGACGAAAAGCTTTTTTCGATTTCGATTTTCGCCACGAAAGCCGTCGACTTTCCGGCACAGTGCCTCTAGATATATTTTCTGTCCATCAGACACTCCCCGCGCGCAACTATAGACGGACCAGACAGTCTCTATTTACAGCATGGATGAAGAAAGTCGGTGGTTTCGTGGCTAGGTCACCTCTCTGCCCCATCTCCCACGCTTGGACGGTTAGGCAGACAACGACGAGTGCGCCGGAAACCGATCAACGACGAAAGCCGTCTGGGATACTCAAATCGAACGATTCGAACCCACAACCGTCAGCCCGAGCAAGAACTCTTTGCTGCCGGCCTCCATTGACCGTCGGCAGGGTCGTACACGCCACACCATGCATCAACAACCGCGAGCGGCGCCCCCGAGGGGCACCTCGCCCGCATCGCGGACGAACAATCCAAGAGAAGGTGGTCGCCCCAGAGCAGGATCCGAGGTGTCGGCTCACTCTCGTCGCGATAGCGTCAGCTCACCAACGGGGATGGAAGCACCTGGCTTTGGTCCGCTGCAGGAATCAGTCAAGAAGCTGGACCAGATAATCCAGGTGCGTGGGATCCATGGTGTCGGATATCAAAAAGCCGAGTGTCTTGTCTCTTGCTGACGTACGGGTTTCTTGCAGAACTTCTACATCAAGTCGGCAGCTTTGATTCTAGAGTCTCGGGTAAAGCTCAATTACGTTGTCGCCTCGTCGGGCAACCGGAAAATGAACAAATGGGTATGCATTTCCGGTCCAAGGGCCCTCGCTTCCGGCGTCTTGGTTCTTGCTATGTATCTTGACGTGGATTCTAACATGCATTGCTTGCGTAGTTCCAAATCGAGACGGCCGATTTTGACGACTTCCGGGAAGAGCTCCGAACATGGCGGACGAGCGGCGGCTTCGAAAGGCCTCCTCCCTTAATTATTGAAGTCTATTTGGACACGGCGGATCTGAAGGACAGCCAGAGCCTGGTTATCGTCGACGATCAGGGCAAGAGGTGGGATGTTGCTGAGGCGTTGGCGAGCTCGGATCTGTCCAGCGGCGGTAGCCCGACGGGCGAATCGCGCCGGGCCACTGAGGTCATACTAGAAAGATGGTGCATCGAGCTGAAGACACGACCCGGTGAGCCGGACGATTTCGGCCACATACTTCCTACAGTCTACAAGAAGGCTATTGTCTTCTTCCGGACCCTGTTCTTGGAGACGAGGATATCGCCATGCTGGAACTATACACAGCATTCGCGGAGCAGCGGGGCGCACCCGTCTCTACGGCCGCGCTGCCGCATAAAACCGAGCGAGACGGAGTCGATTGGGCCGGATACACTCCGGCATCCCCTGTACAACAGCATGCGGCGCGTGGTGGACGAGTTTGTCATTGGAGATCTTGAGGTTCCCGTTGGGCGATTCTATGCGTCGGTTGCCTTTCGAAGAGACGTCAACTTTCGGGTTGATGATTCCGAGAAGATTCTGAGTTCAAGATTTATGGGTGCGGCCGAAGAGCTCTTCAAGCCTTCAGTTCCACAGTCACTCAGTCCGCGGAAACGAGATTCTTACGACGAGTACGGACCCGGGCGTCGCGGAAAGACTTCAGAGGTGCAGACCCAGACCTACGGCAGCTTGTCCACATTTCATGGAATCGGGCCTCTCTCAACGAGTCCCATGTCGGCTTTACGGGCAATGCCATCTCCGGACTCGGAGGCAAGCTCACGTACGGGATCGCCCCCTAACGCCGCAGATGGCGATGTACCCCACTCTATGCCTGTATCTTCGGGATTCTCCTCCACGAGTAGGCAAGCCATACGCGCTGCCGACAACATAGCAAGGCGCCCGTCCATATCTTTTCAGTCCGGGCGGCACCCTTTTAAGGCTGGGTCGGTGTCTACCTCTCCGGCGCCTCTACACGACCCCCCCTCGTCGCCACGATCTCAAGCTCGGGCCGCTGCACTCGCGTCACTAACTCAGGCAAGGAATCGCACATCTCTGACGGCGGGCATGCCCGCCTCGTTGCGTAATCCCACTGCAGCGGTCCCTACCGACGTACCCATGTCAAGCTCACCACGACCGACGTCGACCAGCCGGTACAGCAGTAGCTTTACTCACAGGCGGGGTCGACTTTCTTTCAGCAGTACTAAGCCGGCTGTGGACGATGACCAGGGGAGCAGCGGCAGGCAGAGCGTGTCTTCTTCGGTTGTCCAGCCAGGATCCGGACTTCTCGCAGAGGCAGGCGCGGGCGGCAGCTCGGGGTCCTTCCAGACCGACGACGAGAACATCTCGGACTTCTTGAAGCACCTTGATACCAAGAAAAGCCTGAAGAGTTTCGAACCGACCAGCAAACGAGCCGGCGAATCGGTGACAAATCGGACGGTCGCTCAACTCTCCAAGTTCCACATGATGAAGGAGTCGAACAATCAGCTTACGGAGTCTATGACTTCATCAATGCAGATGCATCGATCGTCGAGCTCGTCAAGCAGGCAGCTCACGAGCGTTCCGGGCATGGCGCCGGCGTCACTGTCGGCTTCTTCATCTCCCGGAAAGCCACTGTCCCCGCACACGCCCCATACCCCAGCGGTTCCGTCACGCCTGAGCGAAAACTCCATTATTGACTACAATCAGCGACGGGGCGGTGCTGGAGGGATACCTCGGTCGAATCCTGCCATTGTTGAGTCGGGTCCTTCCCGGGAGAACACCATAACGCAGGAGGGCACGACGGCCATCGACATCCCCGTCTCTCCCAGACTTGGCGGCCACAACCGCGAGCAGCCACGATCGCTGGCGGGTGATGATGAAGGTGAGCTGGGATACACACGCCGGGGTCTTGGCGGACGTAGAGCCCACGCAGACTCCCCAGATCAGCCCGATCCTTCGGGCCTGCAACCCGCTGCAGACATACGATCTGGTGGAGGGGCCGACATGATGATTCAGGGCTCGGCCGAGAGTAAGGCCTCAGGCAGCCTGCTTTCGCCGACATCGAGCTCGCCATTCGGTCGCCGGAGGTACGTGGGCATGCCAGGAGCATCGGCCGGTCGTGGCCAGACGCCGCCACAATCCTCTCGGGGCAGCTACAGCGGGACGAGCAGCAACAGGTACGCTGCCGGCGGTAACGACGACAATGACGAATACCCGTTGCTATTTGACATGTCGGAGATGGACGCCGCGCGGAAGAGCCTTGAGGAGGCGCGTGGTGGGGGAAATGCCGGGTCGGCATCAGGCAGCGACCGGGGCGGACTCGGCGCTGCCAGGAGAGGGTGGTCATGATTCATGAGACAGAAGAAAGCATAAGTTTGATACACATGCATGACCTATAGTGGTTTCAGAAAACGTAGAAAGGAAAGCGCTCGCAAAGAGCCATTTTCACATGTTTCCCTGGGTACGGTCTAAAGGGGCTAAGAAGCGTCATTGGGAATGACTTTTCCTCGCTCTTGCATCCAGCCTGATTTTGTTAGTTTGGCGATTTGGCTATGGTGTATTCAAAGTAGAGCGGCATACAGTACTTGTCATATAATGAACCGAAATGTGGAATTGTGAATGCACGTGAATCCAATACGAAAGGCAACCTCATTTATATCGCCGCTTCGGATCAGTCAACCTCAGCTTCCAATTAAGACCACACAAGAAGCGTATGCACCTTACCTTGGACTGTGTGCAAAATTACCACCACTAATATAGCACTGTGTGGGGCAGTAACGCCACATTTGCCCCTCTCACAGGAGGTGGAACGTCGTTGCCCGGGAAATATTATGTCATTGGTAACTCTTGAGAAATGCCGTGAAGTGCTTCACACTGGGGTCGCCACAGTTGCACTGGCCAAATTTGGCACAAACAGCAAAGAAAGAAAATCTGGAAATCAACTATTTCCTTTCTAGGAGTACTATCGATCCACCCGCGCATAATATTGGCCGAAGACTCTGTCCGTTTGTCTGCTTGCCCATGAAGTAGGTTCACGCGCTAAACAATTGGCTTCGTGCATAGCTTCACGTCCTCTTCACCTCGATGCACAGGTCACTAACAGTTGGGCACGCGTTGCGCCAAACAAAATTGTAGAAAGCCCGGTGCCGAGTTTGCGCTCCAACATCAAGACACGATTTCCTCTCCGAACAAACCAGACTTTTCGAGATCGCCGCGAAAGAATCTTCGGACCGTTCATGTCACCTACAAGATCCATTGGAACGATCGCAACGAAACAGGCATGGTGAGGCAGCACGCGCCGTCGCAACCGGTAGGGTTGGCGGCGCAGGAAGGAAAAGAGAGCAACTCGCCACCCAAGAGCCAGAGCCAGAGCCAGAGCCAGGCATCGCAGATCGGCTTTTCCCTCGAGGACGATTGGTTCGAGGACGGGATGAGCCCGAGCCCGAAGATGAGCTACAGTCAACCCGCCGTCCCAACAACCTACTCGCCTACTCAGGGAGGAGATCCTCTTCTCGAGCGCTTCAAGAAGCTTCAGGTCGGATCCAGCGAGTCTGCTTCGTCATCATCGCAACCAAATCCCGAGCCGAGAGGGATTTCATCAGCCGACTCGAGCGTCGTGGAGGTACCCCGGCCGCACCAGATCAAGGAGCACATCAAAGATACAATCCAGAGACACAACCCTTTCCACGGTCACCGCGGCGGCGGCCATGGGCAGGTAATGTCGTCCCTTAAGCAGAAGGCGGCAGGTGTCTCGTCGGTGTTTTTGCAGCAGACGAGCCGGCCAGAACATCACCTCACCAACGTGAATAACAACTACAGAATACCGGTGCCCAGGAACCCGACTTTTCAGCCGAATGCGTCGCCTCTGACAAAACTGTTCAGTACAATAGATGAGTACAAGCAGCAGAGCGAAGGATTCGGCGAACCAGAATTCTTCACCGATCCCGTGAAGGCCGCTGCTGACCTGAAAGCGCTTTTGGAAGGCGGCATGGAAGAGGACGAAGAGGAGAAAGACGGTGACCCAGATGGCACAGTGGAAGGGCTGAATGTGAAGCTGCTACCTCATCAGGTTGAGGGTGTCGAGTGGATGAGCGGTCGCGAGCTCGGTCCCGTGAAGAGAGGCAAGGTTCCGAAAGGTGGGATATTGGCCGACGACATGGGCCTGGGAAAGACCCTTCAGGCCATTACTGTCATTTTACAGAACCGGAAGCCAGAGAAGGACAGCCCAGGATGGAAGAAAGCGTACGACGGAGTGGAGAAGACGACCCTCGTCGTTGCCCCACTGGCTTTGATCAGGCAGTGGGAAGCGGAGATCAAGGATAAGGTGGCTAAGTCGCATCGTCTCAAAGTTTGCGTCCACCATGGGCCCAACAGGACCAAGAGCTGGAAAGAACTGGCCCTCTACGACGTAGTCATTACGACCTACCAGACGCTAGTCTCGGAACATGGCGCCAGCAACATGGCCGACGGTGGCCACAAGGTTGGCTGTTTTGGTCTGCGATGGTGGCGCATCATCCTTGATGAGGCACATAGCATCAAGAACAAGAGCGCCAAGGCAACGAAAGCGTGTTGCGCGCTCAACTCGATCTTCCGGTGGTGCCTCACTGGCACGCCAATGCAGAACAAGCTGGAAGAGTTGCAGTCCCTCATCCACTTCCTCCGCATCCAGCCCTATGACAACCTGAAGGAATTCAAGGAACATATTGAGAAGCCTTTGAACAACGGGAAGGGCCACATTGCAATCCGGCGGCTCCACAGCATCCTCCGCTGCTTCATGAAGCGCCGGACCAAGGACATATTGAAGAACGAAGGCGCCTTGAATCCGGGAGGGAAGCCGTCGATGCCTGGAGAAGGATCCACCTCGGGATTCAAGCTCGTGGAGCGGAAGGTAGTGGCCATCCAGACCCAGTTTTCTCCTGCTGAGCAACGATTCTACAAACGCCTCGAGTCGCGTACAGATCAGTCCATCGAGAAGATGTTGAAAGGCAAAGTCAGCTACGCCAATGCCTTGGTCCTCCTGTTGCGGCTACGTCAGTCGTGCAATCATCCAAAACTAGTAGAGGGCAAGTTGGAGAAGGACAAAGATGCGCTTACGACGGACCCCAACCAGCCAAAGAATTTGCAGACGACCGTGGATGACCTGGCCGACATGCTAGCCGGTACGGCCATCCAGGTTAAGTCTTGCGACATTTGTGGTCGGGAGCTTCAGGGGAAGGATTTTGAGAATGGACGAGACCAGTGCCAGGCTTGCTTTGATGACCTCGCCTACTTTAACTCTCACGAGACACCAAAGACGAAGAAGTCGAAAAAGGCAAAAGTGACGATCAAGAAGGAACTGGTTGTCAAGCAGAAGAAGTCGGGAATGAAGAGCCGCAAGGGAGGTAGGAAGGTGGTTGTCGACTCAGACGACGAAGAAGACGAGGGTAGCTGGTTGGTCCCTGAGGATCAGCGCCGCAGTCTCAAGCTAGGCAAGGCTGGTGGTCAGGAGGACGAAGACGCCGAAGGAGGGGGTGATTGGATTGGCGATGAAGACTCCAAGCACGAATCCGAAGACGAAAGCCGCAGTCAGCTGGACAGTTTCATTGTCGCCGACGACCAGGTCAAAGAGCAGCCCCAGCCCGGCGCTTACCCCGAGGATTCGGATGATGAATTCCCATCCCTCCACGCTCTATGCACGCAGCCCAAGAAAGAGCCCTCACCAGTGGAAGCAGAATCTCAGGTTGAGTCTGCATCCGAAGAGGATTCCGATGACGACGGAATCAGCGCAACTCAACTCGATGGCTCGGATGACGATTCGGACGGCTCAATTCCAATTTACAACATTGAGCGAAAATACAAGAAGTCAAGTACCCCAGCCGTCTTGGCCTCGGCAAAGATCCGCCACCTCATCAAGATTCTGCACGGCGAGGTCCACGAGCACAAGTTTATTGTGTTCTCGCAGTTCACGTCCATGCTCGACCTCATCGAGCCCTTCTTCCGCAAGGAAGGGTTCAAGTTTACACGGTACGACGGCAGCATGAAGAACGACGAGCGCGAGGCGAGCCTTGATCGGTTGCGTAATGACACCAACACTAGAGTCCTCCTCTGCAGCTTGAAGTGCGGCAGTCTGGGGCTGAACCTCACGGCCGCTACGCGTGTGGTGATTTTCGAGCCGTTTTGGAATCCGGTACGCTTCAGACACTTCCATTTGCCCTTCTTAGCTTCCAACCTGCTAATACCTCGTCATGACAGTTCATAGAAGAACAGGCCATCGATCGTGTTCACCGCCTCACCCAAAAGACGGACGTTGTAGTTTACAAGCTTACCGTCAGCGGCACGGTGGAAGAACGTATCCTGGCCCTGCAGGAGCGCAAGCGCCAGCTTGCCGAGCAGGCGATTGAGGGCTCGATGAAGAAGGACGCCTTCAAGCTCGGCGTCAAGGAGATGCTGGCGCTGTTCCGCCACGACGGCAGCAAGGACTTCGTCTCGCAGTACGAGGATGGTGCAGGCAAGGGTGGGGGCGCAAATGGCGGGAATCCAAATGCCGTCCTGCCACTTGTGATGAGCAGCGGGCAGTCGAGCCGGGCTGTGTCGGTTGAGAAAGATGACGATGATGTCGTCGTCAGGAGACGGGGGGGCCCACAAAAGAGTAAGGGGGAGAGCGGAGTTTATGGTCGTAGGTGGTGAGAGATGAATCGTCGAGTGGGCGGTGGCTATTGAGACGGAATCATGTCGTTTTATGGACCTTTACATTCGGAGTTGGAGAGAGCTTCTGTGTTGGAGTATTATGAACGGACGGAAAGCCAGCCGCGAGGTTGGCTTTGGTTGTTGGATTTGAGAAATGCATCACTAGAGTAAAGAAATGGATTAAGTCATTTATTTCTGTCTGTCGAGATATCGATGAATGCCAGGGTAGATCCAGCACCATCACAAAGTAATGAATGATGCTCCACTCATGATTTCTTGCCAACTTTGCTGGGATGGTATTGAAATCCTTCAAGTTCAATTCGACAACAGCCATTTACTTCCTAAGGACTAAGGTGTGGTGGCCTGTTCCCAGTATGGCCTCTATGTCCAAGAACAATGATTCCTTGTCAATAAAGATATCCGTATATTTCCCCCTTTGGCACCCCCAAACGTGGGAGCAGTTCCGGTTTGATCGAGTGTGTTGGTTACTTTTACTTTTTTCCATTTCGGCAAATGAAATCACTACACGCAAAATAATAGATTTCACTATAAACTACGTACTCTATCTCGTTTAACCTTTACTCCGTTCGCAGACGATCCAGGTGAGGTGGCCGCAAGGCTTCAGATGTGTCACACGCCCGCTCTTGACTCTGTATTCCGTCGCTTCGGCGGCACCACAGTCACGCAGCAGTGCCGCCACCTCTTCCGCCGTGCGGGTACGCAGGCTGGAGATGAGGCCGTCAAACACCAGCACAAACGGCAATATGGGGATCAAATACGTGAAGATGAGGGCTCCGGGAGAGCGCAGCTTCCAGGCAAAGTACGGCGCGAAGATGAAGACACCAAATCCAAGAAGGAACGTGGTGACGACCGAACTAATGGACCGATCTTGAAGCTCAAAGATGCTAGTTTTTGTCAAAGAAGTTAGAACACGGCCAAGCTACACGGGAGGTTATGGATAGATAAGATAAAGCCATACGCAAAGGAATCCCCGCATTCCACCGTGTCTTTCAATACCTTCTTGGCCAAGTCGTCGGGAAAGTGGTGAAACGCAAGGTTGAACATCCGGCACACCGGCCTCCGAACCGACCCGGACTCGGACGACGCGGGCAACCTCCCCGACAGCCTCTTGACCAGCTGCCCCGCGTTGG
>Ga0247774_1001006_pt1 | contig 14235 bp, 8 predicted proteins | sample UWRJL001104B6_FD_179933 | JGI IMG/M metagenome (GOLD analysis project Ga0247774, IMG submission 179933) | Plant litter microbial communities from Arlington Agricultural Research Station in Wisconsin, United States - UWRJ-L001-104B-6 | ecosystem: Environmental > Terrestrial > Plant litter >... | reverse complement strand
TGGGGGGGGGGGGTTCCAATCACGATAAACCGCCAGAAGCTGAGTTCGGCAGGATGCCGTGTTTACCGATCAAGTCCAATCAGCCAGTGCAATCGGGCCCTCCATCTCACTATTCGGGACCCATTACCCCTCCAAAGGATGCTGGAGCTGTGCCTTCATGAACCGAATCCTAGTACACGGGACTTGGGCTTGCCTCGTTATATGTATTGCGACGTGTTCGGGATGAAGAACGAACACGCGCACTTATACGGCCTTGGGGAGGATGAGTGAATGGATGTGTGTAATCTACGCGGGGTTGTGTAGTCAGATCTCGTCCAGGAGTTCGGCAGTCAGAAACCCTCGAAACTCGATGGTTGACATGGACTCGGTTCAGGACGGAGGGGCTTCAGATTGCTGGCCTAGGGCGTTGGGAGATAACCCTAAACAGCGCAGTTCTCCTTGTTCGGCTTTGCTCCCTCCACCTTAGGCCTATTCGTAGGATCAACCCGAATCTTTTCCTCGGCGGTTAATTCGGAAATCATTGTCCACATGGCAAATGCCGGCCGCTCTCCAAGGCCGCTCTCGTGCCTCAATATCGTTGTGCACCCAGAGACGACCACGCCAGACGCTGATCGGATATTGCTTCTCAAACGGTTGAGGCTTGGTATCCATTTACCCAGGAATATTTAGGGTGCAATCAGCTGTGAGACACCAGGCGGAATTTGATTTTAGGCTTGGTCCCAAGGCCAAGACTCTGGGATACCACTGCTGATGCAGATCATCATCAGTTCCGCCGAGTACATCATTGTATTTCCACCCAGCAGATTGCTGCTGTCGTAATGGCCTACGAAGTACCTCATTACCTCAAGCAATAGCGGTGTCACTTAGACTGTCTCCAAATATCGATTGTCGGTATGAATGCTTGGCATGGTACCCTCTGTAGATCCCTTGTAGGGTGGGAACAAGGTCGGTTCGGTCAGCGAAGCGGTGGAACTAAACAGCAGTTTGATCTCGAATATGGACCAAAAGTACCGATCGAAACCCGCATAAAAGTAGGTGGGTTAGTTTTGGCAATGTTCAGATCTGAACCGATTTTGGTTTCCGCCGCCTGGCGAAGGAGTACCCGCGCAGGTACAGCAGTACCTCGACAGTACCTGGCCACTGACAGGTCGACCCATTGACGCTCTTGGAAACGCCGCTTCACTGGCCTCCCACGCTGTCGCATTTCCATCCCACGCATCACGCATTCTTCGCTTCCGCTAATTTCAGATGTCCTTCATCCCCCGAGCGAGGCGCCTCCGAAGCTAAAACGAGAACACGCGCGGGCATCGCCCTTCTTTGCCCACGCCTCCACAAACGCACACCCCTTCATCGACCGAGTTGAAAGGTCCACAGCGTTGGAGAGTACGTCCCCTCTGCAGGCCTTTTTATCGTCATAAATTCACCCTGGCCGCCGCTTGGGCTTCAAAACACGCAGCCTTCCCCGTGCTGATTTACTCATTCTCTCGACCTCCTCCTTTTCTTACTTTCTCCTTTCTATTTTTCTTGAGTCTTTGGTCCTTCTGGATCCCTTTGTTGGCACCAGCTCTGGATCTTTGGTTTGCCTCCTTCGACTTGTTCTCGATTGAGGGGAATCCCTGGACAAGCCACTTGCCGCCCCTCCAAGCTCCCCCCACTTAGAGCCGTCTCTAGACAGGCTTGTTCGACCTTTGGAAAACAGGACTGCGCATATCAGCGACTCTGCCAAGAAGCACACAGAAGGCGTCTGCGAACTGTCAAAATTACGACTTCCACATTTGTTCTTCGTCACCTGTCATACTACTGCCTCTTAACACCGGGCACTACCTGGCCTACAGTGTTGCAACAAAGATACGAGTCGATTGCTCACCAACGGCCTGCAAAACTGCTCTGTCCTGGGGAATCGACTCGCTAAAATTCGACTCTCGACCTTCCGCTTTCACCGCCTTGCAACGTTCCCCTTCAACTAGGGGTGGTGTCTAAAAAAAAATCTACCGCCATATATGCCAATAGATTCTTCAGATCCGAGCAAAGTACACCTTCGTGCCTATGGAAATAAGGTCCTACTCTCGGTCGGATTACGGTTAGATCGTTGCCAACTACTCCCTAGGTAACAAGTTTGTTGGTTTTGTGGGCACGGCACCGACCAAGTAGTGCAGACCGCCCTATAATTACGTCAATCCACGCTCCCACGGTGGCCAACTGCACCCAGAAAAAGTTTGGTGCAGTGAACTTGTCAAGAATCTCCATCCCACCATCTCCAGATACCTGCTAGCAACATCGGGGATACAGGCAACGCCCGGGCCTGGTGCGGGTCGCCTCACATCGGACTTCAACTGCCACATATATCTGCCAACAGCAGCAGCAGCAGCAGCCCGTCCGGCGAGGCCATTTTCCCGAGGAACGATGGCAGGTCCGGAAACTTTAGTGGCAAGAGGGGACTCGACCCTCCTGCCCAGTTCAGGTAAATTTGTCTCGCCCCGTCTCATTCATTCCTTGAATGCCAGAAACCAGAAACCAGAAATCCCGAATTACAGATCTCAGCGCATATGCTCCACAAAAATCATCAGGTCCTCTTGGTCATCTGTCAGCGAAATATGCTGTCGCTGTTCTGAAATTTTGCCATTGTTCCATCTTGTCCGTTGTCCATCACTTCGCACGAATTGCATCATTATTAATGGCGCTACGTCTGCGAAAGTTCTCTACGTTCCGACAGCTCAGAACACGGACCCCTCGCTTCCCGAACCACCTATCATCAACCACAAACCCGCACCTAAAGTTGCTTTGGTTCCGTCTCTAACCTTGCACGTAGAACCGCACGCTGTCGACAACTCATGCTCCTCCTCCCAGTATAACTCGAATAGCTTGTCGTCTTCTCCTCGTCAATATCCCACCGACATCAGCAGTGCGATCCTCGAGGAGACCACCGAGTCGGAAAGTGAGTCTCCCAACGAGCCCGTCACGCCCATCAGTGGGAGGCAGTCCCAGGAATTTACAACGGTCACGCAAGACAACCACAACATCCTCCCCGCCTCCACCTTGCCTCGCACGACCGAATCTCAAGCCGCACAAAAGGTGCCTCTCCTGGTCAACACGCGTGCAACGCCGTCGCCGAGGCTGGCAGACGAATCCCAAACGACTACCCCTAAGCCCGTTACCTTACGAGCGCCCACGCCGCCGCAAGATCCTTACACTGCACCGCTCTCGCGACGAACAACGTTTAGTTCCACAGCCGGGACCTTCAAGCGGTCGTTGTCATCCGTGTCGAACAAGGTGTCTTTGTTTCGGAGGAGTTCCACGCTGTCGAGCAAGGAATCGCTTGCGACGGCTGGTCCCACGTCGGACAACAACCTTAACGGCAAGGTAAACAACAAGTCGTCAAATACCACTACAGCCAATACGCCGCCGTCCCCAGGCTCGCCCGTCCTTGAAATGGCGGCGGTCAATCGCGGCTCGACAATGCCCAACCAGGACGACTTCAATCAGAGGAAAGTTAGGGCTTCCACCGGTTTGGGCATCGGTCGTAGAGCGATTCAGTTTGTCAACGCCAACGTTGCCGGCAAGGACAAGGATAAGCGACCGAAAGGCCGGAAACGGGCCAGCAGCTTCGACGGCCGGAAAACTAGCCCGCCTCCGTATGTGGAAAAGAATAACGAGTCCAATGTGGTTCCAGCTGAGCGGTTGCCGTGGCCCTACCCGCCCGATGCGGGCACCGGAGCCAAGGCTCGCCGTATGAGTCTGAGCCTACCCGACGATTTCACCGTGGACGTGGCGGAACTCCAATCCGAATTTGAGTACCAGCACAAGTTTCTAGGTCGCCACGGAAAAGGCCTCGGCAAGGGTGCAACCTGCAAGGTGATAGTGATGATGCGGAAGGGCTGCCCTGGCGAACTGTACGCCGTGAAGGAATTCCGGGGCAAGTCGGGCCGTGAGACGCAGGAAGAGTACGAGAAAAAGGTCAAATCCGAGTACAGCATCGCCAAAAGCTTGCATCACCCCAACATCGTCGAGACGATCCGCCTCTGCACCGATCGCAGTCGATGGAACCACGTGATGGAATACTGCGCCGAGGGAGATTTGTTTGGTCTTGTTGAGAAGGGTTACTTGAAGCAGGAGTCGAGGATGGCGGACAGAAATTGTTTGTTCAAGCAGCTAGTGCAGGGTGTCAATTACCTGCACTCCAACGGCATCGCCCACCGCGATATCAAGCTTGAAAACCTCCTCATCACCAATGATAGCAAGCTCAAGATTACCGACTTTGGCGTCTCGGAAGTGTTCTCGGGCATCCATCCTGGTCTGCGGGAAGCCGGCGGCGTGTGCGGGAAGAACATGGGCGACGTTCGCCTGTGTTCGCCGGGAATTTGCGGTAGCGAGCCGTACATCAGCCCCGAAGTCCTGGCCAAGAAGGGGCCATACGATCCACGTGCTCTCGACGTCTGGGGTTCAGCCATTATCATGATCCACCTCATCTTTGGCGGCACTATCTGGTCCAAGGCGGATGGCAAGGACGGCAACTACGCATCTCTTGTCCAAGGCTGGGAGGAATGGGAGCAGAACCACGTCGAGCAAGGGAGCGAGGCGGAAGTGACGGATACCGATTATCCTCACGTGGTCCCATTCGACCGGTTTATCAAACCGCCGGCACTGCGACGCATTCTGCTCAGGATGCTTAACCCGAACCCCGACAAGCGCATAACTATCGCCGAGGTTCTGAGCCACCGATGGGTGAAGTCTGTCGAGTGCTGCCAGCTTGAGTCGTACGATGATCCTGTCCTCATCATCGACGCGTCCAAGAGGAACCCCACGAAGTCAGGTGCGAGGAAGATTTTCTGCCACAACCACCTTCCTCCATCGCCCACGCACGGCGCGCCGTCGATTGGGGTCATGCCAGGAAAGCCTGGCTACTAGAAAGCTGCGAAGTCTGGCGAAGGACCGTGCGGGAGTATCTCCACGGCCCATTCGTGAAGTCGACTGGGTTCTTACAGCGGAGGCCCTGAAGCCTGGGGATGCTGGTTGTCAATAGGATCGCCATTGAGGCCATAGGCGTTTGCATTAGGAAGGCGTTTTGAAATACGAAAGTTTGTGTGCTGAGCATTTTCGAGTGAGCAAGAGCATTTTGCGGGCTAGCCGGCACACACAGGCTGGCTTCATTCACTACAACGTTTAGAAGACTGGGGGATTCCGATGCATGCTTGGATTGGTGTTTGTACATAGGATGTTGATACCTGGCCCCACCTGCTAGCGTGGGAGTATCGAGGAGCCAAGGTTGCAACCATGATGGGAACAGCACCTAGGTGCGATTACGGCCGAGAGGCCACGACAATTGACGTTCATGCCGAAGTTCCAACTTATGGGCTATATTTCCAATAATTCTACCACTGTCGCCCGAAGAAGAAGAAGAAGAAGAAGAAGAAGATGGGTGAATCTCTGAGACTACTCGTAAGCCAGCTTGTCGAATCTATCGGCGCCGACTCGTCCGGCTTGGCCGAACCCCTCCCCCCTTTTATTCGGACATGAAAGGCAATTGGCTTATCGAATGGGCAGGCTGTAAGCTGCCAAGTTCGCCGTTCCTCAAAAGAAAGGTGGACCCGCATGGACCTGCCAAACAGGGTTAACGGGGTTCTTCGAACAGGTGGAATCCCCCACCGTGATCAAATGGATGACATTTGACAGGGCATGGCATGCGCCATCGAGTTTACCTGTGCGGGGGCAGGTGATAGGTAGGGAGGCATGGGTTTCCGGGGTGCAGATGTGTGGAGCGAGCGAGTAGGATGGACGCCGAGCCCAAAGTTGGGGACCACACGTTACACACCGTCACGCTTGTTGGACATTGGGCAAGCGACGATGCATCAGCCGGTTGGGCTACACTTTCCGTCGGTGAGGTGGTCGGGTGGATAGCTGTTGGGAGCTCTTCGGGGTTTGTCATGTGGGAAGGCACCTATCTTCAGCTCAGAAGCTCAATGGAGGACAAAACACGCTCGGAGAGAGTTGCTCCAGTCAGCGTGATGAGGCGGCATCCTCGTGAGCTGAAGGATGAAGCCGGTTGAGCTGGGCTCGTTTGCTATAGTATCGAGGCCGAGGTGCCTTGGAGAAACGGCAAGGCTTGGCAAAATGCCCCGGGCCATGACACAAGACACGGCAAGGAAGGAAGTGCGTATTGGAAAAGAACCAGTGGAAGGAAAGTGGCACGAGTTCTGCCACAAGTGATAGAGCAGTCAAGTTCCAATCTGTAAGTATTACTAACACCGGTTTATCAATGCTGGCCATGATTCATGCGCCTCGTTCGTCCGATGGTCGTCCTGAAATGCTCCCGTGCAAGCAATACCAGCCATCATGAAAGCTTCTTGGAAATCAACTCCGAAAGCTCATCCAACAAATCCACCGTTTCCGCCGGGTTCGCAATCCAAGCCGTCGTACACACGCTCCTCGCCTTGAAATCATTCGACCCAGCACTCAAGAACTGATCCCCCACGTGCAGCGTATTCTCCCCCCTTATGACGCCACCCTCCCTTCCCCCGAACCACTCCTGGCAAACGGCCACGCCCCACGACTTGTCACCGATGTCGACAAATACGTCCCTGCCGCCGTTGAACGCGCAGAAGGGCACGCCTCGTCGCCTCCCCGGGGCTCCGACGCCGGCCGAGTTCCCCAGGGCGCTAAGCTCGAGGATCTTTTGCACGACCAGGACGGTCTCTTCGAGAGACTCCCGCGGGAGCCGGATAGAGGGATCTCTTGGTATGATGCCCACGGCGTGGTCCTTGCGGATCATGGTAGCAGGAAGACTCATCGTCTTGACGCAGTCCCGGAGGGCGGCCTCGGCCACGTCCAGGAGGGCCTTGATCTCGTTTGCCCCCCAGGTTTTCATCTCGGCCGTGAGCCACCGGTCCCTCGACACGGGGCTGAGCAGGTGCGGGGACTCCTGCGAAAACTCAAACAGATAATTTGCCTCCCCGCCCATAATGACCAAATTGCTCCTCTGCCGGGGGCTTAAGTCCGGGCTCGTGGCAATGGCGTCCAGAAGCCCGTGCAGTCGATCGTAGTAGCGGTCCGCCGTGGTGTACCCGGCCGCCGTGACGATGCCGACCTTGACGTTCTTCCTCAGCAGGTCCAGCAGGCGGGGGACCACGGGACTGGACGGCTCGAGGCTCTGGCCGTCTTCGTACAGCGTGACGTCGCCGTCGAAGGTGGCGAGCTGGAGGCTGCCAGAGGTGACGGCCATGATCTGGGCCGAGTTGAGGATCAGACGCACGTCGTTGAACGAGGGGGAGACGTAGCGGCGGGAGGAGATGTAGCGCTTCATGTCTTGGTATTTGAAGGCCGCCTCAAGGGGGAGACGGGTGAAGAAAGGGCCTGCCGTGGGGACGAGCAGTTTGAGTTTTGAGGGCAATGGGTTCTCTTCATTTTGGTGAGCAACTGTCACGTGTCGATCCAGGTTAGCATGGTGCCGAAGGTGAGGACAGCGACGTCTCAATTTCTCGAAGGCAATTCCCAACGTACTGTGATCGTCAATCATTTGCTCAACATCCTTGAGAATCTCTGCATAGCGCCTATGAGCCTCTGCCGATGCCTTTGTAACACTTGGGTTCCGGCTGTCGAACACCCCCGTAGGCTGCGAATATATAACGAAGGGAACCACAAGCAGCGCCTTGATCCATTCTTCGCACTTGTTAGCGGTCCGCCACAATAATAGCCTTCAACGGAACCCAGATCTGAGATTCTGACGCGAGATCTCGAAGGACAAGGGCATCGTGACACCCAAGTGTATCACGGCAATCTGGGGTGACAGTACCAATGAATTGATCTCTTCGGTGTGATTTTAGGGCATCTAATCACCAAGACGTTACCATCAGGTCTGGGCGGTGTGGGGGTTGTTTGGAAGTCACCGTGTACACTCTACCCGATATCGGGTCGTCATTTTCGGTCAAGACACAAGTCGGAAATTCGACAGGTATTTGAAGGATGATGTGCCAGAATCAAAATGCTATTTGCCGTCTAGCTGAGGGGAAGGGGAGGGAGAGAATTGAACATGGAATCTCTACGCTGCGTAGGAATGAAGTCATCAAGGGGCACCCGCCATAGTTGCATACCGAGACGTCACACGCTCCGCACTGCAGCGGGGCTATGCGCTAATGAGATGTGGCTATTCCATTCTCGATACAGTTGCTATACCGGGGCTCTTCCTTGTTCATGATCACAGGCATCTAACAAGTTCACATATCCTTTCGTGACTCAAATGTTTGTCTAAACGGCTTCAAATTTTATGATATGCCACCGTCTATTCAGTTGTAATCAAGACTTCCCAACAATCTCACCCGCCGTAGATCGGATTGCCTTTGGTACATGATCTCTCCACGTAAGCCATGAGACGAGCCAACCGAGCAAACCAAGGAACCTAGAAGCAAGAGTTGAGCTGTCATCGCGCAACAGGGAATCCTTTCCTTTCAAGAAGGGTAGTTTTGATTATACTGGCTTCCCGCATGATAATATTCGCTGCTCTCGTCAGGTATGTATAGGTCATTAAACCCCGGGCCTATTTGTCCGTACCCTTCTTGGTCCGGGACCGTCTCGTATGGATAGTGCGGTTGCGGCACCGTCATGGTTGGATTGTATACGCTATCTGATAGAGCTGGTTCTTGGTATGTCCCATCATTCAGCTGACTACTCCAGGCGTTGCCCGGATCTTGATTATCCTGTCCGGCCGTGCTCCCTCTGCTACCGGATCCGCTCGCATGCCCCGAGTGGGCACCATACGAGTCGTTCGCAGTCGGCACCATATATTGGGACATATGCGATGAACCTGCCTTGAGGTCACTGCCGTCCTGCATTGCGTCGTTCTCAACTTCACCTTGCGATGTTTGCCACGTCCTCGAGCACACCTTCTGCTGGCGAACGCACTGGACGCATCGGTTTGGGTCTTCGTCTGACGACTGGCACTTCACCTTGCTGCTACGGCAAGAATTGCATGCGAGGTGGTGTCTTCTACGACCCATCGAATCCCGAATTGATCCTGCTCCATCGCCTACGTTTTCTGGTTATCAGGAAGCCTTTCGAGCAGGGGTCCCAACATCACGATACTTACTCGTCGAGGCACGAGACGATGCTTGGCGGTTGGATTGCCTATTCGATTGATGGCGGCGCGAAGAAGTGTTTCCTTGATGTTGGTCCATCTTTTGTCTTTCGGAAGAAACCTAGAGGGTGAGTGCATGAAAGGGACAGTGGACATGGCGACTAGAAGCTCTTATAGGCGCAACGTTGGCTCTGCGAATTGATATCATAAGGATATTCCTTTTTTTTTCCATGGAGGGAATATGTGAAGATGTAAGCAATCTCGTATCGGAGCAGGGCATTGCTCTGGCACCGACGTGCACGATCAAGTAAGGTTCCACTCATTCCTTTCAGAGCCACTGTTTCTAAGACATGTGTGATTCTCGCAGGACTTGACTCGCGGGAAATAGACCCTATTGGGAAAAATCTGATTTGGCGTTAGAAGTGATGTCCTAGGGTTCTGATGTTTTACTTTCATGGCATTTTCACGTTAACACAACACCACGCCACTGGATTGGTCATAGCATGTGGGTACTGGGTCTACTCTAAATAACGTAGCCGCTTTTGAACTAAAATCGGCACTCTCGACAGAAGATTATCTCTTTTTTGCCAATAAGGTCTGCCGTAACTCGGCCGGGCTTCTTTCGTGCAGCTTGAGAATGTAGGGTAGCCTGGTTTACGCCTTTCCGGTTTCACATCTTGGCCAAGCGGCCGAGTGGCATGCATCTATTCCTTCCCTCTCCCAGTCATGGCCCAAGGAAGTCTCACCAGTTAGCCAAAAAAAAAAAAAACATACGATTCCTTTTTCTAGCAGCAATGTTCACTTAGAGGGGCGCCCTGTGGATTTGTTCTCCAATTGAATCTTCAAGTAGCCATTCCAGACCTAGATCATTGTCTTTTGCGTCAGATCCTGTGCAGATACGAAGTCTCGTGATGGCCACATTTCTTGGTTGCTGGTTCGAGACTCTCAGCCCATTTTGGCTTAGCAAGGCTATCCTAATAATACAATGTTGACATCTCTTCCTAGCCATCTTGGCCAAACCTTGTAGAGAGAGCACCCGCGCCGCAAACCAACTCGAACCACTCACTTCTCACCCGACATTAGTCTAGGAAAGTAGACGGGTAGCCTCTTTTCTCTAGGTAGCAACGGCTAGCTCAGCGAGCTATTTACAGAGGGAACCGCTCACAGAAAATCTCAATTAAAATAAAAGGACGGCTATAGCCACTGGGCCGGACCACAAGCTCTGTGACAGTTGAAATTACCACTGGAATCGATGGCGCGCGAAACTCGCCTGCTGAACAGATATACTGCCGGCTGCTCATGCCGTATAGGGGAGTAGGCTTGTCAGTTCTAACGTTCATCATTGGGCCCGCGTACACCTAATCCTTCGGCCAGATCACTGGCAGCCGCCCGCCACAGTGGAGAGTACTAGCCATCTCTCTCCATGCCTCGTATCGGCTGGCTGCAGCCGCGCAGAAGTTGTTGACGGCCAAGACCGGTTCAGATATTTTATGTCCAGGCATCAGACACCTCGAACCGTGTCCAGCTCACATGAGTAGATACATGATATATGCCCTTCTTCAGTGCAATAATGACGTACTGTAAAATCTTGCGCCCCAGGGAAACGCATACGGGGCTAGACAAGAGCCAGACTGGCTGCAGGAAGTCATAGATCCTGGAGCCAACCCAAAACAGTCTCGATTCGCCCACCCCAAGGACCGTCGGTGGTTAATATATACCAGTGATGCAGATAGCTAGCCTCGGAGCATGACATTCCAGAGAGGACAGCTTATATCTCCATGTAGGAACGGCTCTCGGCAAGCGCGGGGTGTCTGTGCTGTACTGACATCGTGACGGCGCCCAGAGACACATTGACGCGCTGTCCAGAATCTTTTCATTCGTATCTACAGTCACAAGGTGTACACTACCTCAGTGACTCACGAGTGGCTATCCCAACGACTTCGTCGATCAAAATCTGTGCGGCAGTCTAAACAGTGAAGTCCGCAAAGATCCGTAGAACGATTTACGCCATAGTAATTTCAACAAGCAAGTTGGCATCCATGGGGTAGTAGTCTAATGGTGGGAGCCCCGCTTTGGGAGCAGGAGGTTGTAGGTTCAAATCCTACCTACCCCTTTTTGATCCGTACTTTTGGGCCACCCTACTAGTCCAGCATCTATGCTTTCGAGAGAAATTACTAAGCGTATTAGTGAAAAACGCCTCTGCTCCCTTTCTCTTTGTCTTCTGGTTTTGCGGTGTGGGGTCTTCCATATTGCTGAGGCTAGTGTAACAGAGTGGTGTATGCCATAAGCGCGCGATGGCCACTCTATGTTTCGAGTGCCTGGCCCGGGGTAGACATGTGGCTACAGGGGCTTAGGAAAGCGGTCCATAGCATTGCTAGGACAGACTTACTATCCCTATTTTCTTTGGACGTTATGAATACTCAGTTTATCTTCTACGACGGCTTGCGGGCATGTATCTTTCTTCGTAAGCTCACAGGACTATCAAGCTAAGGCCACTTGACTTAGCTTTACCTTGCGGGACTCATTATAGTTGTTGGGACTCCAAATAACGGCGGCTTCAAACATTTTTCTTTTCTTTCATTTTCATTTTCAAGAGCTCTTTGCTCTTCGACATTGAAATTAAACCTCGCCAATTTACCGGAGGACAGATCCCCCCTAGATTCTTTGGATTGTGTTCACTGAATGCTCCTGTGGGGATCAAAGGATTGAATCATGGTAATAAGCACCTTGATAGAGGACGAGGCTGCATCCTTTGCGCCAGTCCGCAAAAAAATATATGGCTGGACTTGTTGACATTGCATCTTTAAAGACTCAACGCAGAGGACCTTCTCACCATGTCGTATGAAGCCTCGGTAATCGAGTTGTACCTTGGTAAACCAAGAATTCGCTCGGGCTCTCTAACCCACTTCGAGAACCTCGCAATCATCTAATCATATTGATGGAATCGACCTAGGCCGCGATCTCGCTTGGAAGTGTACCAAGCGAACATGGAAGATTTATCGATACAGCTTCTATTTTTATCCGTCCCCGTTTGGGCGTGCGTTCGTTGGGCGAGCAGGCACGTTCAAATGTCGTTTGTTTTGCCCGGGAAAGGGCCAATTTTGAGACTAGAGGCAGATAGTAGGGCGCTGGAGTGCTTGGTGAGCAATGAGTATTCGGCTGGGTAGTTGGTGTGAATTGGTCTCAAAAGCTCCCGGCTTTACAGGCTAATACCGAGGCTGAATTTCCGACGACACTGGCCTCGCCCCGCCTTAGCCGTTCCTACCTGGCACTTGTAGAGAGGTGGATGGGCATGGGCCGATGAGGCACTCAGGCGCGGCCAGTGATACAGCGCGATTGTGTGGAGGATGGTGCGGGTAAGGCCGGGAGACATGGTGTGGTGGTGTGTGTGTGTGTGAGCGAACAAGTGTGGTAGGTACTGTCAGATCGCGACGGTGAAGATTCCAATGGTGCGCAACCTCTCAAAACGGGCAATCGGGACTTGCGAGCGAAAGACCTTCGGGGAGCAGCTCGTATCCGAGGCGCAGAGGGCATGCTCAGTTCAAAGCTGGATGGTATCTTGAGAGGATACCCCCAGTGGTAACAGTGGCTTGCGAGACTTGGAGGCAAGTCGCTTCGGTTCAAGAACACGAAGCACAGACGGCATCGTGCCTTAACCACCTTCCTCTTTCTTCACATGTTCGTTAGGGTTCCGCTTTCCGAGACGCAATTTTGCTGTGAGTTTCATATATCGCCATGATTTGATGGTGGTTGTAGTTCAGCCGGAGATATGTTATATCGGAACATAGAGCACCTGCATGCATGCATGTACGCGCTTTCCAGCGACCACAGCCACGCGGTGACGTCTTTCGGGCCTTGAGACTAGCGTTGGCTGATATGAATGCCTGGGTGCCTGGCTATGTTCCTTGTGCCTGGCAGATGTAAGCGACGGGATGCTACGGTGCCATGCACCCCGCATACTACGATCTGATTGCTGAAGTGGATGCATTGGAGCTTCGAAGAAGCTTCGCCTATTGTCTCTCGGCGATAGCTTGCAGAGTTGACCGAGATTCATGCGTATTCCAATACCTAGGCGTCGTGAAAAGCTCGACCGCCCGAGGGCCTTTTCCGGTGAGGACGGCATGTGAGTGGGAGCTGATCAAAGCTCCGGATGCTTGAGAAGCTCTAACCGAGCCTGCACCGAACTCCGCCTGTGCACCTCAAAAGCGGGAAATGGAGCAGGATATCCAGGAAACCTTCTTGCCTCCGTCCAAAGCACATTAGATTGGAATGACTAGAAGGAAAGGCGGGTTGATATTCCTACGTTGAGGCTTGCCAAAAATAAGATTCCACCTTCCAGAAACAAAGAATTGCTCTGCAACTGATAATGCTGGCAAATATCACTTGGAGTAGGCGAGCCCGTTTTTGCTTCCGTGATGCATAGGGCGAAAGATGCTATTGCTTCTGCTATGGTCCCCCTACGAGGTACGACATTCTTTAAAGGCCGGCTCTGCTCTCGGGCGAACAGTCTCCGCAGCCTGAATGAATATTACTGATTCATGGACCATTTCCACATCCTCGAAGGAACCTGGAAAGGGGTCGCTTCGCATAAGTTCTATCGAGTTCCTGTTGATGACGGCGAGCCGATCCAGTGAGGAGAGAAACGGCGTGGCTCGGTTTTGGCTATTAACATGCTCGGGAGAAAAGGGGGCAAAAAGCCAAATGAAGTTCGAGTGACACAAGAACGCCTACCCGAGCATTTGTTTCCAGGCCATCTAAGATCCACGTCAACTGATAAACGGGGAAAAGATTCGGCCCTGCCTATACCCTGGAAATTTGGCCACTTAATGAAAAGTAGCTGTATGCATGTCGGTGCATCTGTCTGTCCCGCCGTTTGTTCCGAGGCAGGTGAGGAGCCTGGGAGCTCTCTAAGCTCGGTTCGCCTGCCGTCAACGACTTGGAGGGACGGGAAGTAGAAAAATTGAAGAGAGGTAGACCTGATCTTGTTTTGGCCTTGCCACAAAGTTCATTTGTTTTTCTCCAGATGGATAAGCTGGAGGTCTGCAGGAAGGAGGGAATAAAACAAGCGCGGAACAAGGCAAGAGCATCTGGCGGCCATAGAAAACGAACTCGTATATCTAGCATCATGTTCCCGCCGTCGAATTGGGTCGATCTTGCTCTGTCGTTTTCCT
>Ga0247774_1001005_pt1 | contig 14237 bp, 13 predicted proteins | sample UWRJL001104B6_FD_179933 | JGI IMG/M metagenome (GOLD analysis project Ga0247774, IMG submission 179933) | Plant litter microbial communities from Arlington Agricultural Research Station in Wisconsin, United States - UWRJ-L001-104B-6 | ecosystem: Environmental > Terrestrial > Plant litter >... | reverse complement strand
GTCTCTGACCCCACAATATTGGACCCATCATGGAGGTCCACAGAGTCCTTCTGGAAAGCGAACTGCTCGGAAATAACCTTAGTACGCTTCTCGTCCGACACGTCAAGTAAATTTCATTACTCGTAAACTTCATCACTCGTAAGCTTTTATGAACAATGAACCTCAGGGAATAGGGCTTTCCCAAATCCGCCTCTTGGAAGCCACCTACGACCCCGCATCACTAAAATTTTGTGGGAAAAGAAAAACGCCTCGAAACGTGGTCGGGGTTGAAGTTTGCACCGGCGTTAACCACTTCCAGTTTAGGCTTCCAATCCGGCGGCTCGGCCGGCTCCGTCGCTTTGGAGCTAAGTCGCGGCTCGGAGATCAATTGAAACAAAAGCGCGAATGGCCCGAGAAGAGTCTGGAACAACCGGCACCAGCCAGACTGCATGAAGCGCCTTTACGGCCCGTAGCAGAACTACAAAAATGTTTCCGGGATACAATCGCCGTGTGACACACATTGGCTTCTAGTTGGTCTCTTAAATTGCTCTGGTGACTTGTCTACAAAGCTATATTTCTAAGCACGGCTCTTCTTACTGACGTCGGAAACCATGTCTTGAAAACAAAAGACTCACTAGTGGCGCAGCGATGCTGATTCGAATTGGCTATGCAGACACACCGGCTGGATGACGAAATTCATAGACTTTTGGCGTAATCGATTGTTGCAAGCCGTGGCGGCCTTTGGACCTAGTGCTGACATGAAGGAGATAGGTCGTTGTGTGTATTATACAGTTATTTTGTACGACAAAGTGTACACGAGCCTCTATGCCATGCATTCACTCATTGGAGTTTATCCTTCAACCCCTCGGTATCCTCAAACTTGACCTTTCCGTCCTTGACTTCCACCGTCCTCACCACCGTCGGGACTTCCGGCACCGGAACCTTCGCCTCCTCTATCGGCGTAGTTGCTTCCTTGACAGCCTTACCCACAAACCCCGCCTCCGTGTCCGCAATCTCATTGACCTCTTGGTTGGTCAACGCCTCCGCAAGCCGGACGCCCCGGCTGGACACCAACATGACCCCCGGGCCGTGGAAGCGCAAGAACAGCCTATCGCCCCAGATGGATCTCCGCATCGACGTCCGGACAGCAAACAGCACCCTCGCGAGGAAATTCCAAGTCTTTGTGGTTTTGAGTTCCTGCCAAAACCGCACCTCGGGAAACCACCCCAAACTTGGCACCTGCAATCGCAGGTTCAGCCTCGAGCTCTTGAATCGAAAAGGCGTCGGGCTGGTTCGTCCTATGCTATACGCCACAACATGACTCGGATGCGCCACAAATTCCTCCCCTTCCGCCAGCGTTAGCTGATAAACCTGGCCCGGACTTGACAGCGCCGCGAGACCCCGCCCCGTGAGATGCGTAGACCCCCAATGTGCAAGGCTCAATCCAGCATTGACCCGCGGGCTGGGCGTAAGTGTATGTCCCGTCCAAGCAAGCAGTGCATTCCGCTGCGAAACCATCCAATCGGTCGTGCCATCGAGGCGGAGGATCGAAAACGTCGTGGTAGGCGATTTGGTCGCTACGAGGGCCGTGATGGGGGAGGTCGAGGAGATGCGCTGGTACAGAAACGGCACGCCGAGGAAGGCCCGCGTGAATGGTGAGAGGAGGGACAGGGTCGATTGAGCCTAGAATCCGTCAGACGCAATGCTACGAGGATGCAGTGCTGGATGCTTACATTTTCCGCACTCCCCGCGACAGCTACCAAGGTCCCCCGCCGAGTATAGAGCTTCTGTGAGGCGGAAAGGGTGACGGAGAGGAGCGAATAGGGTGATCCGAGGACTTCGAACCTTGCATCTAGCCGGTCGGTGAGCTTCGCAACTTTCTGTCATCAAAACCTTGTGAATGCCTACCAGCCGTATCCCGCCCAACGGGAGCTCCAAATGCGTCTGCTCCGGGACTGTCAGTGCTTGGCGACGCACTGATCTGGATGGCTCTCCACTGCTGGTACGGATTTTGGGGATTCCGCCGTATCCGTAAACCCCCCACGGAACGTATCAGAGGCGATTGGCATCGCATGGCGAAAGATCGAGACGATGCGCAGCTCTCGTCGTCGCGTCATGGATTTTCCAAGTTTCCCGAAACTTTCCACGCCGGGCGCCTGACGAATGATCCGACTTTTTCAGGCCTGCCTCGGTTTAGTGGTCGTGTCAGAAACACGGGAGAAGGTATCCCGGCGCCACAGCCGTCACCGGATGTGAGCAGGTGGGTAAAACTTCCCTCCTTTACATAACCCCAACCCTAAGTTATCCATAGTATCTCGGACTTCCCTACTCGACTCTACGCCAACAACCTTTGGGGCAGTGCTTTGTTAGCTGCTAATTATTACTGGAGTTTTGGCCGGAGTTTTCCTTGGAACAGGCCTAATTTCGGGCGTTAAGGAGTGCGGACTCAGTTCCCAAACCTTAGTCTCCCGACACAATTTTAGTGATGCAGTGCATCTTGCAGAGTCACGGCGGAAATCAAGACCGCCATTCTTCAGCTACGGTAGTACCCTACACAACCTTTGCTAAATTATCTCAAGTCCTTTGTAATTCCGTCCACTTCAACGCTACTTCCGTGGCTCTCAATGCCCACCCAAGCCTGCCTTCTACTACGAGTTCTGCGTAGTTTGCAGCTCTGGCGTGGTGTTCAGACCTGGTAACTAGTGTAGTGGTAGGCCGTCTATGGAAAGGAATACACAAATACATATATGATCCGTGTTCAAATAAAGATTTATGTGAATACTAAAATGGGGATTTGAATGATAACAATAACTGCGGCCATCGTAGCTCTGTGGGATCGTAATACTTCGTTGGAGTCTTGAGAATTTCATGACTGGGTTAAGCTATTATCGCTGGTGAGCTATGATTCAGTCTCTAGTTGTTCATACACGAAATCTTCATGGCCTGCCATAGCAGTCTCGGTGACCAGCGATGGAGCTGCGGATCATTGAGAATAACAACGTTCCTCCCAGCGTCTTCCATCCTCTTAATGCCTTGATTGTTGTCGATAAACGTATTGGGTTCCAGGATTCCCACATAGACTGTCCGAATCTTATCCTTCAATTTCAAAAATTCTCGTCGCACATGTGGTATGGCGGCCGAATCTCTCATTGCATGGCTCCATCGTCGTGTATAGGACGGTGTCGGGCGAGAGGACTGATGCTAGATAATCCTCAGGGTGAACGACCGGGAGGCCATGTTGTTTTGCGATCTTGATGAGGCAGCACTGCTCCGCGTGGGTATTTCCGCCGTCGCCGTCCATATAGCCTGGGAGTTCCATCGAATATCCTGTTGAAAGAATTTCGTTTCCGGCAGCGTCCACGAGAACGGCACCAATACAGTTTCTCGGGGAGGGCGAAGAATTTCGGGCTTGCTCCACGGCATACTCCATGAATGCCTTATTGTCGCCAGGTGGCAGAGTAAGATGGCCGCTTCAAGAGATTTGGCCACATTGTGCAACCAGAAACCCAGTGAAAATGTCAATTTTATTTCTTCAGGTGAAAAATGCCTCCTGGGGAGGTGACGATTAGTTAAGTCCCTCCACCAGCGTGTCTTATTAACCAGGGCTCCGTCGCGGGCCAAACATGTTGAATGCGGGAGACCTGCCTGGCAAGAGATGTAGCCAATAATCATTACAGCTTCCCACCGTCGGTGGGAGTCGCGGGACGCCCCGGCGCTCAAAGACCCGGGCCGGCTTCACGAGTCTATCAAGTTCACCGACCTCGGCCTATCATCTCCATATACGAAGCTATCTTTGGTCTCTCTCGGTCCGACAACCAGCAGGTGCATCGAGTTCATTGAACAGAAGTGCGGGAATCCTTACGAATTTAATACGGGAGTATAGAGCAGGGAATCGTTGAGATGAATTTCTACGGCGCTGGAGGTCTCGAGTTTGGCGACAGGAACTCCGTACTACCGGGATACTAACCTCACCTAAAATAGTCCATCCAATTTTCCGAAGAAAGAAACCGACCTAAACACCACGAGGGATTCGAAATGCATTACGAAGTTCCTGAGCCGGACATCTACCCTCGTCTTAGCAAACGAGAATGTCGAGAATACGAAGGGGCCGTTGAGCCTCAACGTGCTCTTCTCACCTGCTGACCCGTCAGTTGATCTCATATTTGTTCATGGACTACGGGGAGGGTTTTGGAAGACTGGCGCAAGACCTCATCGATGTCAGACTACTGACCACAAGAATGGCTACCACAGGAATCAAAATTCGATCGAATTCTCGATTATACGTCACAGACCTTGAGCGAGGACCCGTTTGAAGGTAGCGGGAAAGTACTTAGATGTGTCAGGACCTTCAGAAGCCGACCCGATATCCGCTGAGGATGCGCGCGTTTCTGGGACCTGTAGCTGGTTCTGGCAACGATGGGGCTGCTCCAGGTGGCTAGCACTGGGTCCAGCGGTTCCTCGAATTGTCTGGCTGAATGGCTAGTCTGCCACTGGAAAGTCTGCCACTGCAATGTGGTAGTACTCATTGCAGCTGTTTCGATTTCAAATACGGCGACAGGCAGAAATCTCTTCTATTGACCTGCTGAAGATCCTTAGCATATCAGATGCAGCTTCTGATACAGAAATTTTGGACGGTCTGCTTCACATGCATGAGCGGAGTTTCGACCTTGATTTGGAGAAACGAGAAATCTTGTGGAGAAAACTGTTTGTCACCATAAGCTTTCAAGTTTCTCGTAGCTCTCACTATGGGTCATCGATGGCCTAAACGAGTGTGCTAACGCTGCCACCTTTTTCGACTCTCAGAAAAATCACCGTAGGCCTTGCGCTCCACTGTCCACCCGGCTACCACAACATCAGGGGCTTTACCGGAGTCCAAGATAATCGAGAATCCTGTGCAGAGTTCTGACCGAGACAAAATGTGACATCTGGAGGCCAGTGTCCGCTATTTGCTCTGCCAGCTGTGATCAGCTGTCCTACGTCGTGAGTCTTGGTTTGGCTCCACTGCCCGTTGCCGGGCCGACCTCCACGAACCACTCATCCACTGTTTTGGCAAGGACCAGGGAAAGGCTCTTGTCTCTGGACCACGAACGGGAGCATCCACAGGAACTTTGCCACTCACCTTAGAAGGCGGATAAATTCATCACGAATTAGGTTCTTCTTTATTGTCCCTATTTGACTCGCCCAATTGATGCACTCTACGCGTCAGAGTCACCACCATGTCGGTTCGGGTCGTTGCTAGAATACGTCCACTGCTGGACAGTGAGCTGGACAAGGACATCATCGTCCGTCCCGACAGCACCGAGGAAGGAAGGCCGTACACAATTGTCAAGATTCCCAGTCCGAAAAATGGCGCCGAGGAGTTTTCCTTTGCCTTCAACGGCGTCTACGACCAGTCGGCGACGCAGGAAACGTTGTTTACTTCAGAGGGTAATCGAGACAAATGTGTATCGAGTGCTACTAGCCTGCTAACACGACACAATCGTAGTTGCTCCTCACCTCAAGTCCCTGTTCAACGGCCTCGATGTCACAATCTTCGCATACGGCGTCACAGGAACTGGAAAGACGCACACAATGCGAGGCGGACTGAAGCTTGCTGACAGAGGCGTCATCCCCCGCCTGCTGAGTGGCATCTACCGACGAGGCAAGAAGATTGCCAAAGACTCCAATGGCGAGACGACAGTGCAGGTGGCGCTTTCATACTACGAGATCTACAACGACAAGGTCTTCGACCTGTTCGAGCCGCCAGACAAGCGACTCCCTGCTGGTCTACCCCTTCGCGAGAAGGACGGCAAGACCATTGTGGTTGGTCTCTCAGAGCGGGAATGCCAAGACCTCAAAGACTTTGAAAGACTCTACATCGAGGCAAACAATAACAGGATCACGGCCGCGACGAAACTCAACGCCCACAGCAGCAGAAGCCATGCAATCCTCCGCGTCAAGGTGACGCAAATCTCTGGCGATACGGTCCGCGAAAGCACTGCCTCGGCCATTGATCTGGCTGGCTCGGAAGACAACCGACGGACCGAAAACAACAAGGAGCGTCTTATCGAGTCGGCCGCCATCAATAAGTCCCTCTTCGTCTTGTCCCAATGCGTCGACGCCATCTCACGCCGTGACAAGCGCATTCCGTATCGCGAGTCCAAGATGACGCGAATCTTGTCTCTTGGCCAGAACAACGGCATCACCATTATGATTCTAAACCTGGCCCCGCTGAAGAGCTACCACCTCGACACGCTGAGCAGTCTCAACGTTAGCTCCCGCGCAAAGCGGATTGAGGTCCGAGAGATTGAAAACGAGGTCGTCTTTAAGCAGATGCCCCGAACGACATCAACCCTCTCCGGTCCCGGCATTCAGAGACAGCCTTTGAAGCCGCTGGCAAACGCCCACAATGTTCATTCTGGAGTTGTGGCGGCTGCTAAGGCCGACCCGAAGGCACCCGTGAAGGCATTTAACGTTTACACGGATCGATCAAAGCCAAGCGTCGCTGCTCGCCCGTTGGCGAACACCACTGTCCGCAGGTCAAACTCGAACAAGCGACCCTCCGACTCGGATGCGGCTCCGCGGCCGACTAGGATTACACGCCCTACTGCCGGCATGACGGCCGCTCAGATCTCGGCAGCCCAGATCGAAGCCATGGTCGAGAAGAAGGTCAGCGAGATCCTCGCATCAAGAGAGGCCAAGAAGCTTGAACCTACCACGGCTCCTCAACCCGATATTAGTGAGGAAGTCCAACGTCGCCTCGAAGCACTGGAGCGACGAATCGAAGATGAAGATCGAAGAGACGACGGCCGCCCGGATGGCCTCCGATGCCTTCTTGCCGCCAGGCAGCATAGGGAACGGGGTGAGGATGCGCTGGCACTGCGGGCATACGAGATGGCCCTCCCGTTCTTCCCCGGCCAGGCAAAGCTCGTCGGCAAGATTGAAAGACTCCGAGCGAAACTTGGCATCCAGTCGGAGGAGACCTCGGCCGCCCCGAAAGAGCAGAAAACTGAAAAGAAGAAGCGCAAGCATGCCGACAACGAGGAAGAATACGAGGCCGGTTCGGATGAAGACGACACCTTTGTCGGGAAAGCAAAGAGCCACAAGACAAAGAAGACGTCAGTAAAGACTACTGCACCGATGCATGATGACGGCTTACCCCCCACACCCAAGGCTCGACGTCTCCTCAACATTGTCAACAGCCGGGATGTGAGCCAGATCCAGAGCCTAAGTGGGTTCGGTCCTAAGAAGGCGCGGGATCTGGTTGAGTGGCTGTCTACCGAGAGTGCCATGATCGAGAACATCTCGCAGTTGAGGACTGTTCCTGGAATGAGGGGCAAGACGGTTGATAGGGTGTATGAGGGACTTGTGGTGGTGGCCTAATGAGCATTTCACGGCTTAGAGCATCTTTAGAGGCTGAGTAGATGTGTCGGAGCATTAGATGGTGTTTGGTGTCTGGAGTTTGGGGGTATGTCAGTTTGGTTTGGGTTCGTTCTTCTGCAATAATGGGTTTCATGGAGTTGAGATATGAACAGCCACGCTTGGTTCGACCTCTTGCTATTCTGATGTGACACGATTCAATACTGGTGTCGCCCACCCCCAGTCATCCCCAAATCGGACATGAGGCATATAGTTTCAACCTTTAGTGATGCACCCTCTGCGCTCCATCTGGTACCTGGACTGGTGGAGCTAAATAGGCCGGAAAGTGTCCACGCTCTATGCATGTCCTAGGTCTTGTCGGCCGACCGAGCCATGAATGATGAAATGAATAATAACGGCAAAAGCGGGTCTGGCGCGAGCGCGTAATAGTGTGAGGTGCCAGACCGCACTTCCCCTTTGCACTGCCTCTTGGATATCAAAGGCCATGACGCTGCACAACTCAGCACGAATTCGTGCCATCGAGCTCATTCGAACAGCGAGGCGGCCTCACAGTAGTTGTTCCTTTACGAAATGTTTCACTGCTGACCATTGACCCGGATGTGGTCGCCAACTACTTCATGAACAAGTGTCTAGAAGGAGACATCGCAGAGATCGTTCGATTTAGCACAGAATGAGAAGAATCAGTTCCGTGGGTAAGTCGAATATCTTTTTTGGGAACAAGTGTCTTATTAATTGACTCTCCGCCGACGGTAAAGTCCGACGCAGAAGAATTTCATCACCCTAATCTCTCTTGTATGCCGTCAGGGAGAGGGATCGCGGTGTCTGCATGATCACGGGCAGAGCTAACTCAATATTGCACCATTGAGAGTATTTCCCATTCTGTCTTTCCAAGAACCTCCCGATTTCGAGTCAAGTTCCCCCACCTGCCCAATACATGCCAGGCTACATATACAGTTTGAATGTCTAGGCGCTAGAGAAGCAAGTGCAACATGAGTACTGACGTTCTCCAGTGTCAACTTATCCCGATACTGAACGCCTTTTAGCGAGGGTCATTGGCTTCTTTCACCCGCCGCATAAGATGCGTTCTCCCGGGCCTTTGAAGTTTAAGTCGGTCGGAAATGAAGTACGGTAAATTCTGATGCCATAAGTCGTTGCTTGTCCTTGCGTCAGGCTTGTAGTATTTAGTCAAGGTCATGGACATTGGGAATGAACAACACCCTGTCACGGCCTAAGTCGGCCATATCATCTGGACCTTTAGATTGAAGAGCAACCTGGGCACTGGTGTCGAATGCCCTGATCCTCAGTATATCGCCATCACGTCCTAACTCCCCGGCCCACTGCTGTGGCTGCACATTCGGGCTGAGATCAGATCCGCCGTGGCCTCTACTACTCCAGCATCTTTCACTCGACACCAGCCGTGTCCAGCGCCGCTAGGTAAGCAGTATTCATTCATATGTAATCTTAAGTCGTTCTTCTAAGTACTCTCTTGGATATGTATCCAATACAATAGGCCGGGTAAGAGTAAGGTTATTCCTGAGTTTGACCAGTGGAATTATATCAGCATAGAGTTGGTAAAGGAGAAGAGGGGATAAGCGACTTAAAAGGAGACTTGGTCAAATTTTCAGGAGAGAGCTTCATTGCATACTATCAGCTGTTGATACCTTAGATCAACAGGTTACGGAAAGTGATATTCCTGGTGGTGGGTGGGAAAAGGGAGAATACAGGTTTGTATGCCCAGATGGGAGAAATGATTGGGGATGCCTGAAAAGGATCTAAGGGTGTTGACGGAGATATAACCTCGCCAGGTTGTGCTATTGGTAGTAGAGAGAATGCAGCAGTCTCCACATCTTCCATATCCATTCCTCCCACATCCTTCCTCGTGAGCAGTCCACGCGACTAAAATGCCACTGCTGTGTGAGCGTTCATCGTAGTCGTTGCCACCTACGTTTCTAAGTCGCTAGCATGAAGCTAGCGGGCCTGGCTTGCAGCGAACTAGCGAGAAGGACTTGCATTGTGCTGGTAAGGTACAACTCCTCTCCTCTATGACATAGTAATCTCTTGGTGGGGGAGTTCCCCACCATAACTCCAAAATCTCCTTGCACAGCAGTCACTTATTTCGGCGTCTGTACCCCGACAGAGTGGCATGGCCCATTTCATAGCATCTTCGTTCAGCCCAATCTATGGATTATAAAATGGATGTTTATTCTGGCTGCGCAACAGGGCAAGACGAGAGAATAGATTTGAAATTTGTCGAAGCCACTGGTCAGGTGGGGCCACGGGCCGGCACGTGACTGGATTAAGGTGGAATCAAAAACGGCGTGCTCGATACCTCCATCGAAATTCCAAGCAGCAAAGGCTGGCTGGGTTCCACGAAACAGACCAGTACAGCCACCCCCAAGAAATGGGATGAGGGATGTTTCGTTGACCTTTCATTCGCTATCGTCAGCCGTGCCGAGGAATCTCATCTATTAGGCGGAAACAGAAACATACACTACACTCCAATTCTTTTGCAGCCATGGCAGCGGAGTTTGGCGTTGGCGTTGCTGGTGTCGCCGTCTCCCTACCCGGACTGCTCGATGTCTGCATCCGCTACGTTCACTTTTTGCGCCAGCGCTGGCGCGACTATAAAGAAGCGGAGAAGGCCCTAAAACAGCTTGACATGGCCTTTCAAGTCAACTTGGACAACGTGGACGATGCGCTCACCTTTATGAAGGAACTTGGTCCGGTCATCCGGCCCGAGACGTCGACACAGCTGTCCGATATTCTTGATGTTCTGCATAACGATATCCTAAAGGTTGCCCACGCCCGCCTTGAGCCCTACACCGCCGCGGCTTCTCACGGCTTGGGGCGATGGCAACGGGCCACCTTCTCCAGCAGCCGCAAGTCCATCTTCCAGTCGCTTGATAAGGAGCTCGACCGCTGGCTTGATAAGTTTAAAAACCGGCTCTACTTTCTTACCTTGGCACCGTCCAACTTTACGCCTTATGAAGAGATCCTCGACCAGAAAAGGCACCTCAAAGTCCTCTCCGCCGTCGAATCGCTAAGAGAGCTCGTCCTGCGCGGGCAACAACGCAGGAGGGGGGATGTGTTGATATCACCCGAAAATGTACCACATGGCACACGCGAGGCACTAACTTTTTCCGCAGTGGAGGGCGACGAAGGCAACGGGCTCATTGTCGAAACTAAATTCGCACCGCCTAGGCGGAGTGACGAGGCCCCTGCCCCGGGACCCCTTACCGGGACCAAGAAGTCGAAGCTGCTGAACAAGATTCAGGCGGCAGATATGGCATCAATCCTCAACGCCTCTGAACCAGAGGTGACGTCCATCCTCAAATGTGTCGGATATTACCCTGAGGGCGAAGCCCACAAGCTGGTCTTTCACTACCCGCAGGGCCTCGGCCGCCCGCGGACGCTGCGGGACCTCTTGATCTCGGACCGTGAGGTGGAGCCCCGCCACCCGCTGAACGACCGGGTTCGGCTGGCGCGTAAGGTGGCGTCGAGCGTCCTCTTCGTGCACTCGGCCGGGGTAGTGCACAAGAACATCCGGCCCGATAACATCATCATCTTCGAGCCAGCCGACGCCGACGCCGACCGGGCGTCCCGGTTCCCGCGCCGCATCGGGCTCCCGTTTCTCGTCGGCTTTGACTACGCCCACCCGGCCGCCGCCGTCTCGGACCGCGTGAGCGACGCCATCTGGTGGAATGACATCTACCGCCACCCGCAGCGCCAGGGCCAGTATCCGGACGAGATGTTCTCGATGCTGCACGACGTCTACAGCCTCGGCGTTGTCCTGCTCGAGATCGCCTTGTGGACGCCCTTTGTCCTCGACCGCAGCCACGTCTCGCCCGCCACCGGTTCCGACACTCCCATGTCTCAAGTCTCCCAGATCAGAGACGGAGAGATTAACCCGGACCTCGACGGCACGTGCAACATCAGCCGCAGGGCTGATAGTCGGCGCTCCCTGCTACCCCCGGCTGACATTGTCAAGGTCTTTTTGGAGACGGCCAAGAGACAGTTGCCTCGGACAATGGGTGGCCGGTACTGCGACGTCGTGACTAAGTGCCTAATGTGCGTGGATGCGGTTCCTGGGGAGGTGGACGCTACCGCCAGCGACACGGACGACACCATCGGAAAGCTGTTCATAGAGAACATCCTAGCAACTCTAGAGGAGATAGTTGTTTAATCTAATCTCGCATTAAGGGCCGCAACCGTAACTACACGCTACATGTAGGCAATACTGAATGCCAAATGCCTCGGGTTGAGGGGGGAACGCTAGTCTTCATCGGGAAACAAGAGACCAAGCAAATCGAGATTTTCCGGCCACGGCACTACATTCTTTTCTGGGTCAGCTGTATGCTCATACTTCCGAGGCTCTCCCATGAGAGACTCGAGTAACTCTGGGTCCTCTATTTCTGGAAGTCTTTCCTCGCAGAGTGAAATTCCATATGGGCGTCCTTTCCGTCGGATCATGATGCAGTCGATGAACTATAATGTAGAAGACGTCAATATTAATACATATGGGAGGGTTCGTGCTGGATGAGCTTGGGCTTTCTCGTACCACACCTCCTTTAGGAACCTCCGCGCCGACGGTCGAAAGTTCTATGAGAACTGGTGCCATGTGTCCCAAATGGAAATTGGAGAGGCTAAATGTATATTTCGACCCCGACTTAGGTAGGATAGAGAATACGTCAATTCTTTTCTTCACCAACGTTCTTTCTTCGTTTCTGGCAAGCTGTCGAAAGATGTTAGAGCTTCATTCCCTGTACGTTTATGAGATGCCGCCGAAATCAAGACTCTCTTTTTTCCTTCAGGGGCCTTCGCAGTCTATGGAGAGTTCATACATTCGGCTTCAGCATCTTCACCGTCAACTCAAACTCAAATGTCTGGCAAATTTTGCACTCAAAGCGTCCCATGCTGATGAGGATATCGTAACGATGAGGATAAACTGTCGCAAGGACCACGGAAAGACTGATATCTTGGGTCGTGGGCCGAAGTAAGCCGCGAACGGCAGTTCCATCTCTGTGCACGTAGGATTGTTAGACGCACCGCCTGTAAGCGCTAAAATTGACGCACCTTTTCTGAATCGACCAGGCCGCACTTGGAACCAAGCATGCATCCTCGACCACGATATCCTGCTCCGAGCTGTAAAGAGCATCATTCCAAATAGCAGACTCAGGCGTCAAGGACTGTCCAGGGTATTCGGCATCAGCCGGGGCATCACTCTCGGCATCGACATCGGCCCCGCTGTCAAGTAGGAGCTGGATCATTTGGCGATGCCTCTCGATGCTGTAGTCGAACCCGGCGTTCCTAGAAAACTGCCTGAAGAAGGCCAAGTCCGCCAGCCCCTGGACGAGAGCAAACAGCATATGCAGCGGCGTCGCGTTGTGTGCATCCCTGACATTGACGTCGGCGCCGTACTCAACCAGGATCCGGGCGGCATCGGCGTTGAGGGTAGGAGCGCAGTCTTCGAGCGGCGTCGCATGTTCGCTGTTCCGCACATGGGCCAGCTCGGGCCAGCGCCCGAGTAAGGCCCTCAACAGCGGCGGCGATGCCAGTGACCTGTGGGCGACGGATTCGTCGTACACGCGCCCTTGGAACCGGGCGCCGTGCTCTAGTAAGGTCTCGCAGACGGGAAGGGCCGATCCCTTGCTGTCGGAGAACTGCACTGCCAACGAGAGTGGCGTGTAGTCCGGGCCTAGGGGCTGGAAGGCACAGCCATCTACTTCGGCTCCGTTGCGAAGCAGCGCTCTGGCGCAGTCTTCGTGGCAGTTCCTGGCCGCTTCGTGCAAGGGAGTGTGCCGCTGCGGACCGCCCATCGAGTTGGGACTGAGCCCAGCTTCGACGAGGAGAGGGATGAAGTCCGAGAGTCCCAGAGACGCCACGAGATGTATGTAGCCCCATCCCGCAGAGGTCGTCTTCCGAAGTGTCTCTCTCGCAATTTGTGAGGACGATGGTGCAAAAAGGTACCACCGCAGGGCCGTGGCAGACTTTCCGCGGATGGCTACAGATATCGGGTCGTCATTATCCGAGAACTCTTTCTTGGCCGCTTCGTCGGATTGCAGCCCCTGCAGAAGCACTTGCTTTTGACTATCGTTTAGAGAGCTTTCTGTGCCTAATGAGGGAAGTCGTTCTATGTGTTGCCGAAGAGACTTCTCCGAAGCGAAGTCAACTGCTGCTCTGTCAAGTAGATTGTCGTTAGCAAGGAGGTGACCAAGGCTGGAATGGATCCGCGTGTAGTCCCCGTTCTGAGCAGCAAGAGAAATGCGATTCTCGACATGCTTGGAGAGCCACCTCTTCACGAATAACGGCAGAGAGGAGTATATGTAGTGTATATTGTCGGTCGCATCCGAAGCTGTAGTAAAATCCTGAGAATTTCTTGTCAGCAGCGGCTGCACCGGGCTTCATAGGCGACCTGCATACCTTTGTCAAGTTTCTCAGAGGCAATTTTGCCGGTTCGGCGGCTGCCGCCTTCATCTCTTCACTAGAGTTGGATGTTAGGAGATGTTGTGCCGGAACTTGAAGGAACATCAACCGACTATCGTACCCGAATAAAAGTGGCCTAACAAAAGCCAGGTTTCGAGCTCTCGAAAGGGGTTCCATTTGAAGAGTCTCGCGAGCAATTGTCTCAAACTTGGGCCAGTCTGACTGGGGATCGAAATTGTTGCCGGGTGCATGGAGGACCCTGAGTTTATTCACTGTCTCGTCCACCGCGAGGTCGCGGAGCTTGATCCTGGTGTCGTACAGAGAGAATGGGTGGTCTCCATTCAGCGCAATGTATACAGAAACCATGCCAAAAGCGTAGATATCCCTCGTATAGGAATTGCAGTACGCTCTTAGGGTAGGGTTGGAGCACTCTCTCAGACACTCTGGCGCATTCCATATCTGCGTCCCGCCTCTAG
>Ga0247774_1001004_pt1 | contig 14239 bp, 13 predicted proteins | sample UWRJL001104B6_FD_179933 | JGI IMG/M metagenome (GOLD analysis project Ga0247774, IMG submission 179933) | Plant litter microbial communities from Arlington Agricultural Research Station in Wisconsin, United States - UWRJ-L001-104B-6 | ecosystem: Environmental > Terrestrial > Plant litter >... | reverse complement strand
ACGACGACCGGCCGTACGGGCGACGGCAGGATGACCGGCCGCCCCGCGTCGCACGGTGTCGTCACCGGTGCCGCGGCGGGCCTCCCCTGCTCGGCCGCCGGGGCGCCCTGGGCGCACGGCGGAGCCACCGGGCGGTCTCGGACCACCACCGGCCGCGCCGCGCCGCACGGTGCCGCTGCGGGCCCGTCCGGGATCACGGCGCCGACGTCGGGCACGGCGACGGCGGCCGGGCCGTTCGCGACGGGCCGGTCGTGCGCGGCACCGCACGCGCACGCCGTGGGGTCGTCCAGCTTGGCGCCGCAGGGGCCGAGCGCCGGCTTGATCGGCATCGACTTGCCCGCGATCTTGGTCGGCGCGGCCCCGCTCGCGCACGGGCCCTCCGGCGCGGGCAGCCCGATCGGGCTGCGTACGACGACGGACTCGGCGGTCACCGGGCCGTGCTCGGTCACCATCAGGGGATACGGGACCTTCCCGTCACGCGGTGCCGTCGCCGGGGCGCCGGTGTCCGGCGAGACCTCGGCCGGCGGGAAGGCGCTCAACCGGCGTTCCGGCGCCGGAGCGTTGTGCCAGGACACCTGGATGGGGTTGTTCAGCGCCTTTCCGCTGCGCGTCCGTGGCACGACCGTGGCGGTGATGACGCCACGCTTGGTCTCCCCCTGCGGGAGCAGGCCGATCTTGCAGACGAGCGGCCCCGTCTTGTGCCACCGGCACTTCGGCGGTGCGGCGAGCACCTTGAGGCTCTTGTCGGGTCTGGCCGTGACGGCGACGTCCTTCGCCGGGACGGTGCCCCGGTTGGTCACCTCGAACGGCCATTTGTAGGTCCTGCCCGGGACGATCGCCCCGCGAGGCCCGCGCGTGTCGACCACGAGGTTGGCGTGCCCGCGTTCGCGGTCACGCCCCTCGCGGCCGTTGTGGTCCCGGTGCGGAGTCGTGTGGTCATGCGCTCGCGCCGCCCCTGCGGCCTTGCCGCCGGTGTGTGCGGAAGCGCTGCCTGCGACCTGCGGCATGACGGCGAAGCATGAGGCCGTCGCCACCGCCGTAATACTCCGGATTCCGGCACGCACGGCGCGGCCAGAAATGTCGATCATCGTTGTCCCCCGTGACCTGCTCAGACGCTGTTGACAACGCCCCGTTCTAACCGTCCACAGGGGAATCTCATAGCAGCGCGTCGGCGTGTCGTCACAAACAGTGATGGTAAAAACCCGTCGCGACGACGGCCGCCCGTAACATTCACTGCGTACGGCGATAGTTTCCTTTTGACTGTTTTTTCGACCAAAAGGAAGAGACCCGTGCCCGAGAAAAAGGTCACCGCGGCCGCACTTGCCGGCGCCATCGCCACGATCCTCGTCTGGATCCTGAACTTGGCAGGCGTCGATATGCCCGCCGAAGTCGCGGCCGCCCTGACCACGATCCTCGCCGCGGTGGCCGGATACATGGCCCCGCACACTCACCGCCCGGATCTGGCCCGGCCGGCCGATCAAAAATCCCCTACCGCCTGAGCCCCAAGGAGTCAGAAGCCCAGGCTCTCGCCACAGTCGACGGTCGCGGAGTCACCGGAGGCGGTGGCGCTCTTCACGAGCTCACCATCGATTTCGAGCGTGCAGGTCAGCTCACCGGCACCGGTGCCGCGCGCGGTCACGTCGATGCTCTGCCCGTCATTCACACCGAACGTCCTGCTCCAGGGCGGCGATACGACAAGGTGCCGCCTTTGGCCGTCCGGCGTCGTATAGGAGACCGCGCTCCGCCGAACGCTTCCGCGAATGGCGAACGTCACCCGGTGTGCGCCCGGCCGTACCGGCGTCGTGTCATCGGGCGTAGGCGGAGAATTCATTGACGGCGTTGTCATCACCGGCGCCGGGGCGGTCGTCCGCCCACCTGAATGGCCCTTCGGCGGTCCGGCCGAAGGGCCATTCGAAGAACACGCTCCGAGCAGCAACACCAAAGCCACGAAGCCGATTCGCATAGTCATCTCCAAAACGCATACGAAGTCGTACTGGAGAGACTACAGAGTGTGACCATCGGTGAACTCTGTGACGGCGGCTCACCGACCGTACGGGCGGCCCCGGAGGGGGACCGCCCGCGTGACGATCTCGGCTCAGCGGGCGGACAGGAGCTCGCCCAGTTCGTCCTCGACGTCCTGGTTGGCGACGAACATCAGCTCGTCACCGCCCTCCAAGGTGTCATCGGGGCTCGGCACGAGCACCCGGCCCTCACGCAGGATCGCGACCAGGGCCGTGTCCTGCGGCCACGCGACCGACCCGACCAGCTGACCCGCCAGCGGCGCGTCCTCGGGCAGTGTCAGCTCGACCAGGTTGGCCTCGCCCTGGCGGAACGTCATCAGCCGTACGAGGTCACCGACGCTGACCGCCTCCTCGACGAGCGCCGACAGCAGGCGGGGCGTCGAGACCGCGACGTCCACGCCCCAGGACTCGTTGAAGAGCCACTCGTTCTTCGGGTGGTTGATCCGCGCCACCACGCGCGGCACGCCGTACTCGGTCTTGGCCAGCAGCGAGACCACGAGGTTCACCTTGTCGTCGCCGCTCGCGGCCACGACGACGTGGCACCGCTCCAGCCCGGCGTCGTCGAGCGAGGCGATCTCGCACGCGTCGGCGAGAAGCCACTCCGCCTGCGCCACCGCCTCGACCTTGATCGACCGGGGATTCTTATCGATGAGCAGGACCTCGTGGCCGTTCTCGAGGAGCTCCTGGGCGATGGAGCGGCCGACCGCTCCCGCGCCGGCAATGGCGACCCGCATTACTCCGCCTTCTCCTCGGGCCGCTGCGACACGGCGTCATTGATGCGTTCCATTTCGGCCGCGACGGCCATCACGTGGACGACGTCGCCGTCCTGGATGACGGTCTCGGAGTCGGGGACCACCGCCTCGCCCATGCGGTTCAGGAAGGTCACGCGGGTCTTCGCGATCGCCTCCAGCGCGGACACCTTCGCGCCCACCCACTTGGGGTCCATCTGCACCTCGGCGAGGACGACCTCTCCCGTCGGATCGCGCCACAGCGGCGCGGGACCCTCGGGGAGCAGGCGGCGCAGCATCTGATCCGCGGTCCAGCGGACGGTCGCCACGGTCGGAATGCCGAGCCGCTGGTAGACCTCGGCCCGGCGCGGGTCGTAGATGCGGGCGACGACGTTCTCGACGCCGAAGGTCTCGCGTGCCACGCGCGCGGAGATGATGTTGGAGTTGTCACCGCTGCTCACGGCCACGAACGCGGACGCCCGTTCGATCCCGGCGTCGACGAGCACGTCGCGGTCGAACCCGAATCCGGTGATCCGGCGCCCCTTGAAACCACCGCGCAGCCGGCGGAACGCCTCAGGGCTTTGATCGATGATGGCCACGCTGTGGCCTTTATCCTCAAGGATGTGGGCGAGTGTCGATCCGACACGCCCGCACCCCATGATCACGATGTGCACGGTCGTCCTTCCCGGCGCCGTTCGGTCCGCTTGGCTCCGTCTTGACCTGAGAAACCTACACATGGCCGGGCGCGGGAAAGAACTCCTTGACCCGTCCGATGGGTCGTACTTCTTACATCCCCATACCGCAGTGGGTTTTCACGGTCCGGTTACCGACTAGCATCACCCGGGTGTCGAAGGCTCCCGACCTCGTCAAGAGGCTCCTGCTCGGCAGGGCGCTCCGTAGCGCCCAGGCGCACGAGCAAACCCTCCCCAAGACGGTCGCTCTCCCCGTGTTCGCCAGTGACGCTCTGTCCTCTGTCGCGTACGCCCCTCAGGAGATCCTCATCGCCCTCGGCCTGGCCGGGCTGGCGACCTATCATTTCACCCCCTGGGTGGCCGGTGCGGTCATCGTGATCCTGCTCACGGTGGTGGCGTCGTACCGGCAGAACGTCCGCGCCTACACCAGCGGCGGCGGCGACTTCGAGGTCGCCACCACCAACCTCGGGAGCAACTCCGGCATCGTCGTGGCGAGCGCCCTGCTCGTGGACTACGTGATGACCGTGGCGGTGTCGGTCTCGTCGGGCGTCGAGAACCTCGGGGCCCTCCTGCAGTTCCTCCAGCCCCACAAGGTGCTCGTCGCGATCGTGATCGTCGCGTTGTTGACGATCATGAATCTGCGTGGCATCCGGGAGTCGGGGGTGGCCTTCGCGATCCCGACGTACCTGTTCATGGTGGGCATCTTCGTGATGCTGCTGTGGGGGTTCACGCGGCTGTCGTTCGGGGCCGACCTGCACGCGGAGACCGCCGACCTGACGGTCAAGGGCCACGAGGTCGGTGTCAGCGGGTTCGCACTGGTCTTCCTGCTTCTGCGCGCGTTCTCCTCCGGGTGCGCCGCGCTGACCGGTGTCGAGGCGATCAGCAACGGCGTGCCGGCCTTCCGCAAACCCAAGGGCAAGAACGCCGCGACCACGCTGCTCCTGCTCGGGCTCGTGGCGGCCTCGATGTTCGGCGGGATCGTCGCGCTCGCATACACGACCAAGGCCAAGTTCGCCGACCCCAGCCTGGGCACCCACCTGGTCGACGGGGCCGGCAAGGACGTGTCGGACCAAGATCCGATCGTCGCGCAGGTCGCCCACACGGTGTTCAGCAACTTCACGCCGGGCTTCGCGTACGTGACCGTCATGACCACGCTGATCCTGGCCCTCGCGGCCAACACGGCGTTCAACGGCTTCCCGGTGCTCGGCTCCGTACTGGCCCAGAACCGCTACCTGCCCCGGCAGCTGCACACCCGCGGCGACCGGCTCGCGTTCAGCAACGGCATCATCATCCTCGGCACGATGGCGGGCCTGCTGATCTACGCCTACGGCGCCTCGGTGACCGCGCTGATCCAGCTCTACATCGTCGGCGTCTTCGTCTCGTTCACGGTCAGCCAGACCGGCATGGTCCGGCACTGGAACCGCCTGCTGCGGACCGAGAACGACCCCGGCAAACGCCGCCGCATGATGACGTCCCGGGCGATCAACGCGTTCGGCGCGGTCGTCACCGGCATCGTCCTGATCGTGGTGCTGATCACGAAGTTCCTGCTCGGCGCCTGGATCGCGTGCGTGGCCATGGTGGTGCTCTTCTTGATGATGCGGGGCATCCGCCGGCACTACGACCGCGTGGCCGCCGAGCTCGTGGTCTCCGGTGAGGACGTCGCGCTGCCGCCGCGCAACCACGCCATCGTCCTCGTCTCCAAGATCCACAAGCCGACGATGCGCGCGCTCTCGTACGCGCGTGCCACCCGGCCCTCGACGATCGAGGCCGTGTCCGTCGCGGTCGACCCGCAGGAGTCCGCCGAGCTCCAGGAGGCCTGGGACGCGCACGAGCTGCCCGTCCCGCTGAAGATCCTCGACTCGCCGTACCGCGAGATCACCCGGCCGATCCTGGAGTACGTCAAGCACGTACGCAGGCGCAGCCCCCGCGACGTCGTCACCGTGTTCCTGCCCGAATATGTCGTGGGACACTGGTGGGAGCACCTGCTGCACAACCAGAGCGCGTTGCGGCTGAAGACGCGTCTGCTGTTCGTTCCGGGTGTGATGGTGACGAGCGTTCCCTGGCAGCTCGTCTCCTCCGACCGTCTCAAGGGGCGTCCGGAACGGGCCGCGCCAGGTTCCGTACGCCGTCCGTACGCCGAACAGGACGCTGAGTCGAAGGGGTCTCGTGCCGCCGGTTGAATCGTCTGAACTGATCGAACTCGAGATCGGCGCGGTCGCCAACGGCGGATCGTGCGTGGCCCGCCACGAGGGCCGCGTCGTGTTCGTCCGGCACACGCTGCCCGGAGAGCGCGTACGGGCTCGGGTGACCCAGGAGACGAAGCACTTCCTGCGCGCCGACGCGGTGGAGATCCTGGAGGCCTCCCCGGACCGGGTACCGGCCCCGTGCCCGTTCACCGGCCCGGGCCGGTGCGGGGGGTGCGACTGGCAGCACGCCGCGCTGCCGGCCCAGCGAAAGCTGAAGGCCGCCGTGGTCGAAGAACAGCTCCGCCGCGTCGCGGGGATCGAGCGCGAGGTCGTCGTCGAGGAGGTCCCGGGCGCCCCGGACGGCCTCGGCTGGCGCACCCGCATGCAGTTCGCCGTACGCCGCGACGGCGCGGTCGGCCTCCGCCGGCACCGCTCGCACACCATCGAGCCCATCGACGAGTGCCTGATCGCCCACCCGCAGGTGGAGGTCCTGGGCATCGAACGCAAGCGCTGGCCCGGCGCCGCCGGCGTCGAGGCCATCGCCTCGGCCGGTACGGGCGACCGCCTCGCGGTCCTGTCCTCACGCGGCCGCGCCCGCGTCCCGCGCATGGACGCACCGGTCCGCCTGGTCAGCGGCAAGCCCGACAAGCCGCCGTTCGTCCGCGAGGACGTGGCCGAGCGGTTGTGGCAGGTGTCGGGGAGCGGCTTCTGGCAGGTCCACCCGGGCGCCGCCCAGACGCTCGCGGACGCGGTCCTCGACGCGCTGGAGCCGCGCCGCGGCGACGTGGCCGTGGATCTCTACTGCGGCGCGGGCCTGTTCGCGGGAGTGCTGGGCGAACGCATCGGCCCGGACGGCCTGGTCGTGGGCGTCGAGACGAACGCCCAGGCGGTCCGCGACGCCCGCTTCAACCTGCGCGACCTGCCGCACGTCTCGGTGGAGCGCGGCGAGGTGGAGGACGTGCTGGAGGAGCTCCAGCTCGGCCGGGGCAAGACCAAACTCAACCGCGCGGACCTGGTCGTCCTGGACCCGCCCCGCACCGGCGCGGGCCGCGAGGTGGTCAAACGCGTCGCCGAACTGGCGAACCGCCGCATCGCGTACGTGTCCTGCGACCCGGCCACGCTCTCCCGTGACCTGGCGTTCTTCTCCGAACAGGGCTGGGCCCTGTCCGGCCTCCGCGCCTTCGACGCCTTCCCGATGACCCAGCACGTGGAACTCCTGGCGACGCTGGTCCGAGGCTAGCCGCCCGGGCCCGTCAGCGTTTGCTGATGACGCCGCAGGCGATGCGGGCGCCGGAATCGCCGGTCTTGCGGCTTTCCGCGTCCGCGCCCGTCTTGCCGCCCGGCTCTCCGTAGCGTTTGGGGATGTTGGCCTGGTTGTCCGGGAGCGCGTGGATGATGATCGAGCTGCCGTCGCCGTCGAGCAGCCGGCGTACGCGGAAGCGGCTGGTCACGATCGTCGTGTGGCCGGTGCCGTCCGCGGCGATCAGGAGGGCCGGCAGGTCGCCCGAGTGGTCCGGGTGTGAGTGCGAGCCGAGGTCGAAGTGCGGACCGGCGCTGGCGAACGGGCTGCCGGTCTTCGGGTCGATCGACTTGGCGTCGCAGACGCCCTTCTTGTGGATGTGGAAGCCGTGGTAGCCGGCCGGCAGACCCTTCGCGGCTACGGTGATCTTGGACTTGAGGCGGCCCTGGTCCTCGACGCGCATCGAGCCGACCGTCTTGCCTGCGGCATCCTTGATCACGGCGCCGACGGGGACGCCGGACCGGCCGAAGAGCTTGCCGGTCGCGGCGGCGCCGACCGTGGTCACGCCGGCGCCCAGGACGACGAGCGCGATCAGGTGGTGCTTGCCAGGCATGCCGTTCCCATACCCGTATTCGACCACGGAGAGTCGCAACATCGTCACCGGACGTACGGTCAGACCTCGGTGATCGGGCGGTCCAGCGGAGTGCGGCCGCGGGCCAGCAGCCAGACCATCGCCCCCAGGGCGGCGACCTGGAGCGGCCAGCCCATGACGACCTTGGCCGCGCCGAGCCACGCCACGTGGCCGGCGAGGTAGAGCGGGTACTGCACCGCCACACGGATCAGGCACGGGATCAGCAGCAGCCACGTCAGCCGGGAGCACAGGCGCACGATCTCGCGGTCGCGGTGCCAGGCGGTCGGGTCGCCGGTGACCGAGCCGATGATGAAGCCCACCAGCGGCCAGCGGACCACGATCGACAGCAACATCACGGCGGCGTAGCCCGCGTTGTAGAGAATGCCCGGCAGGAAGGCGTCCTCGGCCTTGCCCGAGCGCAGCGCGAACAGGGCCGCGATCGCGATGCCGAAGATGCTGTTGAGCACGAACTGGACGGTGGACCGCTGCGCCAGGCGTACGACCAGCAGGATCACCGCGAGACCCGCGCCGATGCCCAGCGACAGCCGCAGCTCCTTGGAGGCGATCCAGGAGACGGTGAAACCGATCGTCGGGATGGCCGCCTCGACCACGCCGCGCGCGCCGCCCAGCGCCTTGGCCAGCTGGGCGCGGACCGCCTCCTCGACGGTGTCGTACGCGGCGGCCTTCTCCGGAGCCGCGCCGTCCGCCGAAGCCGCACCGTCCGACGAAGCCGAGGACGAGGACGCCTCCGAGGCGCTCACGGACTCGGGCCGGGTCGGGTCGTTCACCTGACCTCCTCGCGGGCACCCGGGATGTCGATCACGCGCTGCCCCGCAGCTCGTAGCGCGGGTTGAACATGACCTTGCGGCCGTCCTGGAGGCTGACGAGGCCCTCCGCGCGCATGAGGCGGCCCGGCTCGATCCCGGCGATCCGCCGCCGCCCCAGCCAGACGAGGTCGATCACGTCGGATCCGTCGTACAGCTCGGCCTCGAGGGCGGGCGCTCCGCCGCGTGGACGCAATGTCACAGTGCGTAGCGTACCCGCTACGCAGGCACGACGTCGCTCGGCGCACGACTTGATCGGAGTGGCGCCCTCCGAGTCGCTGGTCTTGAGGAGTTCCTGGGCCTCGAGTTCGGCCTTGGTCGACGTCAGCCGGCGAAGGAACCCGCGCAGGCCTCGTGATCCCGAACCTTCGTCCGGCACGTCATCCATGATTGGAAAGAGTAAGCCATCCACCCAAGAAACAAACCGGCAGGAATGATGAGATAACCCTGGGCGCGTTCTCAGCGCTCGAAACGGTAGCCCATGCCCGGCTCGGTGATCAGGTGGGTGGGGTGGGACGGGTCGGCTTCGAGCTTGCGGCGGAGCTGGGCCAGGTACACCCGCAGGTAGCCGGTCTCGTTCGCGTAGGACGGGCCCCACACCTCGCGGAGCAGCTGCTGCTGGCTCACCAGCCGCCCGGCGTTGCGGACCAGGACCTCCAGGACGTGCCACTCCGTCGGGGTCAGGCGGACGTCCCTGCCGTCGCGGCTGGCCTTCTTGGCGGCCAGGTCGACGGTGAAGTCGGCCGTGGTGATCACGGCGCTCTCCTCCGGCGGTGCCGCCCGGCGGACCGCCGCGCGCAGACGGGCCAGGAGCTCGTCCATGCCGAACGGCTTGGTCACGTAGTCGTCGGCGCCCACGTCGAGCGTCTCGACCTTCTCCTCCGAGGCGTGCCGGGCGGTCAGCACGATGATCGGCACGTTCGTCCAGCCGCGCAGGCCCGCGATCACCTCGGCGCCCTCCATGTCGGGCAGGCCGAGGTCCAGCACGATCACGTCGGGGTGGCGGCGGGCGGCCAGGTCGAGGGCGGTACGGCCGTCCGGCGCGGCGTCCACCTCATAGCCACGGGCGCGCAGGTTGATGCGCAGCGCCCGCACGATCTGCGGCTCGTCGTCGACCACCAGAACGCGCGTCACGCCGGCTCCCCGGCTTCCACCGGCAACGTGAAGATCATCGTCAGCCCACCTCCGGGAGTGTCCTCGGCGTGCAGGTCGCCGCCGACGGCCTCGGCGAAGCCGCGTGCGACCGCGAGGCCGAGGCCCACGCCGTCGCCGCGCGGGCGGTCGCCGAGCCGCTGGAACGGCTCGAACATCTGGCTCTTGGCGGAGTCCGGCACGCCCGGCCCCCGGTCGGTGACCCGCAGCTCCACGGCGTGCCCGACCGACCGCGCCGAGATCCGGACCGGTTCGGTGCCCCCGTGCCGTACGGCGTTCTCGACCACGTTGGCCAGTGAGCGTTCCAGGAGGCCCGGATCGGCCACGACGGGCGGGAGGTCGTCCGGCACCTCGATCTTCACCTGGTCGCCGGGCACGTTCGCCAGCGAGGGCTGGAGCACCTCATCGATCGAGACCGGGCGGGCGAGCGGGTTGACGACGCCGGTCTGCAGGCGGCTCATGTCGAGCAGGTTGGCGACGAGGCGGTCCAGCCGGTCGGCCGACTCCTCGATCGTGGCGAGCAGCTCGGCCTCGTCGGCGGGGTCCCACTGGACGTCGCCCGCGCGCAGGCTGCTGACGCCGGCCTTGATCGAGGCCAGCGGGGTGCGCAGGTCGTGGGAGACGGCGGCGAGCAGGGCCGTACGGATCTTGTTGCCCTCGGCCAGCCGGCCGGCCTGCCGGGCCTGCTCGGCGAGCCGCCGGCGGTCCAGCGCGGCGGCGGCCTGGTAGGCGAAGGCGGCGAGTACCCGCCGGTCGGCGGCCGGCAGCACCCGGCCGCGCAGGGCGAGGATCAGTACGTCGCTGACCTGGACGCGTACGTCGGCGTCGCCCGGCAGGTCGCACGGCTCCGCACCCGCCGAGGCGACACGTGACCAACCGTCGCCGGCGCGTTCCAGCAGCGCCACCGAGGCCAGCCCGAACGTCTCCCGTACGCGTTCGAGCAGCTCAGGCAGGGCGTCCTCACCACGGAGCACGCTCGTCGCCAGCATGCTCAGCGTGGTCGCCTCCGCGCGGGCCCGCGCGGCCTGGGAGCTGCGCCGGGCGGCGAGGTCGACCACGGTGGCCACCGCGACCGCCACCGCGACGAAGACGGCCAGCGCGAAGGCGTTCTCCAGCTCCGCCACCGTCAGCGTGTGCAGCGGTGGAGTGAAGAACCAGTTGACCAGGAGGAACCCGGCGACGGCCGCCACGACCGCGGGCCACAGGCCACCGACCAACGCCACGCCGACGGTCAGCGCGAGGAAGAACAGCAGCTCGGTCGGGAGTCCGAGCCCCTCGCCCCGGATCGAGAGCAGCCCGGTGAGCGCGGGCGGGCCGAGCACCGCGAGCAGCCACCCGGCCGTCAGCCGCCGGCGGCCGAGCGACGTACGGCCCACGGTGGTCGGCCCACGGCCCTTGCCGGCGTAGTCGTGGGTGACGATGTGCACGTCGACATCGCCGGAGCGGCCCGCCACGGTCGCGCCGACGCCGGGCCCGGAGACGTACTGCCATCGGCTGCGGCGGCTCGATCCGAGCACGACCTGCGTGGCGTTCACCGCCTGGGCGAACTCGATCAGCGCGCCCGGCACGTCGTCGCCGGTCACCTGGTGGTACGAGCCGCCCATTCCCTCGACCAGGGCACGCTGGCGGGCCAGGGCCTCCGGCGAGCCGTCGGCCAGCCCCCCGGCCTTGGCGACGTGCACCGCCACGAGGTCGCCGTGCCCGGCACGCGCCGCGATCCGCGCGGCGCGCCGGATGAGCGTGTCGCCCTCCGGCCCGCCGGTCAGCCCGACGACGATCCGCTCACGTGCCTCCCAGGTCTGCTTGATCCCCTTCTCGTCCCGGTAGCGCGCGAGCGCCTCGTCCACGCGGTCGGCCACCCACAGCAGCGCCAGCTCGCGCAGGGCGGTGAGGTTGCCGACGCGGAAGTAGTCCGCGAGGGCGGCGTCGGCGCGTCCGGGCGGGTAGACGTCGCCGTGCGCGAGGCGGCGGCGCAGCGACTCCGGGGACATGTCGACCAGCTCGATCTGCTCGGCCCGCCGTACGACCTCGTCGGGCACCGTCTCGCCGCGTCGCATGCCCGTGATGCGCTCGGCCACGTCGGCGAGCGACTCCAGCTGCTCGACGTCGACGGTCGAGACGACGTCGATGCCGGCGGCGAGGATCTCCTCGACGTCCTGCCAGCGCTTGGCGTTGCGGGCGCCGGGCGCGTTGGTGTGCGCGATCTCGTCCACGAAGGCGACCTGGGGCGCGCGGGCGATCACCGCCTCGACGTCCAGCTCGGCGTGGCGCGGCGGCACGGCCTCCAGGCCGTCGAGCAGGGCGGCGGTACGCGGGCGGCCGTAGGTCTCGGCGAAGCCGACGACCAGGTCGGTGCCGCGCTCGCGGCGCCGTACGGCCTCGCTCAGCATGGCGTACGTCTTGCCGACCCCGGGCGCCGAGCCGAAGTAGATCTTTAGCCTGCCGCGCTCGACGATCACACTCACCCCCCACTACGCATTGTGTACCGGCGGGTGGCCGGGGGCCTCATCGAGGCGGAAGCGCAGCCGGCAGACGACCGCGTCGGTGTCGCGGCGCAGGGCGTGGGCGAGCACCGCGCCGCGCTGGTTCTGCAGGACGCGCTGCCAGACGTGGGCGGGTTCGACCTCGGGGATGAGCACGAAGACGTGCCGCTCACCGACGCCACGTACGTAGTTCACGACCGGGTCCACGAGCCGCCGGTGCTCGTCGGCCACCAGCGTGAGGTTGACGTCGGGCGCCCAGCGCTCCCACGCCTGGATGAACTCCAGCGTCTCCTCGGGCTCGTCCGGGTGGGTCACCCGCACGGCGACGACCCGGTCGCCGAGCGAGAGCGCGGCCGAGATCGCCTCTTCGGTCAGCCGGTTCACCCCGCCGACCGGCACGATCGCCAGGGACCGCCGGGGCCGTGGGCGCGCCGGGACCTCGCCCAGCTCCAGCCGTTCCCCGATCCGCCGGTACGCGCGCTCGACCCGGGACATGAGCCAGACCATGAGCGGCATGGTCAAGACGATCAGCCAGCCGCCTTCGGGGAACTTCGTGACGGTGACGACGATCGCGGCCAGCCCGGTCAGCAGCGCCCCGAGGCCGTTGAGGGCGGCCCGCGGCCGCCAGCCGTACGGGCGGTCGGTCCACCAGTGCCGCACCATGCCGGCCTGGGAGAGCGTGAAGCCGACGAAGACCCCGATGGCGAACAGCGGCACGAGCGTGTTCATGTCGCCGCCGGTGCCGATGAGCAGCAGGGCGCCGGTGGCGGCGAGGAAGAAGATGCCGTACCGGTGCACCTGGCGTTCGGCCCGGAGCGCGAACAGGTGCGGCAGGTGGTTGTCCTTGGCCAGCAGCCGCGCGAGCACGGGCATGCCGCCGAAGGAGGTGTTGGCGGCCAGGGCCAGCAGCACGACGGTGGCGAACTGCACGACGTAGTAGCCGATCCCGTGTCCCAGCGAACCCTCTGTGACCTGGGACAACACCGTTACGCCGGCCACCGGGCGCACGTGGAACGACGCGATCAGCACGGAGATGCCGATCAGCATGACGCCGAGCAGGGCGCCGAGCGCGACCTCGGCCCGCTGCGCCCGCCGTACGCGGGGCCGCCGGAAGGAGGGCACCGCGTTGGCGATCGCCTCGACGCCGGTCAGCGCCGCGCAGCCGTTGGCGAACGCCCGCAGCAGCAGGAAGACGCCGACGGTCCGCAGGCTGTGCGCCTGCGCGGTGACGGCCGCGACGGGCCGGTCGCGGAACATCCCGACGACGATCACGACGAGCACGGACAGCACGAAGATCGCGGTGGGCACGATGAAGAGCCGTGCGCTGTGCGCGATTCCGCGCAGGTTGACGGCGGTGACCAGGACGAGCACGGCCAGGCACAGCCAGACGGTGTACGGGAGCAGCCCGGGTGCGGCGGAGGTGAGCGCGGCCACGCCCGCGGCGATCGAGACCGCCACGTTGAGGACGTAGTCGACGACGAGCGAGGCCGCGGCGACGAGGGAGGCGCGCCGGCCGAGGTAGGTCCTGGCCACTCCGTACGCTCCGCCGCCCTGGGGGAACGCGGCGATCACCTGGCGGTAGGACAGGGTGAGGACGCCGAGCAGCGCGGCGATGGCCAGCGTGACCGGGAGCGTGTAGCCGAGCGCCGCTCCCCCTCCGGCGGCCAGCACGATGACGATGGCCTCCGGGCCGTACGCCACCGAGGCCATGGCGTCGAGGGACAGCGCGGCCAGGCCGCCGAGCACGGACAGGCGGTCGCGTTCGGCCGGGACCTGACGCTCCGGGGCGCGGCGTACCGAGAGCACGCTCATCTTCGGTGGATCTCCTACGGCTCGAACCGGTAGCCCATGCCGGGCTCGGTCACCAGGTGGCGGGGGCGGCCCGGGTCGACCGGCAGGCGCCACCGGGCGGTCGTGAGGTGGATCGGCGGGGCGACCGCCTTGGCCTCCAGGTCGATCAGGTGGCCACCGAGCCGTACGGTCGGCGGCTCGTCCTCGACGGCCAGGACGCGCGTCACCGGCTTCGCCTCTCACGCACGGAATCGACGTCGGAGACCGGCGCCGGGCCGGCCGGATCCGGTGTGTACGCGGGCAGCGTGACGATCATGGTGAGCCCGCCGCCCGGTGTGTCGTCGGGGTCCAGCGTGCCGCCCATGGCCTCCACGAGGCCGCGCGACAGGGCCAGGCCGAGTCCGACGCCGGTGTCGTTGTCACGGTCGCCGAGCCGCTGGAAGGGCAGGAAGACGCGGTCGCGCTCGGCTCGGGGGATGCCCGGCCCGCGG
>Ga0247774_1001003_pt1 | contig 14240 bp, 8 predicted proteins | sample UWRJL001104B6_FD_179933 | JGI IMG/M metagenome (GOLD analysis project Ga0247774, IMG submission 179933) | Plant litter microbial communities from Arlington Agricultural Research Station in Wisconsin, United States - UWRJ-L001-104B-6 | ecosystem: Environmental > Terrestrial > Plant litter >... | reverse complement strand
AAGAGTTGGGATTTGAAGGTTTGATCGTGACGGATGCTTTGGTGATGGGCGCGATCGCCAATAAGTACGGCCCTAATGAAGCTGCTGTTTTGGCTGCTGAGGCTGGTGCTGATGTTTTGCTGATGCCCCTTGACCCGGAAGGGGCGATTCTCGCTGTCTGCGAAGCTGTCACTCAAGGGCGGCTTTCCATAGCACAAATCAAGGAATCTGTCAAGCGAATTTGGTCGGCTAAAGCTAAAGTCGGTTTGCCGATTTCTGACCCCCCCCAAGCTTCGGGGGGGAGGAAGAATCTAGAATCGATCGAGTCGATCGACTTAAGTTTGCTGGCAAATCCACAGGCAAGGTCAACTGCTGCGGATATTTTGCGAGATTCTTTGAAATTTGGAGGTTCTCTGCCTTTAATGGCGAAAAAGCCCGCAGAAAACCAGCTTTTGCGGAATTTGATTATTGTAGATGATGTTTTGGGGTGCGAGTTTTTGGGCAACCACACTCCGGCGATTGCCCTTCCCGAACAGTTTGGTTACGAATTGCAACTGATTGACGATCGCACAGGGGCGATCGCTGATAATACAGGTGCAGAGGATTTTTCTCCGACACTGCTGCAAATTTTCATTCGCGGCAATTGCTTCCGAGGCAGTGCTGGTTTGACCGAAGCAGCTCAAGATTGGTTTAAGAAATTATTAAACACGGGAGAACTGCAAGCTGTCTTAATTTACGGCAGTCCCTACGTTTTAGAGCAATTTTTGCCACACTTGCCTCCGAGTATTCCTTATGTATTTTGTTTTGGGCAGATGCCGGCCGCGCAATCTCTAGCTATGGAATTGCTGTTCGGCATTGACGCAACGGGCAATGCTTGAGCTGCCGGACTCGTGAATCCTTTCTCTGCTGCTGCGTCAGGACTTAAATTCATCGACCCGGTTTCTCGCAAGAAACTTTGCCTTTGGCAGGGAAGCATCCAGAAACCGAGAATCGGGTCCTGGTGCTTAAGTCCTGAATAGATACCAGTTTCAAAAAAGAATGCAACTGTAGGCCCGTGCTGCAAACCCATATCCAGTCAGTCATTCTCCATTCTCAAATCTAAAATCGCTCTACGGGGGCGCGACTCGACGGCTGTGTGCTAGCGCTCGCCGAACCTCTGACGCCGAAGTCGAAAATCTAAAATGCTATGAGCTTTGCAACAGATTTGCATACTAGCCGGGAAAATGGCTCGCGTCAATCAATCTTTAGACAGATCCGATCACTTACTCATCATTGTTAGAATTTTTAACTTAAGCGTAAGGAATTGTATACCTCTATACTGAAAAAATTTAACTTACATATTCGGAAATTTGGATTATATTATTAAAAAGGTGATAATTTTTTTTTTACTAAAACCTTGAGGGCGCATTATGATTCAGTCAACTATCAAAATCCAATACTCTTTAGATGTCATCCAGGATGAAGCCCGCCACCTCGTGCACGAGGGCGTGCTGAGCCGCCAACAGCCAATCTACACGCTCTGCCAATTCATTCCGCCCCGGGAATGGGCTTGCGTGGAGTGCGAGTTAGAAAAATGCGACTTCTTGCTGCGCGATCGTATCGCCGACTTGATCGGTTCTGAACAATGGGACAACGACTAAATTGGGGTTTTCTTAAATAGACCTCTGGCAAAAGTCCTTTTCATAAATTTATTGGACGGGCTCTTCGGCCCATCCCACAAGAGTTATTTTTTCTTGTGGGATGGGCCGAAGAGCCCGTCCTAGTTATTTTTGCAAGAGGTCTAATAAGTTGGCCAGTCAGTTTCCCAGTAAATTCCTGCTGTGTTAAAGACTCTTGATTCTTTAATCCTGGGAATTTTCGGCGCGCAATTTTTCCAACTCGACCCTCAGCGCTGCCATGTGTGCAGTTAATTCTTGAATCTCTAGCTTTGCGTCAGGTTGTACAACCGAGTCGGGAGCAGCGTCAGTGGCTGCATCGGATTGCTTGGGCGAGACGGATTCGCTGTCTGCATTCTCCCGATTACCCGGTTGAGAGAAAATAGTATCTACAAAATTCCGGGCTTCTCGATCGGTCATTTCTCCTTTTTCCAGCAATTCCGATGCTAGCTCGCCCAAATCAGACTTCAGTTTATCAAGATTTTCTTCTCGCTTTAGCGGATCTTGCAATGTCTCAATTAAAAAGGAAGTTGCACCTAAAGTTAGGTGAAATCCTGTTTGCAGCATTTGAGGCAGGTTGTCGGGATTCATCTAAAAATGCCGCTAGAACGTTTTTGTGAGTTTTTGGTTCGCCAGTTGCTCCCAAGTCGGCGCTCTCTGCCGCTTGGGAGCGGGAAGATGCGCAGTTGTGGGTCGCGATCGCGCGCCCGCCAGGAACTATCGGCCTTGGAGAGAATACTTTTTTTTGGGCGGATACTAATTGTATTATTACTTCGTAAATTGATAAATATCAACTGTAAATTTTTGTAACTATAAATAGAAACCTCCCCACTCGAAAAGTCAATCTATCAGGACTTACGCATCGGGGCGAGAAACCCGGTTTATAGGAAAAATTTGGGACGAGGAACGAGAAATACAGGAAGAAACCGGGTTTCATCACTCAGCGTGCATAAATCCTATTTAAGATTTGAGATGGGGAGATTTGAGGTTGAATCGAGTTAAGGATACAGCGCCTCACCTGTGGATGGGTCAAATATAAATAGTCGATCGAAGTCAAGCTGTACCCTCAGCCGATCGCCCGATCGCAAGCGAACATTCGCAGGTACTTGCACCTGTACAGTAGTTTCAGCGCTCAATAAAGGCAAACTCGCCCGGATTAAAGTTTCTCGCCCCAGAGGTTCCACTACTTTTACCTCTAAATCGAGAGGGACTTTTTCTAATGCCCAAATATCGGTTTTCAAATCATCATCTTCTGCTGTTTGTGGCGTAAAGATTTCTATATTTTCGGGACGGATGCCCAATTCTAATCCTTGTTCTTCTCTCGGCTGCAATTTTTTCTGAATCGAGGGCGGACAGGCTAAATGTTGATTTCCCACTAAAAAGGATTCGTTAGTATAAATTGCAGGCAAAATGTTCATGGCGGGATTGCCTAAAAATGTGGCAACCATGCGGTTAGCTGGTTTGGCATAAATGCTTTGCGGGTCTCCAATTTGTTGAATTTTTCCCTTATTTAAGACTACAATCTTATCAGCTAAAGTCATCGCTTCCACTTGGTCGTGGGTAACGTAAACTGTGGTAATTCCCAGCCGTTGATGCAGTTGTTTGAGTTCTGCTCTAGTGTCGTCTCGCAGTTGAGCATCGAGGTTAGAAAGCGGTTCATCTAAAAGGAATACTTTCGGTTCGCGCGCGATCGCCCTTCCCAGTGCTACCCGCTGCTGCTGTCCGCCTGATAGCTGTTTGGGCTTACGCTTCAGGAGGTGGTCGATCGAGAGCGATCGGGCTACTGTTTCGACTCGTTCTTGAATTTTAGTCGGGTCAACATTCCGCATCCGCAATCCAAAAGCCAGATTTTCCGCCACAGTCATGTGCGGGTAAAGCGCGTAATTTTGAAACACCATTGCAACGTCCCGCTGTCTCGCCGGAATGTTGTTAACTAAATTATCTCCGATGTAAAGATTGCCGGAAGTTGCTGTTTCTAAACCTGCAATTGTCCGCATAATTGTCGATTTTCCGCAGCCGGAAGGCCCGACTAATACCCAAAATTCCCCGTCCGGGATTTTGAAGCTGATGTTTTCGATCGCGGTGACGTTTTGGTAGCGTCTGGTAATATTTTCTAAGCGAACATTTGCCATTTTGTGACTGTAATTGGTAATTGATAATTAGTGATTTTTACCTTCAGTCTTCAGCCTTCAGAAAACTGTTCCAATTCTAAAACTGTGCGGTCTAATTCTTCAACTAGAGGCGTTGATTCAGCTTGGCGGAATGCTTCTACTAAAGAACGATAATACCAGAGAGAACCGTCTTTGCCACCTTTGAATCGTTCCCAAACACAGTCGCCCAATTGACGGTAATCTTTCAGGATCGATCGAACATTATAAAGTTTATCAGCAGCCGAGACTAATCTCACTGAGCCAGAAGCTGTATAAATGCGATCGATATAAGCTTGTTTTCGCTGTCGCCAAGGGGGTTTCGGCGTCTCGTCACTGTCGGTACAGCCGTCTACAATCGCTGTGACGGTATCGCCTGCATCGGCGGCGGATGGCTTCGCGGGTGGTGGCGCCGCCTCGATCTTCGATCGCATCGTGAAGCAAAGCGGCGATCGCCTCATCTTCATTTGCCCCATATTCTAAAGCTATACTAGCAGTGCCCAACAAATGGGCAATGTAGGGAACCCCGGAACCTTTCCGGACTTGGGTAGCGTGCAATTCGGCGGCATAGGTGAGGGCTTCAGAAAAACGGTTTGAGAGAATCATGAAAGTCACATTTCTGAATTGCTATGATATATAAATTATAGGGCTAAGTTGAAAAGACAAAATCTACCAACTTCAATCATGTCATAAAGATGCGATCGAGAGCGATCGTGTGTAAACTTAAAATCATCAAAAAGAGGTGGCGCTTGTGACAGTTACTACAATTTCAACCAAAAATGCCGACAAAAAATTAGAGCCAGAATCACAGCCAAAATTAGAAGTTATAGCAGAAATACAGCCCGAATCTGAGCAAGAAGAAAAAGTCATATCTCTTGAAGAGTTTTTAGTCAAGCCTGCTGATAGAATGGAATGGGTTGACGGCAACTTAGTGGAGAAAACAGGAATGACATTCAAGCATGGTCTCGCTCAATCTAAATTATCTACGTACTGGAGAAATTATAAAGACTCCAGCGGACAGAGAGGAGAAGTGCTTACAGAAGTCCTTTGCCGCACTAGGAAGCAGGGTCGCCGTCCCGATGTTGCTTACATTACTCCTGAACTGCTGCCAGAATCAGGCAATTTTACAGCATTTTCCCAAAGTTTTCCTTTGATAGCGGAAGTTGCTTCCCCCGAAGATAGCGGCGAAGAGTTATTTGCGAAAGCTCAGGAATATTTGGAATCGGGATGTTTAGAAGTTTGGTTGCTATTTCCTGAAGCTAGATTAATATTTGTGAATGCAGGGCAACGCTGGCAGTTGTTTAATGCAGATGAAGTTGTTAACACTCAAACTGTACTTGCAGGCTTTAGCGTAGCCGTCAGTGAGTTGTTGGCTTGAGGAATTTTTTAAACTAATTTATTAAAACCATACAACTTAAATAAAAAAAGAAATTTCAGGTTAGAGATTTTAGGTTAAGACTTGGTTTAATGAGAAAGTGGGAGGATTAAAATCGAGTTTAAGATAGCTCAAACTACAGGTGACGAAAGAAGTATTGATACAGTCGCTTGCGATCGATATATAAAGTTACGCTTTTGCCAATCAACGTCAAAGACATTTTTCTGGATTTGAATGAGGCGGCAACTCAACTTCATGATAATAGACGGGTAATCAACTTTTCTTCGTCTGTTACCAGTTTGATTTTGCCGAGTTATGGCCTTTACTCAGGAACCAAATCAGCGGTATAGTTGTTAGCAGGGGTGTTTGCAAAAGAAGTCGGAGCGCGGGGCATCACAGTTAAAAATTTTTCTCCACCACCTACAAATACTGACTTGTTTCTAGAGGGTAAAGTGGTTTAATACCCTAACCACTATAATTAAGGTATCTCTAAGGGTGCTATCTATCCATGCCCGAGCCCGATGTATTTATTACGTTTGGCATCACTCAAGAAGAGAAAAAATTAATAAAGAAATATTGCGCGGCCCAAGTGAGAAATCAAACCTGTTGTGCTAAGAGCTCTGATTAGGGGACTGAGGCTTAGACTTAAAAGGACTGAACCTTTAGGGTAAGCAGATTCCTCCCACGACTAGAAGCCGAGGGCTTTCTATGCGATTTTCTCTAAGCGGTAGTCTTCGAGGGGAATGGGGTGTAGAGATTTTTCGTGGAATGCGATCGCCTTTAAATTTGAGCCAGAACGATCGCCCGATCTAATAAAAATCACACTCCGCTAATAGATCGCCCGCCGATCGCAGTCTACCAGCCACTCCACCAATCAACGGCACATCAACCAACGAGGGCGATTGTTGCACTTGGGCGAACAACAGAAAACCACTCGCAACTTGCTAATGCGACTGCTTGTTGGAGGTACGACATTAATTGTTAGCGTCCGTGTCTAGCCAGGAATTTAAGCGCCTTGAAAGCTCTACCAAGGTGGATTGAACATCAAGCTAGCAATTCCTCAAGTCTATTTTCCATACAAGCAACTAGCATTTCTATGTCAAACTCATCCCTGAATCTATCTAAACCTAAGTACAAACTTTCCCTGCGATCGCTCTTGATTGTCCCCTTTGTACTACAAATCTTCGTAGCAGTTGGACTAACGGGATATATTTCCCTGCGGAATGGACAGAAGGCAGTCAATGATGTTGCCAGTCAGTTACGTCAAGAGATGAGCGATCGCCTCAACCTGCAAGTTCTGAACTATTTGGAAAAACCTTATATTGCCGGACAAGCGATCGTAGCTGCCGCCCAAGAGGGTCAGCTTGATTTAACAGATTTCACCAAACTGGAACGAACGTTGTGGCGGTTAGTCAGCCAAAATACCCTCGAAGACGTGCAAATTGGTTTAGAGGACGGCATGAATATTGCCCTAGATACAACAATCAATGACGGCATCGTTTCTCGCCTCAGTGACAAAGCGCGTCTACCTCAACGCCAATTCTACAAACTTGACGATCGAGGTCAACGGGTGGCACTGCTCAAAACTCAGGCAGAGTTTGACCCCCGGACTCGACCCTGGTATCAAGTTGTACAGAAAGCCGGAAAACCAACCTGGACATCTGTGCCCTACCTTAGCAGTTCGTATCAATCGGCTACCATGGCTCTATCCCAACCGATTTACAAAAGCGATGGAACGTTACTAGGGGTGCAAAAAAGTACCTTTCGGCTGGACAAGATTCATCGTTTTCTGAGCGCGTTGAAGGTGGGTCAAACGGGACAAACGTTTATCGTAGATCGATCGGGCAATCTGATTGCCAGTTCAAAGATCGGCCAGCCTTACATTCTGGATCTTAAAAATGAGGAGTTGCAACAAATTGCTGCCGTCAAGTCTGAAAGTTCTGTAATTCGTGCGACAGCGCAAGCTATCCTCGATCGATTTGGCAACTACAACGCTATTGCACAGAATCAACAGCTTGATTTTATGCTGGCAAACCAACGGCAGTTCGTGCAGGTTTCCGCCATTCGAGACGGACGAGGTATCGATTGGTTCAGCGTCGTTGTTGTGCCTGAATCAGATTTCATGGCACAAATCAATGCCAATACTCGCACCACAATTTTGCTGTGTCTAGGGGCTTTGGCAGTGACGACTATACTGGGTCTTTTTACTTCGCGTTGGATTACCGAACCGATTTTGCAGCTACAAAAAGCCAGTCAGGCGATTAGTTCCGGACAGTTGGATCAAACACTTCAGGTGCAAGGCATTAGTGAATTAGAATCCCTGGCAGATTCCTTTAACCAGATGGCAAGTCAACTCAAAGCCTCCTTTATCGAACTGGAAAGCCGGGTTGAGGAACGCACCGCAGAACTGAAAGAAGCAAAACTGGTAGCTGATGGCGCGAACCAAGCAAAAAGCGAATTTCTCGCCAACATGAGCCACGAACTCCGCACTCCCCTCAACGGTATTTTGGGCTATGCTCAAATCCTCAACCGCAGCAGCGCGTTGCCAGCGAAAGAACGTCATGGGGTAGAAATAATTCACCAGTGCGGTTATCATTTGCTGACGCTGATTAACGATGTGTTGGACTTGTCCAAAATTGAAGCCGGTAAATTAGAACTCACACCTCAAGCGATTCACTTTCCCTCATTCCTCCAAGGTGTCGCTGAAATCTGCCGCATTCGTGCCGACCAAAAAAACATTGACTTCGTTTACGAGCCCGATCCACAGTTGCCTGAAGGGATTTTTGCCGATGAAAAACGGCTGCGTCAGGTGTTACTCAACTTGGTGGGAAATGCGATTAAATTCACCGACAAAGGTTCTGTTACGCTCCAGGTTGCCGTAGTTGAAAATCATCCCAATCCGTCCACTCGTTCTTTCAAATTTCAAGTTGAAGATACGGGCGTAGGAATTGCGCCCGATGATTTGGATAAAATTTTCCAGGCTTTTGAACAAGTGGGCGATCGCCAGCGCCAAGCCGAGGGTACGGGTTTAGGATTGGCGATCAGCCAAAGGATTGTCCAACTCATGAACGGACAAATCCAAGTTAACAGCCAACCCGGAGTCGGGAGTGAGTTCTTTTTTGAGGTGGAACTGGCGATCGCCACCGATTGGGTACAGCAAAACTCCTTCACAACAGGAAAACAAATTATTGGTTATGAAGGACAACGACGCAGCATACTTGTGGTAGACGATCGTTGGGAAAACCGAGCCGTTCTGGTCAACTTGTTAGAGCCACTAGGATTCCAAGTTAGTGAGGCAGAAAATGGACAAGCAGGATTGGAAAAAATACGACAGTCTCAACCTGACTTAGTGATTACAGACTTGGCAATGCCAGTCATGGACGGCTTTGAACTGCTCAAACAAATTCGCAGTGCAAAGGATTTGCAACACCAGAAGATCGTGGTCTCTTCTGCATCAGTAGCACAAGCCTATCGAGAGATGAGTTTAGACGCAGGGGGAAATGGTTTCCTCGCAAAGCCAGTGGAAGTCAGTGAATTATTTAACCTCTTAGCCACTCATTTGGAATTGGAATGGAAATATGAAATGACAGGTTCAAACAACTCTAAATTATCCACTTCAACCACTGCATTAGAGAAGCCAGACAGAATTATTATTCCTTCCCCGGAAGAGTTAAAAACGTTACTAGAATTGGCACAGCAAGGCAACTTAAAACGGCTACGAGCGCACACAGAGCATCTTGCTCACTCTAACCCTCGCTACGCTGATTTTGCCTCACAAATTATTCAGCTTGCCAAGCAATTTAAAGACGAAGAGATTGAAGAGTTGCTACAACAACACCTCACAGAGAAGAAAGCCGATGTCTAGTCCTGAATTAATTCTGGTGGTGGATGATACCCCTGCAAACTTAGAAGTAGTTTGTGAAACCTTAAGTGATGCGGGATACGAAGTAGCAACCGCAATCAACGGCGATCGCGCTCTCAAGAGAGTCCAAGCTTATCCTCCCGCTCTGATATTGCTGGATGTTCAAATGCCAGGAATAGACGGCTTTGAAACCTGCAAACGTCTGAAGGCAGAGCCGAAAACAGCCAGTATTCCCATCATTTTTATGACGGCTCTATCCGATGCTGATAGTAAGGAGAAAGGATTTGACGTGGGTGCTGTGGACTACATCACCAAACCATTTCAAGAAAAGGAGATGCTAGCACGGGTGAAAACTCATTTGCAGCTACGACAGTTAACTAAAAATCTCGAACAGCGCGTAGCTGAGCAAACGGCAGATTTAGAAGCAGCAATTACACAACTGCAACAGTCTCAGATTCATTTAGTACAGACAGAAAAAATGTCTGCTTTGGGCAATTTAGTGGCGGGTGTCGCCCACGAGATTAATAATCCGCTTGGCTTTATTGCTGCCAATCTGAAACCAGCTCAAAACTATATTAAAGACCTCTTTCAAGTGATAGCTCTCTACCAAAAAGAACTCGCTGCTCCAAGTGCCACGCTTAAGGCATTCTTGGAGGAAGTAGAGTTGGATTTTTTACAAGAGGATTTACCGAAGTTAATCGATTCGATGCAAAAAGGAGTCGCTCGCATTAACGCAATCAGCACCAGTTTAAGAACTTTCTCGCGTTCGGATTGCGATCGCCCCATTGCTTGCAATATCCACGACGGCATTGACAGCACAATCTTGATTCTCAAGCATCGCCTCAAAGCCAACGAATGTCGCCCGGAAATTGAAGTCATCACAGACTATGGCGATCTGCCACAGGTAGAATGCTTTCCGGGACAGTTGAATCAGGTATTTATGAATCTGCTGGCAAATGCGATCGATGCCCTTGAGGAATCAAATCAAGGACGCAGTTTTGCTCAGATTAAAGCCAAACCCAACCAGATTACTGTCAAGACCCAATTGTTCCAATCTCAGGCAGTGATCGCAATTCAGGATAATGGGATTGGCATGACTCCTGCGGTGAAGCAAAAAATCTTTAAGCATCTGTTTACCACCAAAGGCGTAGGGCAAGGAACAGGGCTGGGATTGGCGATCGCTCATCAAATCGTAGTCCAGCAACACTCTGGAACTCTAGAAGTTAACTCAACTTTAGGTGAAGGTACAGAGTTTGTGATTTCTATTCCGGTAAAGGCGATCGCTGTAAAAGACATTCAGGCAAAGATCTGCGTTGACGCAGTATAACAAATCGTTGCAGCGGCGGCATAAAGATGATGGGTGATACTGCAAAGGCGCTCTGCCGCCACTTAACTCAACCGTTGTTATCCATACCATTAACGGAACAATCCCCGTATGCCAAATGAATCATCGCCTCCTTTCTTCCCCAAGCTCTTTAAAGTGCCATTACAGGCGATCCTAATTGTCCCATTCGTTATTCAAACGGTGGGGACAGTGGGTATTGTCGGTTATCTTTCCTTCCGGAATGGACAGAAGGCAGTGAACGATGTAGCTGCTCAGTTACGCAACGAGACGAGCAATCGCATCGCGCAAAATCTAACTCACTTGGTTGCCAGTCCTTTTCAAGCGTTTGAAAGTTATGAAGCTGCACTAAGCCAAAACCGGATCGACCTTAATAACGGAAGGGATATAGAGAAGTTCCTGTGGCGACAACTTCCTGCCTTTAGGAATCTCAGCCTGACAGCGTTGATTACAACCAACCAAGAGTTTTTTGGGGCTGAGCGGCAAGATGATGGTGCGATCGTGATCCGCACTTCTGAAGAAGAAAATAACCGTGCGCTGACAACCTACCGTACTAACTCAAGTGGCTCACGACTCGAAGTCATAAACGCTGGCAAGCCGAACTTTGACCCGCGCAAACGACCCTACTACAAAATTCCAGTCCAACAGAGGGAAGCAACCTGGGGAAAAGTGTTTCCGCACATCACTGGCAAAACGATGTATATTGCGCCTGGGAAACCCATATACAACTCCGCAGGTGAGCTGCAAGGCGTGTGGATGGCGAGCTTAAACTTGTCAATGATTGGGGATTTTCTCAGAAGCCTGAAAATAGGAACAACCGGACAAAGTTTTATTGTAGAGCGCTCTGGAAAATTGATTGCCACCTCTACAGGCGAAAAACCGTTCCGATATTATGCAGACAAAGTTGTGCAACTCCCAGAACAGCGGGTTGAACGACTCAATGCGATCGATAGCGAAAATTCCACCACTCAGAAAACAAGCCAGTTTTTGCTAGAGAAGTTTCAAGATTTCGACCAGATCCAGGGATTTCAGCAGCTTGAGTTTTCCCTTAACGGTGAACGCCAGTTCGTGCAAGTTACTCGTTTTCAAGATGGCAGGGGCATTGACTGGCTGGTGGTTGTCACCGTTCCAGAATCAGACTTTATGGCACAAATTAATGCCAATACTCAAAGTACGATTTTGTTAAGTCTACTGGCGCTAGCTATTTCTCTGGGAATTGGCATACTCACCAGTCGCTGGATTGCTCAACCGATTTTGCAGCTCAATCAAGCATCTTCGACAATGGCTGCCGGATATCTGAGTCAAGCGGTGACAGAATCATCCGTGTATGAGTTGCAACAACTCACCCAGTCCTTTAACCTTATGGCTCAACAGTTACAGGAATCATTTAACACGCTGGAACAAGCCAATGAACAATTAGAGCATCGAGTCGAAGAACGCACGGCCGAGCTAAAAGCGGCAAAGCATGAAGTTGAAACTGCCCTCAGAGAACTACAACTGGCCCAGACTAAACTGATTCAAAGCGAGAAAATGTCGAGTTTGGGGCTGCTAGTTGCCGGAGTTGCCCATGAAATCAATAACCCAGTGAATTTCATCTATGGCAATCTCCGTCATGCCGATGAATACACTCAAGAACTCTTAAAACTCGTGCAAGCCTACCAGACTCATTACCCCAATCCTCCAGCAGCGATCGCACAGTTGTCAGAGGCGATGGATTTAGATTTTATGGTTAAGGATCTATCTAAGGTGATCGAATCAATGAAAGAGGGGGCGCGACGAATTCGACAAATTGTCTTAGCATTACGAACATTCTCTCGACTGGATGAAGCAGAAGTTAAATCAATCAATATCCATGATGGCATTGATAGCACGCTGGTTATTCTGGGTAACCGTCTCAAGCCCAAGCTGAATCATCCAAAAATAGAAATCCTGCGAAACTATGGTTCTCTTCCCCTGGTGGAGTGCTATCCGGGACCACTCAATCAGGTTTTTATGAACATCTTATGTAACGCCATTGACGCCATTGAAATCGCGCTCAAGCATGGAAAACAAATTACTCCCACAATCTCCATTCATACGGGCCTCATCGACGAGAGTCGGGCCCAGATCCGAATTAGGGATAACGGCAACGGCATTCCAGAAGCTATCAAACAGCAAATCTTTGACCCCTTCTTTACAACCAAGCCGGTTGGAAGTGGCACTGGCATGGGACTGGCAATTAGTTATCAAATCATCACTGACCGACATCAGGGCACTTTAAGTTGCAGCTCACAATCTGGAGAAGGTACGGAGTTTGTAATTCAAATTCCGCTCACACAGAAGTTGAGACCTGAGAAGGTATCTAGAGAGTGAGTATTGGTCATTGGATCGTGCGATCGCACGGCACGCTCAGTCGATGAAACAAGCGACAAAGGACTGGTTCACAACAGGAAGATGACCATGATTAAAGGTTCTTTATTCCTTGGCTGAATTCTATCTGAACTCTCGAAGTTTCCGCCCGTTAGCGCAGGCCGGGCGAGACGATCGCTCCTTCAAACTATCCAAACTATTGATATAGTAGTACGCGGTGCAAAAAACGGTAAACCATGACAGCCACAAATCTAGTCAATAAATTTGAGTACAAACCCCTATACAAACCCAATCAGTTAATTTGCGGAACGGGGCAAACAGCCATTGTCAGCGGCTGGACAGTAAAAAGTGCGATCGGCAAAAAATTACAACCCAACGAATTTGCTGTCATCGGACAACTGTACTCTCCTACTCGCGGCATCAACTTCTTAATTAGAAACTTGCTGTGCAATCCCCACGTCCGCTTTTTAGTAATTCTCAACGCTACCAAAGAAGACCGCAACTCGGGTGCGGCCGCGTGCTTGCTCGACTTTTTTCGCAACGGCTTTGAAGCCGGCAAAAGCGATACTGGGAGAGATTGCTGGCTAATTAAATCTTCAATATTTGGCTACATCGATATTGAAATAGCAGCAGAAGCCTTAGAACTATTGCGTCATTCCATCGAATGGAAAGAAGCAAATAATATAGCAGATACAGTGACATTTGTCAAGTCTTTTTCCCAAAAAGAATCTGTTGAACCTTGGGGAGAACCGGTAACTTTTCCGCTAGTCGAAATCGTCCCGACTGTACTCCCCGGTCAGAAATACGGACACAGAATTGAAGGCAAAACTATCGCCGAAACTTGGGTAAAAATCATCCACCGAATTAAGACTACCGGCACGCTGCGACCGACTGGTTACGACGGACAGTGGCAAGAATTAATCGACTTAATGGCAGTGATTACAGATGAACCTGCGGAGTTCTATTTTCCTGAACCGAATTACTTACCAATAGACCGTGATTTCCTCGAACAGTACAAACCGCAAATGCTGGAAGATGCCCCGTATAGCGAAGGGATTAAATATACCTACGCACAGCGGATGCGGTCGTGGTTTGGACGAGATCAAATTGAAGAAGTTATTGTCAAACTAATTAAGGAAATTGACGCGGCAAGTGCTGTAATTAGTTTGTGGGATGCCGGGGGAAATATTAACAGAAGGCCTGACGGTTCCTCGGATCACCAACACAGCGGCAGTCCTTGTTTGAATCACATTTGGGTGCGAGTTGTGGATGAGGAAATATCGCTAACCGCAACTCTCCGCAGTAACGATATGTTTGCGGCTTGGCCGGCAAATGCAATGGGTTTGCGGGCTTTGCAGCAGCACATTCGAGATGAAATTGCTCGGCGTTCCGATTATAATTTGACGATGGGCCCGTTGGTAACGCTGAGTCAATCGGCTCACTTGTATGACGATACCTTTGAAAATGCCGATCGACTAATTCAAACCCAATATGCTAAAATCTGCGAAGATCGAGACTTTTTCGATGCAGC
>Ga0247774_1001002_pt1 | contig 14251 bp, 15 predicted proteins | sample UWRJL001104B6_FD_179933 | JGI IMG/M metagenome (GOLD analysis project Ga0247774, IMG submission 179933) | Plant litter microbial communities from Arlington Agricultural Research Station in Wisconsin, United States - UWRJ-L001-104B-6 | ecosystem: Environmental > Terrestrial > Plant litter >... | reverse complement strand
AGGAAAAGGGAGGCCCCGATACGTCTTACGTCTCAAAAGAGACTCGAGGCCGCAACGAGAAACGCAGCAGCCAGAGAGGCACCTGTGGTCAGGCTCTTGACCGCGCTATTGGGCTTGTCCGAAGATCCTTCGCCAGAGTTGTCCGAACCCGAACCAGAGCCAGAGCCCGTGGGCGACGATGATGATTTAGTTCCGCTTTCCGAGGTCTCCGCATCAAAGTCCACGCTAGTACTTCGTTAGCAATATGTTCTACCACGGCCAGCATAAACGACACTTACGTCTTGACGCCCTTGCAGGACAGCTCAAAAATTGGTTCGGGGTCCAAGCTGGCGTTAAGGACACCCCAGCTGGGATCCTTGGAACCCTCAGGTATCCCTTGGAGCGTGAACCACCAGGTGTTAGTCGCGCCAAATAGGCTGCAGCCAACATCCTGCCAGTACTGCTGAGCATTATCGGGCGATGCCTCTGCATCGCCAACAGTCGAACCGGCCGTAGGCCAGCCCGTCTCTGTGATCCAGATCTCCTTACCCGGCGCCGCAGCCTTGGTATTGTCCAACGCTTCCTTGAAGAGCTTGCGGCCGTTCGAAATATCGTTGCCGTTGCCCTTCTCCCAATACGGGTAGCCATCAAACCCAATCCAGTCGCAGGCGTCAACGACGTCCTTGTTGGCGCCATCAACCCAAACGGACCATGTATCGACATGACCGACGGGAGCCTTCGCGAATTCCGTGTCCTTGATCGTGTCCCGAACTTGTCGGATGTAGCTGAGGACTTTGTCGGGCCCGGCACCAACAGGGGGCTCGGCACCGTCAAACTTGCTGTTCTCGAGCGCTGTTGGGGTGATGCGGTAGAGATCCTCGCTTCCAACCGAGATACCGACAAGCAACGGCGCCGCCTCCGGGTACTGCTTGATAGCGTTGTCGAGGCATTTGAGTTGAGTAGCGAAGGCTTCATCACCGGCCGAGGCCCACAGTCCGAGCAGGAGAGTGGTTTTCGTGCTTATGGCCGCAGGAATGGCTTCGATCGGGTCTGTCGTGTCTCCTTGCTGCTCGCGGATACATGTTTAGTGTCCGTTTAAGCCGTCGGGGCCTATCAAATTGAGGCTTTACTTACACACATGGTATACAGTCGAGCGCTATTAAAGGCGCCATCTGTGCCCGTCAACTTGTTGGCAGCACTGAACTCGGACTCGTAATCGGCTTCCACCTTGACTCCATTTCCTCCCTGCGCCCCGTAATTGAACCCCTGGACGGCTGCCGTCGCTCCCGACAGAAACGACGCAAAGGCGGCGATAGAACTAGCAGTGTGCATCGTGTCTAGAAGAATTAAGCGACACTCGATAATTTGCACTGTCGATAAGCCGTAGGCTGATGCCAAATAAGGGATTCAGAACCGTAACGATGGCAAAAGAATGGCCTTTTAAAGGTCACTGAGTTTGCTCCGTTCCAAACAGGGCAGTTACGAATGACCGGGCAAGAGAAGTGTCGTACCTTGGACGAAATTTAACAAACCTAGCGACAAAGGGAGCGACTAGAAACAAAGAAGTCGTAAACGAATGACGGTTACTTGGTGTTGGCTAGTGAAAGATCGAATAACGAGCGACAAGTGGCGAACAGGAGGTTTAAAAAGGGAATCTGCCCAAGATGGATTGGCACATTGAATTTCTTCGAACCACGCGCCGCGAATCCAAGCCATTTTTGGCCGCACGACTCCACAACCAGCCGGGCTGTGCCATGTGGGTCCATCGACTGCTCCCTTGGCGATTCTGACTTGCATGCCGCCCCACTGCCCCTGACAGGAAAGCAGGGCACACTCTGCAAGTTGGTAAACTTCCGTCCAATCAGAGGCCGTCCGACCCTTCGAAGGGATTTTCCATGGCGGCATGGCTGTAGGCGTGTTTCAAAATGATCTGCGAAGCAATGGGAATCTTCAGGCACATCGTCCAGAAAATCTCAACGCAGGCCTAACTTGAGCCACAAGAAAGAACAAACACAATTGTGAATGTTGGGTGTCAGGGTCAAACAAATCTCTGCAGAATTTTCTTTCGCCTGCGTGGAAAACTTCCTGTTGGCTCGACAGAATGTCCACCGTCCGCACTGAAACAAATTCGCCTTGTGACGAGAGAGCGACACCCAACTTAGGTAGCAAGGTCATTTGTTCCGGTTCACCTTCACCTTTGTACGTCAGCTCCACGTCGAGGTCTGAATTGTTCTCCCTTTGTCCACACACAGAGAAACATGTGTCTAGCGCCTTTGACATAGCCTACTCCAACCAAATCGCAAATAAGTTAGACTCGATATTTGAAACTAACTCGGGGGTACGACGGGTATGTAGCCATGCCCAATGACAGACAGGCCTTGAATCTCGCACTGCCAAAAGCTGTGTGCTGTGCTACCGTTATAAACTGCGAGATATAACGCTAGCATGGCAGTTGCAACTCTGGCGATCTCCTTCTGTCAACGGAACTTAACCGACTGCATTCCCATGATCTATGAGGGGTTTTCTAAAACGTACGTCACGCGGTGGCTGAGGGGCCGGTCTTGGGCACGACTGATCCACATCAAGGTGGTAAATTCAACAGCCTTTGCAAGCACACCAGACTCCAGCTGCTTTATTCAGACAGGTCCGCTACATTTACAATTCGGATTGCTCCGATGGATCTTTAAAAACACCAAAATCTGTTCCACCAGGCGAAGGGGGCACTCTGTCAGGACAAGAGAGTGTGAATAGGTCCTGTTGAGAACATCGCCAAGTCGACGAAGCAGCCGAGCATGGTCAGACAAAATTCCTTGTAAGCCCACGGAGACCGGTCGATTTTTTCTCCTTTTTGTCACCCTCTTGCACTTTCTTGTCCTTGCTTTCCTTTTTGATTCTGTTTTGAATTCCACCTACGGAACCCATGTCAGCAAACTCGGAACAGCGACGTACCCGTGATGGTGCCATCTTACCTCGTCCGTAATAGAGCTGCGGGTCTGTGCTCAGCGATATCATGGAAGAGCTGCCCGTTACAGGTATCGATGAACCTGGCGGGCTCCCTATGGATGGTTGACGTTGAGCGTGGCTAGTATCCAACGGAGGCGTTGCATTGAATGATGAAGTAGTGGTGTCGAACGCTTCCGGGTTGGAGAAAACTCTGTGCGGCCGGTTTCTCATCTGAGATGGGCTCGTTGGACTCGTCGGGCTCGTCGGACGCGCTGTAACTTGGCCTTCTCCTTCCTCGTCCGACCATGAGGCAGAGTCTATCCTAGGACGACTCGAGCCAACATCCGATCTCATGTCCAGAAGTGACGATTGGAGGACGGTGTACTTGCGCATCAGCAGACTATACTGCTTCTGCGTTTCCAACTGCTTCGCCCTGCTTGCCGCCAAGGCACTCTCGAGCGCGATGCTCATGGATGCGGACTGCCTGCTTGCCCTATTGTCTTTCGTCTCTAGGAGTTTGGACTTGAGCACTACTATCTGCGTCTCGTATAGCTTTGTCGCTTGCTTCAGCTCCCGTTCTCGAGCATCCAGTCTTGCCTTGAGAGCTTCAAGTTTGCTCTCGGCGTCTTCGGCAAAAGCAAGGGCCTCTTTCATCACAGTCTCCTGGGCTTGGAAATCTCGTTCGACAACGACAAGTCGGTCCAGTTCTGCCCTTAGCCTTTCGATTTCGGCCTTGTCCATGTCCTGAGATTGGGCATTTTGTTTCCAGCGCAATTCGCACACCTCGGCCTCGCAGACTCGCCTCTTCAAACTTTCGCAGTCTTGCCTAGCATGGCCCAACTCACGCTGTAGCGTCTCTCTCTCGGCTTTGGTTTTCTTCAGCTCCTCACGCACATTCTTCAGTTTCGACTGCAGCTCAGCCTCCCATTTCTTTGCCCTGGCCCTACTCATTTCCGACTCTTTTCGCACTTGCATTTCGGCTTGTTTTGCCTCCTCAAATCGGCTTTTCAGCAGACGATTTGCCATGATCAAATTCTGTGTCTCGGCTTCAGACGCGGCTTCCTTCACTTGACGACGTCGAATTTCGCCAATATGGGCCATGTGCTGCTGCTTCAGATAGCGCTCGAAGCTGAGACCATTCTGTAGTAGGAGAACCTGCTGCCGAAGCTGGGCGAGTTGCGAACTCGTGTCCGTCGTCGACACTGGCGAGCTAATCGTTCTCTGGAGGAGTGATGGTGGCACAAAGCTTGGTAGTCGATCTGGAAATGACTCCTTGTGGCTCAACGATAGTGACGGGACACTGTCGTTCGCCAGCGATTGGTGAAGACTAGATTTCATGGCCTTGTTGTAGTTGATCATGTCTTGCAGCTGCGTCTGGGAGGTCGACAAGACCAGGTGGGGAGGCAATGTAGGGCTGTCTCCACCAGCACCGCGACTTCTCGTGTCCACCGAGTCCCTGTTCGATGGATGGCTGGACTGAGAGCTCTGGCGCTGAATCGTAGAGTGAACTCTGCTGCTAGAAACCGAGTCGGTCGACTGTGTGAGCCGCCAGTTGTCGTGGCTGGGATGAGCAGCCGCGGCAGAGGAACTGAGAAGCGTTTGTTCACCATCCTGCGATTCATCACCAGAAAACGCGTTGGGTGGGCTGGGTATCGGTTGGGGCTGCCTTATATCCTCATGAGGGACATCCGACATGGTGCGGAGCGCCATGCACTCTGCCACAAGGTCGGCTGGCTCGCTTGTTTGCCAGCGACCATGGTCTGTTTTCTCCGACTCCAGCGTCAGGCAGTAAAAGTTGGGATGGAGTAGATGACCCCTGCGGAATTGTTCCGACTGATGCCTGATTTCTGTGGGCTGCACTTCGATGGTGTCCGGATTGGGTGTGTTGGCATGTCGTAGGTATCGTTGCGGTTTCCGAATGTAATCCATGAAGTTAATGGGATAGAGCCCGTAGAGGATGGTGAAGTAGTTAAGAAGATGCGGTATGTTTTGGCCGTCCGCGTCGGGAACAAACTCACACTGCTCCCAACCGATAGGACTGATTAGCGGCTTTCGCGAAGCTTCTTCGCCCGAGACATCGACGGAGTCCGAACGTTCCCGGTGCCAGAAGAGCAGTCTTGCGTATACGTTGAACAGTGCGGGGAGATGGTTGACAAGCGAGCTGGGAATGTGAGGAAGGAACATGATGAGCGCCGTTAGAACCATGGATACGACTGTTGTCGAGGTGTCGAGTTGGAGACATCGTAGAAGACTACCGAAGAGCGGCGTCTGGAGCACCTCGTACAGATGGGGCGGCTTATTCTCGATAAACTCGCACAGGAGTGTCGCCGCCCTCACTCGATACTCTTTTTTGATAAAGTATTTATCTAGAGCTTCTAGGAACCCCTGCAAAATTGTCAGCAACCTTCTTTTCTCTTCTTTAATGTGAGAAGGGCTTTTTGTTTACCCTCGGCTTCCGCTTGCCATAAAAGACTAGCGATTCCCTAATGGCCTTTTCGACGTGGTCGCTACTACCTCCATCCATATTCAGATGTTGCTTGTCCATCCAGCAAGAGATAAGCCTATCCACGAAGGGATTTGGAGTCACTTCTGTCCTGCCGTCTTCGTCTTCAACTTGGTCAATCGAGAGAAGGTTCAGCAAGGCTGCAAACGATTCCGCCATCAGGCCCTTCTCGGTCGAGAAGCTCCCGGCGACCTTGTCCTCCATGAGATCCCACCATTGCAGAATCCTAGCTGGAGACGAAATCACAGTAGCGAGAGGCGAAAGAATGGCGAGGAAGCCCGCGTGTCGGTAGGGATGATCCTGCACGTGTTTGTGGTAGATTGACAGAAGCTCGGCTTGGAGCTTCTCGGCATCGCCTTCGTCTGCCTTCTCGTGCTTGTGTAGATAAGCATCGACGACTCGAGTCAGGTCCTCGGGTAGCGGGAGAATCGGGGAAGTCAAGTAGGCTTGGATGGCCCGGAAGAGCTCTTTGGAAGACCTATTCGCCGCAGTTTGGTTAGCGACGAGCAAGTAACGACAACAAGGACCATGGAGCGGCGTGAGAGAGCTTCGTTACGGAAGCTGGCCTATCTTTGCCATCTTGCGACAGATCGACGGAGAGGTGAGGTGGACTAGTGGAGAAGCAGCGTACCCGGACGACATCGTTCTCAAGTAACCATGTCAATCGTGCGACGACGATAACGACATTGGACCTGAGGCGGCAAGACTCAATTTGTATCAGATTTCATGGAGCTTCGCACAGTGACTAACTCGATCTTGGGAATCTACTGCGCGGGAAGCTCAGACTTTGGTCAGGAGGAAGCTGGCCAAAACGATGCATCAAGCTTCTAGCAGAAGTGTTTCGGCCCCAGCAAAAACGTGACTGCCGTGGGTAACCGCGACTTGAATGATTGCGTCGATCCAAGCCCCACAAAGGTACCTAATACACCCCTAATTCCCCTAGCAGCGGCCCATTAGGACGCCTCCGAAGTAGTTTACTACGCACTCTTTTTTGTTGCAGGCGAGCAAGAAAACCCCGCATCAATGGGCTCACCAAACCCCTCCTTGCGTAGGCCGAATATGGGAAAGCACGACACCTGCGCCATGCTGGACAGGAGATCTGGGTGGTTTGACGGAATAAATTATTACGAAGTAGACCCCGAAGGCATCTCTGTAGATACTAAACAATGAGTGACCTGAGTGCTGGATTCTAGTCTGAAGGTTAACAGTGTCTTAATCTTAAGAATGTAGTTACCTGGGTGAGTCTTCAATGGCAGCGCTACCTGCAGAGCAGAGGGCATCCTGTCTGTGTGAGCAAGACCACACGGCTTTCTCGATCGGAACCAAGAGCCCTGCAATTGCTCGCATCCAAGTTGGCTTAGGTAACTTCATACGGCACAGCAGGCTTCGGCGTTGGAGTATATCTTTGCCTTGTCAAGTTTTCGTTGCAGGACACGCCAAACTCTCCGGGACCACTTAAAAACTTTTGGAGGTGGTCAGCACAAACACAAAAGGAAGCTGACAGCTGACGCTCAGCACTTAAGACCCCAACCCAACTTCTCCAGCCCGAAAGGTCAACTTGGCATTTTGTCAATTCGTGTCGTCCCCCCGGCCCACCCCGAGAGCAACCATCATTCGTAAACCTTGAACGTCGACAAGATGAGTGTCCATAAGGAATCCGCAGTGGCCGATGACCCTCTCGAGGTTCTGTTTGCCCTGCACCCGAAGTTCAACCTCTTGGACTTTGCGGGACCCTGGGAGGTTTTCAAGACGGCCCTCCAGGACCTCGAAGATCCTGGTGCGATTCCTCCCATTCCTCCAAACTGACCAGGATTTCACGATGATTGGCCTACTGACATAACTTCTGGCAACTAGATTCGACGGCTTTTGATTGCACCATCGCCTTTGACGAGCCCAAGATTCTCACTGAGCAGGATGTCATGGTTGGCTCCCATGTCCCCTATAAGGAGGCGTACAAGCACCTGAATAAATACGACGTGCTGGTGGTGGTGGGTGGAAACATTGACGAGACGGTCAAGAAGGACGAAGAGCCCATGAGTATCGTCAAAGCCTTTGTTGAGCTTCAGGAGAGCGATCCCAAGCGTGAGCGGACCCTCATGTCCATCTGCACTGGCGCGCTGCTACTCGGAAAGGCTGGCGTCCTGCCCGGACTTTCGGCTACGACGCACCCGGACTTCATCCGCAAGTTTGACGAGCTCTGCATCACCATGTCCCAGCGCGACCTGGACGAACCCACCGACGTCATCGAGGATACTCGCTATGTGGTCAACAACCTGCGATTCGAGCTTGGCGATGTTGATGACAATCCCTACGTCCACCGCAAGTCGGACGCTGGTGACCGACGACCTTCTATGGCCCGGTATGTCTTGTTCCCGCCTCGCACCGCCTTAGTGCTTCAATAGAAAGGGTCTGTCGGCTAACTTCCCATCAGAAAGGGTAGTGTCTCTTTGAAGGGATCCGTTGCGCGAGCTTCGTCCATCGCCCGCCGTGAGACCATGCGCCTTGGTGGTCTTCGTGTCGTCACCAGCGGCGGCGTTAGCGCTGGAGTTGATGCCTCCCTGTACCTGGTGGCTGCTCTAGTTTCGGACGAGTCCGCCTTGGAGGTTGCTCGCATCTTGCAGTGGGACTGGAAGAAGGGCACAGTCGTCGATGGTCTCGACGTTTAGATGGAACGGATATAGATAGAGGTATAAGGAAGGCATGGTAAGGCTGCTTGGGTATATTGGGACATGAAAATACGACATGTTCCATATCTCGGCCACTGGGCTAAAAAACTGAACCCAACTGAGAATCAATACCCCCGTGCATCCTTTTTCTCACCAAGACGACGACTAAGTCTAATTGACGAGCCAACCTTTGAAGGGGCCTGTTACTACTGTATATTGCCCCTCTTTGAACCCCGCATTCCCCTAACCCTAATATTGACACTTCCGTATTGATACTAAATATCAGCCGGCCATGTACCGTGCACTTGTGATTGGCAGGCGCGATAATTTTCGGCTCTTGACAAAAAAGCGCGATGATAAGACCCGGTTTTTTTTTTTTTTCCTTGCCTCGCAACAGATCACCGCCCGCCCGGATACCATCCAAAGAGTTCGGCCATCCTTGATCCCACTTCCTTTTTTGAATTGATTGTAATTGAGAACATTCGCGGCTTCTCTCAGTGCGGTCTTGTCCTAGACTTTCCGCTTTCTGTCAAGATTCCTTTTCAAGCGACGCCGATTCCCTTCTTCCGCTCGTCTTCAAGGGACAGATCCCCTTTCCCTAGTCCACCCTTAGGTTTACCTTCTTTCTATCCCCTTGCGACATAATTTCTCGTCGTCTGGTACCTCGCAATGTTTCGGCAGAGCTTACGGCGGTGCGCACCACTGCGACCCTCCGCACTCTCGGCGCCGGCAGTCAGAATCCCCTATCAGGCCAGGATTATTCGTCGGTCGACGCAAGGCCTTGTCACCACCCTCCCAACCCTACGCAAGTCGTTTCACCAGACGCGACTGCTAGGCCAGGAAGCTGCAATAGCAGAAGATGCAAGTGTTACCGAAACCGCACCGGTTCAAGAGGCTACACATGGCGGCGACCCGAACACCCCGAGCGCCCCGAAAACATTCAGGTCGTTGGTGGACGAAGGAGTCCATCCGCAGCTGATCAGAGCGATTATCGAAGGAATGGGATACGAAAATATGACCGAAGTCCAGGAGAAAACACTCCAGGCGGCTCTTCAGGGCAAAGACTTGTATGCAGTCTGATTCTCACACTCGAGCTGGCACTATGACTAACCAATCCTACGCAGGGTTGCTCAGGCAAGAACGGGCACCGGGAAAACGCTTGCCTTTCTAATCCCCATAATCCAACGCATGCTCAACGAAAGCCCAGAGCTTGCTCAGAGGAGAGCAGCGTACGGTGCTACTGCAAGCGATATCCGCGGCATTATCATCTCGCCGACTCGAGAACTGGCAGAACAGATCGCCGTCGAAGCAAAGAACCTGGTCAGGCACACAGGAATAATGGTTCACACGGCCGTTGGTGGATCGAGCAAGAGGGCCATGCTTCGTGATCTCCAACGACGTGGATGTCATCTCTTGGTGGCGACGCCGGGACGGCTGCTCGATCTTCTGGAAGACTCAACCTCAGGCGTCGAGGCGCCAAACCTTGCGGCTATGGTCCTCGACGAAGCCGATCGAATTCTTGATGTCGGCTTCGCCCAAGAGCTTGATGGTATCATGAAGCAACTCCCAGATCCCAAAGTTAAGGAGAGGCAGACACTTCTTTTCTCGGCCACGATTCCCAAGTCGGTTGTGGGGCTCACCAGGAAGGTGGTCCGGCGTGATCAGTTCGAGTTTGTGCAGACGATCCGGCCCGACGAAGAGCTCACGCACGAGAAGGTTCCCCAGAAGGTTGCCGTCGCCAAGTCGATTAGCAATATTTGGCCAACCCTCTATGAACTCATGGATCGTGCGGTCGAAGACGCGGCCGAGAATGGCGGAACTCCATTCAAAGCCATTGTTTACCTTCCCACGACTGCCCTGGTACAGGTAGCGGCCGATGTCGACTACCTTATGCGACGCAATCGGTCTCACCACAACCATGCTTCCAACGTTCCAGGCTTTCACATCCACGGCAAGCTCACCCAAGAGCGCAGAACCATGGCGTCTGATCATTTCAGAAAGGCCAAGTCTGCCATACTCTTCTCTTCCGACGTAACGGCACGTGGGATGGACTTTCCCAATGTCAGCCATGTTATCCAGGTCGGCTTGCCGCCCGATCGAGAACAGTACATTCACCGTCTTGGCCGCACCGGCCGTCAGGACAAGGCCGGCAAGGGATGGCTCATCATAACGGACCGCGAGACTCCGACTGCCAGGTCAGAGTTGGCCGGCTTTCCCATCAGTCCCGATACAAGTTTGACGAACGCCAGAGCCGATATCAATTCCGAAGAAGCTCCCTCTTCTCACGTTGAGGAGGTGAAGAAGGCGTTTTCTCGGGTCCACCGGCGAGTCCTATCTGAAGCTTACCTAGCCACCTTTGGGCAGGTTGACAGGCATATGGCGCAAAGACTTCTGGACGAGATGAATGACTTTACACGCCATGTCTGGGGATGGACGACGCCTCCTTTTGTGAGCCAGAGCGCAATGCAGAGGCGAGGCTTGGCAGGGCTCCAAGGATGGAACTTCAACGACTCGTCATCACGAGCAGGTGGCGAGCAGCAAACCGAGTCGGATGATCCTTTCGATGACTTTGTGTCAAGAGCCGACGGTGATCGCAGGCAGGGTGGGCGGTACAATGACCGCGGTTTTGGTGGCGGACGCTCCGGTGATGGCGGTTTCGGCAGTGGACGCCCTAATTTCCGTGGCAGAACCGGTGGTCGCGATCGAGGTATCGGTGGTGGTCGAGACCGTGGCTCCGGAGGCGGGCGTGATGGAGGGCGCCGGGGCGGCTGGGGACGTGCCAGCTCTGGCGAAGACTTTGGTCGAGCCAGCTTCTGAGAACCGCTTTTTTCTCTCTCCGCGAACCGCTTAGGCCCGACGCCTTGGCTTGTTTAACCAACAACTGTACTACTAATGACTAAAATGGGGTCTTTGTTCATTACCAGGTAACATGATTAGAATCATCTCTCAGCGGTCGTGAAAGGGGGGAAGGAGGAGGGAGGGGAGGGGGGGATCAACTAGCAGTGAGATCTATGCATTAGCAAGACCTGTTGAATGTTTGTGTTGTTTTTCTTATAGACCGGAACGGGGGTAGCGCCTGGTATGAATCATCCGGGCAAGAAAACCCATCTCAACTTTGAACTTTCAACTTGTACTTCTACTGAATTTTTTTTTATATTTTCACACATTCGAATAGACGGAGTAGAGGGGAAAACCACTACCTAGAATAACAATACATGGGTGCTAACAAAGTCGTCGAAATGATGGTTGCGAGAATCCGGATTCCGGTGTGCCCGTCGAACTTGCGAGGTACAGCTTGGATCGAGATAGCCGACTTAAAGAGTATGTTACATGGTTAGGGTCTCGTTCTTAGCAAGTTATAGGGGGTGGGAGACCGGTAAGGTTTTTGACTACGTTTTTCTTCTTTTTGCATAGTTTCTCATCTACTATTGAGAAGAAATGGCTTAGCATCCCACAGAAGCACCCTCTCGTCCCACCCGGCAGACGCAACCCATCCCTCACCGAATAGACACCAGTCTACGCCCGTCGCAAACTCGGTGTGCCGATTCATGAGTCCGAGCTGCCGAGCGGCCCCACCGCCTTGGGGAGGAGCCTCGCTGCTGACGGGATGAGGAAATTTCCTCTGCAGCCCATCGGCCCACACGCGGACGGTCATGTCGTAGCTGGCGCTGATAAGCACGTTCTCCTCATGCGGGCTCCAAGCCAGCCGCCGCACGGCGTAGCCATGTCCCGCCATGACGGAGAGGGGACCGCCGGCCGGATTCCGTATGTCAAAGATGCGAAGCAGCTTATCGACGCCGCCCGTCGCTACGAGGGAGTTGTTGTACTTGTTCCAGTCATGTGTGAGCACCTCGGCGGGGCCGGTGGGCGGGGAGGGAGAAGTCGTTGAATAGCCCGGTCCCGATGTGGGCGGTGTGTGGACGGGGATGATGGTGGTGAGGTGGTACCGGGCCGAGGACGGGGTCCGGAGGTCGAAGATGCGGAGGTGGGAGTCAGAAGAAACGGCTGAGACGATAGACGGGTTAGAGGGACAGAAGGAGGTGCTGTAGGTACAAGAGCCTATGGGGAGGGTCTTGAGCGAAAAATTCCGAGTAGGAGACCACTGAAGGACAAGAGAGTTGGTTAGGGCGGCCGTTTGCTAATAGAATCTCCACCGAGACTCACGATCTTGACGGTCCCATCCCAGGAGCTGGACGCAAACGTATCTTTGGTCACGGGGCTCCAACAAACTGAGAAAGTCTCCCTCTTGTGCTCCTGGAAGCTCATAACAGGAAAGCCTTCCTGCAATCCCGAGTCGAAGAGCTTCACGGACCCGTCTCCGCAGGCAACGATGAGCTGCCGCTCGTTGATCTCGGACCAAGCAACGTCGTATTGCGCATCGTTTGTGTCGAATCTAGAATTCAAGAAAAAATAGGTTGATTAACAATTGAAATTCTCCGCTCTCAGCCGAGATGTTAGAGGCCAAATCTTGATCTCACGTCTTTTCCAAAGAAATGACACCCTGGTCTGTCAGGTTTAGGACAAAGAGCTTGCCGTTCCCCGCGATGCCAAAGTTAGCGGCCGAGGCGACGGCTACCTTATTATCGTAGTACGGGGAGTACTTGACCGCGTATGGGTTGAACCCAGGGGTTCTGAACTCGAGCATCGCAGCCATTTCGGTTTCATGGTTGGCGAGAGACGACGGCCCTTAGCATGTTGCTTGCGGAGGTGCTGATCTGACCTATTCATCAGGCTAGTGGACCGACAGTGAGCAAGTTCAGCGGGGCTGCGGAGCCTCGGCATCACGGTCGTGGCGCAAGCGGCCAATGTCCAGTGGGTCGGGGGGGCTGATTTAGTCATCCTGTCGGTCATATTTCGCTGCTTTTGGTATGCCGAACGGCTGGAAGGGCCTGAAGCAAAGAAAAATCATGTGAATTCGCGTCACTGATGCACCCCACCTTAGACACACGCCCTTTAGTTAACATGCTAATACCGCGTCGTTGCCAAAAGTCGAGATCCGGTCTTCTCCCCACAGCTCAAAAATTGGCAAAATCTTCTTAGCACCAGTCATGGAATCATTCATCAAGAGGAAACGAAAATTAGGTGCACAAGGGAAACCCGAAGATGGAGACGTGGACGAAGAGCCGACCGAGGTCAAACTAGCTATTCTTTCATCCCTCCATCCGACTTTTGACCAGGAAACCTTGCTCGATATTTTGCTTGCGCACGATGGCTCAGTTTCGCAAGCCTCGACTGTGCTCAAAGCGCCAATGCCGCCCAAAAGGAGCAAAGGCGTTATAGGCGCCCAGAGCTCCCTTCGACAATTCACTCAAACGGTCGACAGCGGCGCATCAAGCACATTGCATCCGGCTAGGAAGAAGCTCATGTCCAAGAAGGGAGCGACAATGCATCTATACGACCCTATCGATATTTCCGAGCACACCCCTTGCTCCGTCATCCACAACTTCCTGCCGACCGAGGAGGCTGATGAGTTGCTGAAGGAGTTGCTGGAGGAGTCTAGGACGTTTGAGAAGATCACGTTCAAGCTGTTCGAGAATGTCGTCTCTAGCCCTCACACCTCTAGCTTCTATTTGGAAAGCTACGAAGAGATTGAGGACCAGAAGCAATGCTACTTGTATAACGGCGCTCAACTTGAGGTATGTTATAGAACCAATTACTAGGGAGGCACCAATCCCTCTCTTATCAAGCACACCACTCTTGGGTGCTGACCACCACTAGGACGTGCGTCATCTCACTCCTCAGCTCGCCAAGGTCAAACCAAAAGTTCAAGAAGCCGTGAACGAAGAGATTACAAACAGGATCAAAACTCGATATCCGGATGGCAAGAAGCTGAGATATCAATCTCCGAAGCCTTGGGTCCCAAACGCCGCCTTTGTCAACTGCTACAACGGCCCAAAAGAGAGCGTGGGTTGGCATAGTGACCAGTTGACATATCTAGGACCAAGGGCCATCATTGGGTCGTTATCGCTCGGTGTTGCACGGGAATTTCGAGTTCGACGCATCGTACCGAAAGACACGGACAAGACTCTGACAAGCATGCCGGATGCTGAGGGTCAGCTTAGCATCCACTTGCCTCACAACTCCTTGCTTGTCATGCATGCCGAGATGCAGGAAGAGTGGAAACACACCATCGTGCCCGCTTTGTCGGTCGATCCCCACC
>Ga0247774_1001001_pt1 | contig 14256 bp, 10 predicted proteins | sample UWRJL001104B6_FD_179933 | JGI IMG/M metagenome (GOLD analysis project Ga0247774, IMG submission 179933) | Plant litter microbial communities from Arlington Agricultural Research Station in Wisconsin, United States - UWRJ-L001-104B-6 | ecosystem: Environmental > Terrestrial > Plant litter >... | reverse complement strand
GTCGACGGCATCGCGGCGCCGACCGACCCCCTGCCCCTGCCCGACGTCGGCCCGCTGACCGCCCTCGCGGTGGCCCAGGAGCCGCTCGCCGTCCTGCTCCCGGCCGGGCACCCGCTCGGCGGGAGACCAGGGCTGCACCTGGCCGACCTGGCCGACGCCCGCTGGATCGACGCGCCGGAGGCCGCCATGCCACTCGCCCGGCTGCGCGTGGCCGGCGGGTCCGACGGTTATCGCCCCTCCCTCCGGTACGACGGCACCGACGTACGCGGCCTGATCGCCCTGGCAGCCGCGGGCCACGGCCTCGCCCTGCTGCCGGCCTCGGTCGTACGGGGAGCCGCCGGCGTCGCCGTGCCGATCACCGGGCCGCGCCTGACTCATCGGATCGAGGCCCTGTACGGCGGGCTGCCGGACGAGGGTCCCACCGCACTGCTCGCGGCGGCGCTCACGAGCGCGGATCCGGCCGGCAACGCTGGGGATTAGCCGCCGGCCCTGTCAACTCTGAGGATGCGCGGCGCCTGCCGGAGGACGAGCGTCGGTGGAGAGAGGGCCCGGAATCGGCCACGGGCCGGCACTCACAACGCCCCGGAGGTGGATCGTGGACCTCGACCGGCTGACCGAGAACTCCCAGGAGGCCCTCCAGACGGCTCAGGAAACGGCCGCGGAGCGGGGCCACAGCGACGTCGACGCCGAGCACCTGACCCTCGCCCTGCTCGAACCCGACGGCCCGGCCGCACGCCTGCTCGGCCGGGCGAACGTCGATCCGGACCTGCTGCGCAACGAGATCGAGGGACGGCTCGGCCGCCGACCCCGCGTGACCGGCCCCGGAGCGGTGCCCGGCCGGGTCCACCCGACGACGCGCCTCACCCACGTACTTGAGCGCGCCGCGCAGGAGGCCGAACGCCGCGACGACGACTATGTCTCGGTCGAGCATCTGCTGGCGGCGTTGATCGACGAGGGGGTCATCACCGGTGTCGCGCGGGAGAGGTTCGCCGAGGCGGTGGACGCGGTGCGGGGAAACCAGCGGGTGACCTCGTCCGCGCCCGAGGCCTCCTACGAGGCCCTGGAGAAGTACGGTCAAGATCTCGTCGTTCTTGCCCGTGAAGACAGGCTCGACCCGGTCATCGGCCGCGACGCCGAGATCCGGCGGGTGATCCAGATCCTGTCGCGGAAGACGAAGAACAACCCGGTGCTGGTGGGTGATCCCGGTGTCGGTAAGACCGCGATCGTCGAAGGGCTGGCGCAGCGGATCGAGCGCGGTGACGTGCCCGAGGGTCTGCGGGACAAGACCGTCTTCAGCCTGGACCTCGGCGCGCTGGTCGCGGGGGCCAAGTACCGCGGGGAGTTCGAAGAACGCCTCCAGGCCGTCCTGTCGGAGGTCAAAGCCGCAGCCGGACGGATCTTGTTGTTCGTGGACGAGCTGCACAACGTGGTGGGTGCGGGGGCGGCCGAGGGGTCGATGGACGCGGGGAACATGCTCAAACCCATGCTCGCCCGCGGTGAACTCCACATGATCGGTGCGACCACCGTGCAGGAGTACCGGCGCCACATCGAGAAGGACGCCGCGCTGGAGCGGCGGTTCCAGCCGGTGGTCGTGGACGAGCCGAGCGTCGAGGACGCGATCTCGATCCTGCGCGGCCTGCGGGAACGCCTGGAGGTCTTCCACGGCGTCAAGATCCAGGATTCGGCGATCATCGCTGCGGTCACGCTGTCGCACCGCTACATCGCGGACCGGTTCCTGCCCGACAAGGCGATCGACCTGGTCGACGAGGCGTGCGCGAAGCTGCGTACCGAGATCGACTCGATGCCCGCCGACCTCGACGAGCTCAGCCGGCGGGTCACCCGCCTGGAGATCGAGGCCGCCGCGCTGGAGAAGGAGCAGGACCCGGCCTCCCAGGAGCGTCTCGAACACCTCCGCCACGACCTGGCCGGCCTGCACGCCCAAGCCGACGCGATGCGCGCCCAGTGGGAGGCCGAACGCCACACCCTGCGCCGCCTGCAGGATCTGCGGCAAGAGATCGAGCAGATCCGCCACCAGGCCGACCAGGCCGAGCGTGAGTACGACCTGAACCGTGCCGCCGAGCTCCGCCACGGCGTCCTGCCCGAGTTGCAGCGGCGTCTGCGGGCCGAAGAGGAACGGCTGGCGAGCAAGCAGGGCGGGAGCCGGTTGCTACGGGAGGTGGTGACCGAAGAGGAGATCGCCGCGATCGTCTCCCGCTGGACCGGCATCCCGCTCGACCGTCTCACCGAGGGCGAACGCGACAAGCTCCTGCGCCTGGACGAAGTCCTCCACGAACGCCTCATCGGCCAGGACGAAGCCGTACGCGCGGTCACCGACGCGATCATCCGCGCCCGCGCCGGCATCAAGGACCCACGCCGCCCGATCGGGTCGTTCATCTTCCTGGGCCCGACCGGGGTCGGGAAGACCGAACTGGCCAAGGCCCTGGCCGAAGCGCTGTTCGACACCGAGGACAACATGATCCGTCTGGACATGAGCGAGTACCAGGAACGCCACACCATCAGCCGTCTCGTCGGCGCCCCGCCCGGCTACATCGGATTCGAAGAAGGCGGCCAGCTCACCGAGGCCGTCCGCCGCAGACCGTACTCGGTCATCCTCCTCGACGAGATCGAGAAAGCCCACGCCGACGTCTTCAACACCCTCCTGCAAGTCCTGGACGACGGGCGCCTCACCGACGCGCAGGGCCGCACCGTCGACTTCCGCAACACGGTGCTCATCATGACCTCCAACATCGGCTCGGACCTGCTCCTGGAGGGGCTCACCCCCGAAGGCGACATCGACCCCCGCGTCCACGACGCCGTCATGCACGCCCTGCGCACCCACTTCCGGCCCGAGTTCCTCAACCGCGTCGACGACATCGTCTTGTTCCGCCCCCTCACCCTGGACGAGGTCGAACTCATCGTGGACCTGATGTTCGACGACCTCAGAGAACGCCTCGCCGAACGCCGTATGAACCTGAAGGTCAGTCCCCAGGCGCGCCGGCACATCGCGCAGGCCGGCTTCGACCCCATCTACGGCGCACGTCCCCTGCGCCGCTACATCGCCCGCGAAGTCGAAACCCAGATCGGCCGCGCCCTGCTCACCGACGAGATCCACGACGGCGCCACCATCAAGGTCGAACTCGACGAGCACGGACGGCTGAGGGTCGGCTGACCGCTCAGGCGCTCTGCTGGAGGACGAGACGGGCCAGCTCGACGCGCGAGCCGATCTCCAGCTTGCGGAACACATGCCGCAGATGGAAGGCGACCGTGTGCGCGCTCATGAACAGCTGGTCGGCGACCTGCCGGTTGGTCAGGCCCTGGGCGACCAGCTCGGACACGGCGCGCTCGGTGTCGGTGAGGCTGGCCCAGCCCGAGACCGGGCGGTCGGTGTGACTCCAGTGCCCGCGGCGTACGCCCAGCCGGCGGAGACGCCGACGGACCCGGGCGGCGTCGCGCGTCGCGCCCACCGCCTCATAGGCCGACAGGGCGACGTCGAAGGCGGCGACCGCGCGACGGCGGGAATCCGGGTCCGCCGGGGCCACCAGGACGGCGAGGTCCTCCGCCGACGAGGCCCGTGCCCACGGGTCGGTGTGGCCGGTGACGGCCTGTCCCAGCGGGTCCGCCGAACCGTCCAGCACGCCGCGCGCGTGTGCGGCGGCGGTCCGCGCGGCCGGGAAGGCCGGGTTGTCGTCGGCGAGCCGCTCCACCGCAGCCACCACCGATTCAGCGGACCGCCGGTCGCCCAGGGCGTGCGCGGTCCGTACGAGCCAGGCCGCCGCGGCCGGGTCGGCGATCAGCGTCCAGCGGTGCCGTTGTACCTCGTCGCACAGCGCGCCGAAGGTCCCCGCCAGGCTCGCCGCCCCCTCGCGTGCCTCTGTGACCTGGGCGATGACCAGCGCGAGCGCGGCCTGCCCGTAGGCCGGCCCGCCAAGCCGCCGATCGGCGCCCCGTACGAACCGGTGGGCGGCGGCCACGTCTCCCGCCCGCAGCGTCGCGGCGGCGAGTACGGCCAGCCCAGAAGCCATCAGCAGGTGCGGCCCGAGCCCGCCGGTGGCCGCCAGGCCCGCCTCGGCCTCGGCCACCGCCTCGTGGAACCGGCCTGCCGTTAGGTGCGCGCGGGCACGCAGGATGGCGGGCGCTCCCGCCCACGCGAGATGGCCCGGCGAGGCGCCCCCCGCGCTCGCCAGCGCGGTGCGGGCGGCGGTCGTGCGGTGCACGTCCGTGAGCAGCATGGCGAGGACCAGCCGCGGGTGCGCGCCGCGGGCGTCGGTGTACCCCGCCCGGCGTACGGCCTCCTGCGCGAGTGCCAGCCCGGCCGCCAGCGCGCCTCCCTCCCACTCGGCCAGGGCGAGCGCGAGGAAGGCGCCGCTGATCAGCGCGTCGCCGTGTTCCCCGGTCGAGCAGATGATCGCCACCGCGCGCTCACGTACCTCCAGGCCCGTACCCGCACGTGCGTTGAGCAGTGCCAGCTCGGCGTCGTCGCGCAGCCCACCGGACAGGCATGGCTCGGCCAGTGCCGCCGACGCCTCGTCGGCCGCCTCCTCGGCACGGCCGCGCAGGTGGAGGATCTCCGACAGCAGGCAGTGCAGGCGTGCGCAGGCGAGCGCGGGCATCGGCCGGGCGAAGGCGGCCCGCGCGAGCCGGGCCGCCTCGTCCAGGCGGCCGGTCGCGGCGAGGGCGCGGACCGCGGTGAGAATACGGCTCGGCCGGTCGGGTTCGGCGGGTCCGGTGAGCTCCAGGGCGTGTACGGCCAGCTCCGCCGCGCTGCGCGGCGACCGCGGCAGGAGCGTCGCGATCACCTGGTCGAGCCGGGCCAGGGCACGGACGTCGCCGGCGCGTACGCCCTGGACCAGATGGGACGCCGCCGAGGCGGTTCCACCCTCCCGGCCGATCAGCACCTCACCGATCTGCCGGTGCAGCCCCTGCCGTACGGGCGCGGGCACCGCATCGACGATCACCCGCCGGATCAGCTCGTGCCGGAAACGCAGCGCGGCGGAGGTGGCGCCGAGCACGCCGGCCGCCAGTGCCTCGTCCAGGCCGGGCATGAGGGCCGCCGGAGTCGTGCCGAGGACCTCGGCCACGTCCTCCGGTGAGAACGAACGCCCCAGGACGGCGCTCACTGTCAGCAGGTGGCGCGTCCTGGGGCTCAGTCCGCCGAGCCGGCGGCCGACGCCGGTGCGGACTCGTTCCGGCAGCCGCGCGGAGGAGAGGCGCGCGCGGCCGCCGGAGATCCTGACCGCACCTTCGTCGCGAAGGCCGGTCAGGAGTTCGGTGAGGAGGTACGGGTCGCCGCCCGCGCCGGCCGCGAGCGCGACCAGGCCAGGGTCGGGCATGGCTCCGAGGACGTCGATGGCGATCTCGGTCAGCGCGTCGTCCGACAGCGGTCCGAGCGAGCAGCGTTCCGCGCCGTCGTGTTCCATCAGGTCGAACAGGCGGCCGGCCGCGTCGCCATGCCCCGTCGTACGCCGCGACAGCAGCCAGGCGACGGGATGGCGGTCGAGGTGCCCGCACAGCTCCTGCAGGGCGCCCAGTGTGGCCGGATCGGCCCACTGGAGATCATCGAGGCTCACCAGCGCCGGACCGGCGCCGGACCGCTTCTCCAGGTGCGACCGCAAGCTCTCGACCAGCAGAGACTCCTGGGCGGGTGCCGGTTCGCCCAGGGCGGCCAGCAGCGGTTCGGCGGGCGTCAGCCGGCCGAACTCCCGCGCCCGGCCGGTCGCCGGGGTCAGGCCACGTGCGACCGCCGCGCCCGCGGCCTCCTCGAGCAGCAGGCTCTTCCCGGTGCCCGGTTCCCCCTCGACCAGGAGGATGTTCGGACGCCCCGCCTCGGCCGCCTTCAGCAGCCCGAGCACGATGCCCCACTCGCGCTCACGGCCGCGCATCGTCCTCGCCGCCGGGTTCGGCCCACCCGACCGCGACGCGGTAGCGGTCATGGCATCAGCGTCCGGCGCTCCCGCTCGCCGGAACAGGTCACCACGGGGCCAAAACCGCCTCGCCGTACGGTCCGGGCCGCCGCGAACCAGCCACCCCGCCGGTCCACGGGTGTCCCGCAGGACGAAGTGGATCGCCGGATCTGGTCCTGGGAGCCCGCCCGCCAGATTCTGGGTACGTATGCTGGTAAGAGGGGGGAAATGGCTGGTCATCGCGCTTTCTTGCACCTATGGCGACGGTACGGCGCCCAGCGTACGGGCGGACCGTGACCGAGCCCGTTTCGACGCCGACCATCGCGCCGGCCGACGCGGCCCTGCGGGACCGGTTGTCCGGTATGCGGTCGTTGCTCGCGCTGTCGATGGTGATGAGCGAGAGCGACGACCCGGCGCACATCCTCGGGCTGGCCGCCACGGCCGTACCCACGCTGGGGCGCTGCCGCCTCGAAGGCGTGCACCTCGGCGACGGTGGCTGGCAGGCGGTCCACGGCGGGCACGCGGCTTCGGAGGCCCGCGGGGATCTCGAGGCGCAGTTCGCGGTGCTGAGCGTGGCCGGCGGGCCGGTCGCGGTGCTAGGCCGGCCCTGGGCGTGGGCGTTCCCGCTGCGCAGCCTGGACGGCCATCTGGGCTACCTGGTGGCCAGCGCCGAGGCCGAGCCGCACTCCTCGGAGCAGTTTCTGCTGCGCGTGCTGACGCAGCAGGCCGGGATCGCGATCGCCGGTGCCCGGGAGCGCGCCGTCCGGCGTGCGGACGCCCAACGGCTGCGGGACGCCAACGCCGCGCTGGCCGAGACCGTCGCCGAGCTGGAGTTCAGCGCCAAGGTGCACGAGCGGCTGACGCGCGTGGCGGCGGCGGGCGCGGGGCCCGAGGGCATCGCCGGCGCGCTGCACGAGCTCACCGGCTATCCGATCGCGATCGAGGACCGGCACGGGAACCTCCGGGCGTGGGCCGGGCCCGGGTGCCCGCAGCCGTATCCCAAGGAGCCACCGGACGCCCGCGAGGAGATGCTGAACGACGCGGTCCGCGAGGCCCGGCCGATCCGGCGGCGCGGCCGGCTGATCGTTCCGGCCGGCCCGCGCGAGGACGTCCTCGGTGTGCTGGCCCTCATCGACCCGGGCGAGTCGGCCGGCGGCCCGGAGCGCGTCGCGCTCGGCCACGCCGCCACCGTGCTCGCACTCGAACTGGCCCACCTGCACAACATCGCCGAGGCGGAGCTGCGCCTCGGCCGGGACCTGGTCGAGGAGCTGCTGTCGGGCGCCGACGAGAAGACGATGCTGGCCCGCGCCGAGGCTCTCGGGTACGACCTGCGGCGCCGGCACCGGATCGTGGTCGTGACCGGACCCGATGACGACGCGTTCGGCCGCGTCGTCGCCGGCGCGATGCGCGAGACCGGTGTCGGCTCGCTGTTCGCCGCGCGTGGCCGGGAGGTGGTCGTGCTGTCCGACGCCGACCGGCCCTGGCCGCTCTTCCGCGCGGCCGTGTGCCGCGAGATCGGCGCGGACCTGTGCCGGGTCGGCGTCGGCGGGGCCTACGACCGGCCGGTCGACCTGCCGCGCTCCTACCACGAGGCCCGGCTGGCGCTGCGGCTGCAGACCGCGGTCACCGGCGGCCACCAGGCCACAGAGTTCGACCGGCTGGGCGTCTACCGGCTGCTCGCGGACGTGGGCGAGCCGGGCACCGTCGAGCGGTTCGTCCGCGAGTGGCTCGGCGCCCTGCTCGACTACGACTCCGGCAAGGGTTCGGAGCTGGTCGAGACCCTGAGCCGCTACCTCGAATGCGGCCGGAGCTATGAGGCGACCACCTCCGCGCTCGCGATCCACCGCAGCACGCTGAAGTACCGGCTGCGGCGGATCCGGGAGATCTCAGGTCACGACCTGGGCGACCCGGACGCCTGCTTCAACCTTCAGCTGGCCTCCCGTGCCTGGCACACGCTTCTCGCCCTCCGCGCGGACCACAGGGGCCAGGATTGAGGGGTGCGGGCGTCACGGCTGATCTCCCTGATCCTGTTGCTGCAGTCACGCGAGACGATGACCGCGGGCGAGCTGGCGCGTGAGCTGGAGGTGTCCGAGCGGACGGTCTACCGCGACGTGCTGGCGCTGTCGGCCGCCGGGATCCCGATCTACGCCGACCAGGGCCGCGGTGGCGGCTACCGCCTGGTCGGCGGTTACCGTACGGGACTGACCGGGCTGAGCCGGGAGGAGGCGGAGGCGCTCTTCCTGTCCGGGCTGCCGGGCCCGGCCGGCCAGCTGGGCCTGGCCGACGAGGTGGCCGCCGTACGGCTGAAGATGCTCGCCGCGCTGCCGCCCGCGCTGCGCGAGGCCTCGGCCCGTACGGGCCGGCGCTTCCACCTCGACATCCCCGGCTGGTTCACGGCGGCCGATCCGCCACCGCTGCTCACCGAGCTGGCCCGGGCGAGCTGGGCGGACCAGGTGGTGGAGCTGCGCTACCGCCGCGACCGTGAGGTGACCCGGACGGTGGAGCCGTACGGACTCGTGCTCAAGGCGGGCGTCTGGTACCTCGTGGGCCGGGTCGGCGGCGGTCACCGGACCTATCGGGTGGACCGGATCGTCGGCGTCGAGCCGACCGGAGCGACGTTCGACCGGGACCAGACGTTCGACCTGCCGGCGTTCTGGACCGAGCGGGCGGCGGACTTCGCCGAGTCGCTGCTGACCATGGAGGTCACGGTGCGGCTGAGCCCGGCGGGGATGCGGGCGCTGCGGTTCGCCGCCGAGCCCCCGGCGGTCCGGCGCGCCCAGGAGGCGGCCGGACCGCCGGACGCCGAGGGCTGGGTGGTCACCCGCCTGCCCGTGGAGTCGATGGTGATCGGGTACAGCGCGTTGCTGCGGCTGGGGCCGGAGGTCGAGGTGCTCGACCCGCCCGAACTCCGCGACCTCATGGCCGAGGCGGCCGTACGGCTCGCGGCGCTGTACGGAGGTCAGCGGTAGCCGGTGACGTCCGCCGGACGGCCGGCGTCCTGGACCTCGACCAGATAGCGCCAGGCGTCCGGACGGCTCCCGTCCACGTCCGTGAAGCCGTACTCGCGGGCGAGCTGCCCGCTGGACAGCGACCGGCCGTTCCAGCGGCTCACCTCCGGGTCCTGGGCCAGGGCCGCGACCGCCCGGCCCGTGTAGGCGGGGGTCTCGGAGATGGCGAAGTGCGGCTGCACGGCCAGCGCGTCACGCCAGTTCGCCTCGGTGACGCGGTAGTTGTCCAGCATGATCTCCGAGCGAAGCCAGCCCGGCGTCAGTGAGACCGCGGTGCCGCCCAGCGGCGCCAGCTCCTTGGCCTGCGCGAACGCCATGCGCGTCACCGACGTCTTGGCCAGGTCATAGAAGAACGAGACCCGGTAGTTGTCGTCGTTGTAGTCGGTGGTGCCGTCGGTCACCTCCACCACCAGGCCACCCGGCCGCCTGATCAGCAGCGGAAGCGCGTAGTGACTGGTGATGATGTGGGTGTCGATCGCCAGCCGCAGGATGCGCAGGCCCTTGTCCAGCGAGTGCTCCCACAACCGGTCGGTCCAGCTGAACATCTTCTCCCCGCCCCAGATGTCGTTGACGAGCACGTCGAGCCGTCCCTGCTCGCGGTCGATGCGCCCCACCAGCGCCTCGACCTGGTCGCGCTCCAGGTGGTCGACCGGCACCGCGATGCCCTCGCCGCCGGCGGCGGTGACCAGCTCCGCGGTCTCCTCGATCGTCTCCGGCCGGTCCATCTCCGAACGCCGTTCCCGTGTGCTGCGCCCGGTGACGTACACCGTGGCCCCGATCGCGCCGAGTTCGACGGCGATGCCGCGTCCCGCGCCGCGCGTCGCCCCCGCGACCAGCGCGACCTTCCGTTCCTGTGCGTTGCTCATGGGGAGAGATGCTGGCAGGGATGTCTGACGTCTCCTGTCAGGGTTTACCGGCCCGTTTCGACGGACGGCCCGGGCCTCGGCCAGTCCATCTCCGGCAGATGACCCCACGGTCGCCGTGCGGCGTCGTAAGATCACGCGGATGTAGCCTTTCCGTACTTTTCCGTCCGGACCGGCCGCTCAGGTGTGGCACACCGCGCCCGGCGTCCGGACGCCGGATCCGCCTTCCAGCACGTGAACTGGCCCGACAGCTGTTATCAATCCACTGCCCGCGAGGATCTGATGGAGCAACACATGTTGGTGGCGGCGGTCGGTTGCCTGGCCGCGGCCGTATTCGTCGTCGTGGTCCTGCTCGTCCGCCAGCGCCGGGTCACCGCCCGTCTGCGCAGCCGGGTCGCCGTGCTCGAAAAGGGGGCGAACCTCCGTGACGACGAGCTGTCGTACCTGGTGACGACCCGGCTCCCCGCCCTGGTCCAGTCGCTGAACGGGCGTCAGGTCGAGGTGCCCGGTCCGCGGCACCCGCGCCTGGCCGAGCTCCCGTACGGGCGGCACCTGGACCAGGTCACGGAGATGTTCGCCGAGTCGGGCGGCCGGGCCAAGGCGCGGGCCGACGAGTCGGCCAAGGCCACGCTGAAGGCGATGATGCGCGGAGTGCAGAGCCTGGCCAACGAGCAGCAGCTCGGCATCTCGAAGATGCAGGCCCGGCACGACGACCCGGACGTGCTCGACGGCCTGCTCAAGATCGACCACATGAACGCCCAGCTCGGCCGCCGCGCCCAGGCCAGTGCCGTGCTGTGCGGATCCTGGCCCGGTCTGCAGCGGTCGGCCTCACCGCTCACCGACGTCGTACGCGGCGCGACGTCCCGGATCCGGGACTACCTGCGGGTCCAGGTGCACTCCCAGGTGAGCGACGCGGTGGTCAGCCGGGCGGTCGAGCCGGTGGTCCTCGCGGTCGCGGAACTGCTCGACAACGCGGCGCGGCACTCGCAGCCGAACACCCCGGTGGAGGTCAACTTCCAGCCGGCGCACAACGGGATGGCCATCGTCATCGACGACGCCGGCGTCGCGATGAACTCCGAGGAGCTGAAGCGGGCGAGCCGGCTCCTGTCCGGCCAGGAGGCGGTGGACATCAACCGGCTCGGTGATCCGCCGCAGGTCGGCTTCGCGGTGATCGGTGTGCTCGCGGCCCGCTACGGCTTCAGCGTGTCGGTGGACACGCGCTCACCGTACGGTGGCGTACGGGCCGTGCTCTTCCTGCCCAGCGTGCTGCTGACGCGCATCGAGGACCGGTCCCGTGCCGTCCGCACGACGCAGCCGGCGCCCGCGGAGGAGAGAGTCCGCGAGGCCGTGAGCGCCGCTCCGGCGGAGGCGCCGCAGCAGCCGTCGGTGACCGCGAGCGGCCTGCCGCGACGGCGGCGAGCGTCCACCGGTCAGCCGCCCGCCCCCCAGCCTCAGCCGCAGCCGGCCGGGCTGGACGACAGACCCGCGCCGGAGCGTGAAGGGCTCGGTGAGCCCGGTCGCCCGGCCCGGAAGACCGCTGCCGGCCTGGGCGCCTGGCAGCGCGGCACCCAGGCCGGCCGCGCCACCGTCCCGCCCGACTCTGAAGGGAAATCGCAGGCATGAACGACGCCGTGACCAACAAGCTCGGCTGGATGCTCGACGATGCCCTGAAGATGCCGGAGACACGGCACGCCATCCTGCTGTCGGCCGACGGGCTGCTCATGGCGCACTCGGAGCGGATCAGCGTGGACAACGCCGAGCGGCACGCGGCCGGGATGTCGGGGCTGCAGTCGCTGGCGCGCAGCACGGCGGAGTTCTGCGGCGACAACCCGCAGGCCCAGTGGCGGCAGACGGTGACCGAGTTCGACGACGGATACGTCTTCCTGGTCGCCGCCGGCCCGGGGGCCTACCTCGCGGTCTCCGCCACCGAGAACGTCGACATGGAGGCGGTCTCCTTCCGCCTGCAGGAGCTCGTCCAGCGACTGGGCAAGGAGCTCACGACCCCGCCACGTGACGGTCTCGGTGGCATGCGGTGAGCCCGCCGCGGCCCGAGCGTGCGCTCGTACGGCCCCACGTCGTCACGGGCGGCCGTGCTCACCCGACGCGGAACATCTTCGACCTGGTCACCTTGGTGATCGCCAGCCGTTCGCAGGTGGGTGGCCTGAGCCCGGAGAAACGCCGGGTGATGGAACTCTGCCAGGGCGGCGCGCTCTCGGTCGCCGAGGTCGCCGCCCACCTGGCGCTGCCCGCCAGCGTCACCAAGGTGCTGCTGTCCGACCTCGTGGACAGCGGGCACATCGTGACCCGCGCCTCTGCCGCCGAGGCCGGCCAGGCGACGGACGACATGCTCAGGGAGGTGCTGGATGGGCTCCGCGCTCGCCTCTGACCAGCTGTACGTGCGGGAGACCGTACGTCATTCCGTGAAGATCCTCATCGCGGGACACTTCGCGGTCGGCAAGACCACGATCGTCGGCGCCCTGTCGGAGATCCGGCCGCTGCGCACCGAGGAGCAGATGACGCAGGCCGGGGAGTCGGTCGATGACCCGTCCGGCGTGCCGGGCAAGACGACGACGACCGTCGCCATGGACTTCGGCCGCCTGACGTTGAGCGATGACCTGGTGCTCTACCTGTTCGGCGCGCCCGGGCAGGAGCGCTTCAAGCAGATGTGGAACGACCTGGCGCGCGGGGCCCTCGGTGCGCTCGTGCTCGCCGACACCCGCCGCATCGAGGAGTCCTTCGACGTGATGACGCTGCTGGAGGAGCGCGGGCTGCCGTACGCGGTCGCGATCAACCAGTTCGACGGCGCGCCGGTGTTCCCCGAGGACGAGTTGCGCGAGGCCCTCGACCTGCTGCCGGCCACCCCGCTCGTCCGGTGCGACGCGCGCGACCCGGTCTCCTCCACCCGCGCGCTGATCGCGCTCGTCGAATACCTCATCGAGAGCAAGAAACGGGAGTCAGCGTGACCGCCGACCAGTCCGAGACCGGTACGGAACCGCCTCCCGGCTGCCCCGCGCGCGATGGCCGTTACCCGCTGTACGGCCCCGAGCTCGCCGAGAACCCGCCCGCCGTGTACGCACGGCTGCGCGAGCAGGGGCCCGCGGTGCCGATCGAGCTGTCGCCGGGCGTGCCCGCCACGCTCATCACCGGCTACCAGGCCGCCCTCGACGTGCTGCGCGACCCGACGACGTTCCGCAAGGACCCGCGCGGGTGGCAGAAGACGGTGCCGCCGGACTGCCCGGTGCTGCCGATGATGGTGTACCGGCCGAACTGCCGGCACGCCGACGGCGCCGCGCACAGCCGGCTGCGGATGGCGGTGACCGACAGCCTGGCCCGCGTGGACCTGATCGCGCTGCGCGGATACGTCGAGCGCAGCGCCGACACGCTCATCGGGCGGTTCGCGGCCAAGGGCGTGGGTGACCTGGTCGCCGACTACGCACGGGTCCTGCCGCTGCTGGTCTTCAACGAGCTGTTCGGCTGCCCGCCGGACATCGGCGACCGTCTCGTCCAGGGCATGAGCGGCATCTTCGACACCGTCAACGCGAAACAGTCGAACGAGATCTTGCGCGACGCCGTCCTGGAGCTGGTCCAGCTCAAGCGGCGCGAACCCGCGCAGGACGTCACGTCCTGGCTCGCGAGCCACTCCGTGGAGCTGACGGACGAGGAGATGCTGCACCAGATCACCACCCTCCTCGGCGCGGGCACCGAGCCCACCCAGAACCTCATCGTGAACGGCCTGCGGCTGCTGCTGTCCGACGAGCGGTTCGCGGGCGACCTGTCGGGCGGCAACCTGCAGGTCGAGGACGCGATCGACGAGGTCCTGTGGACCGACCCGCCGCTGGCCAACTTCGCCATGACCTATCCGGCTCGGGACGTGGACTACGCCGGCGTACGGCTGCCCAAGGACCAGCCGGTGGTGATCAGCCTGGCCGCCGCCAACACCGACCCGGCACTGGCCACCGAGCACCGGGAGGGCAACCGTGCCCACCTCGCCTGGAGCGCCGGCCCGCACACCTGTCCCGCCCAGGGGCCGGCACGCCTCATCGCCTCGGCCGCCATCGAGAAGGTCCTCGACGCGCTGCCGGAGATGGAGCTCGCGGTCCCGAACGCCATGCTGAAGTGGCGGCCCGGGCCCTTCCACCGGGCCCTGACCGCGCTGCCGGTCAACTTCCCGCCGGTGGCGATGCCCGGTGGCGAGGCGCCGGCCGAGGTCCGGCGCACGACTCCGACACCCGTACGCCCGTCGGCCGCCGCGTCGGCTCCGCGCCCGTCGACCGACTGGACGGCCCACTCGCCGGACGGCCTGGCGGCCGTGCTGACGGCCCCGAAGCGACCGCCCGCGGCCAGGAGGCGCCGGCTCCGCTCCGTCGTCCGGTGGTTCCGCCGGATCTGAGCGGGTCAGATCGCGTCGAAGTCGCCGTGCCGCCCGCTGCCCGTCGTGAACCTCGCGGCACCACCGCGCGCCTCGGCGTCGAGGGCGACCTGACC
>Ga0247774_1001000_pt1 | contig 14263 bp, 12 predicted proteins | sample UWRJL001104B6_FD_179933 | JGI IMG/M metagenome (GOLD analysis project Ga0247774, IMG submission 179933) | Plant litter microbial communities from Arlington Agricultural Research Station in Wisconsin, United States - UWRJ-L001-104B-6 | ecosystem: Environmental > Terrestrial > Plant litter >... | reverse complement strand
GATCGCGTCCCGCAGCTGTGCGTAGACCTGTTCGGACAGCATCTGCTTCCCGGGAGAGGTCGAGGTGGAGGTCATGCCCGCATCATAGACGATTAGCTAGATAATCGATTATTCGTGTTATAGTCGTTTTATCACTGCGTCTGAGAGGAACGACACCATGAGCGCCAACGACCCCTTCGCCCGCCTGCCCGAGGCGGCCACCTTCACCGTCACCAGCACCACCGTCGCCGACGGCGCCGCCTGGTCACCCGAGCAGTTCTCCTCCGGCGTCCCCGGCGGGAAGGACGTCTCCCCGCAGCTGTCCTGGAGCGGCGCCCCGGACGGCACCAAGAGCTACGCCGTCACCGTCTATGACCCCGACGCCCCCACCGGGTCCGGGTTCTGGCACTGGGCGGTCGCCGACATCCCCGCCACCGTCACCGAACTGCCCGAGGGCGCCGGCGACGACACCGGCTCGGGCCTGCCCGAGGGCGCCTTCCAACTGCCCAACGACGCCCGCGCGGCCCGCTTCATCGGCGCGGCCCCGCCGGCCGGGCACGGTCCCCACCGCTACTTCGTCGTGGTGCACGCCCTCGACGTCGAATCCATCGGCGTCCCGGCCGACGCCACCCCGGCCGTCCTCGGCTTCACCATGGCCGGCCACATCCTCGGCCGCGCGGTACTCACCGCCACCGCCGAAACCCCCGCCTGACCGTCGTTCAAGGCGTGCACCGAGGCGTACACCGGGGCACCGCGCGACGGTCACGGCGACGGCCCTGTCCGGCCCAGAAGACGACATCTGGCCCGGATAGGGTCGTCAGCATGACTCGATGGATCGAACTCGACGGTGCCGTCAACGTCCGTGACATGGGCGGCCTCGTCACCACCGACGGCGCGACCATCCGTACCGGCCTGCTGCTCCGCTCGGACAACCTGCAGGCGCTCACCCCGGCCGACATCGACCGTCTCGTCACCGACATCGGCGTACGGCACGTCATCGACCTGCGCAGCGACACCGAGGTCGAGCTCGAAGGCCCCGGCCCGCTCACCCGCGAGCCCGCCGTCACCATCCACCACCTGTCGCTGTTCGCCGAGGGCGGCGGCCTCACCGACGTCGACGCCGACACGCCCCGCCTCGACACCGACAAGATCCTCCCCTGGCAGGACCGGCAGGAGGAGGGCCACGAGAGCGAGCGCAGCGTCGGCCACTACCTCGGCTACCTCACCGACGTGCCCGGCTCCGTCGTCTCCGCGCTGCGCGTCATGAGCCAGGGCAGCTCGATCGTGCACTGCGCCGCCGGCAAGGACCGCACCGGCGTCGTCATCGCCTTCGCCCTGCACGTCCTCGGCGTCCCCCGTGAGCGCGTCATCGCCGACTACACCGCCACCGGCGACCGCCTCGAAGCCATCCTCGCCCGGCTGCGCTCCAGTGACACCTACGCCCAGGACCTCGACTCACGGCCCACCGACACCCACCGCCCGCACGCGTACACGATGGAGAAGTTCCTCACCATCCTCGACGAACGCCACGGCGGCCCGATCGGCTGGCTCGAACACCACGGCTGGACCGACGACGACACCATCGCGCTCCGGACCGCCCTGCTCGCCTGAACGCCCCCGGACCGCCGGGCAGGTCATCCCTTGACGGTCAGTAGCGGCCGCAGCTCGACCACCGGGTCGGCGACGCCGCCCCGTCCGAGGCTGGACACGACGGGGCCGATGTCCTTGTACACCCACGGCGCCTCCTGCTTGAGATCGCGCCGCCAGGCGGCCATCACGTCCGCGCGGCGCGTGACCGCAGGGTCGCGGTGGTCGAGCGGGGTGACCACACGAAACTCCGTCAGGAACGCGTCGAGCTCGGTGTCGTTCGCCCGGGACGCCGCACCGCGCGGAACGCGACGGCCGGCGCCATGGCACGCACTCGCCAGCGTCCGCGGGTTGCCGTGCCCGCGCAGCACGTAGCTGGCCGACCCCATCGACCCGGGCACGATCACCGGCTCGCCCCACATCGCGTACGGTCCGCCCGCCATGTCGGCGTACCCGCCCGCGGGCGTCGCGCCCTTGCGGTGCACCACCGACCCCCCGTCCTGCCGCCACAACAGGTTGTGCGGGGCGTCGTAGACCAGGTCGCCGGTGAGGGCACCGCACTCGGCGGCGAGCCCCTGGCGCAGCATGAGCGAGAGGAAGTACCGGTTGCCGACCGCGAAGTTCGCGGCGTTGCCGAACGCGTCGAGGTAACGCCGGAGCGCCGCCTCGTTGCGCCGGCCGAGAAGGAGGGGAAGGATCTTGTTGTCCGGGATCGGGACCTGCGTGGGCCACGCCTTCCTCGCCTGGTCCAGGCCGTCCGCGTTCGCCTGGTGCCCCAGCGACAACGAGCCGCTGTGCACCATCAGCACGACCTGCCCGAGCTCGAACCCCCAGGCGTACGCGGCCTGCCGGTCGTGGATTGACGCGACGTACTGCAGCTCGGCGAAGTGGTTGCCACCACCGACGCTGCCGATGATGCTGTCGTAGCTGGTGCCGCCCGCGCTGTCGATCCAGTCACGGAACGGTTCGGCGGTCGTGGTCGGGTACCGCTCGCCGTGGATCCGGCCCGGCCGCCCGTCCTCGGGCCGGTGCTGTGACCAGATCCCGCTCGCGGCATCGCCCGGGACCCCGAGCAGACCGGGCAGTCCGTCGCGAAGCAGGGCCTCCCGCTGGATCCCGGACAGCGCGATCCGCCGGCCGCCCTCGAAGAACAGGTGCCGCAACCGGCCCTCCAGCGCGTCCAGCCGAGGACGAACCTGGTCGACGGTGAGCGAGGTCGTCTCCAGCCGCATGCCGCAGTTGATGTCGTTGCCGACCGCCTGCGGGATCAGCGCACCGCTGGTCCGCAGCACGGTGCCGATCGGGATCCCGGCACCCTTGTGCAGGTCCGGGGTGAGCACGACCCGGTCGATGGCCGCCTCCTCGTGCCCGGCCGCGGCGGCGAGCCGCGTCAGGGTGTCGGCGGTCTCGAGCACGGTGAGGATCTCGTCGACCGCGCTGGGTTCGATCGGCACGTCGTTGCCGGCGCAGATGTCGACGGGGATGTCCCATCGGTTGGGGAGGTTGAGCCAGCCGTCGTCGGTACGGACGAGGCGCGGGTCCTGCTGAGGTGTGGTCATGGGCTTTCCTTGGCTGCCGGAGGTCGGGCATGGGTCGAACACGTGATCGTCCGTAGTGGACGCACGGAACATCGCCTGGTCGGCGATGTGCTCCCCGAGGTTCAGCAGCCGCGAGGTGGCACGAACCCTAGCCGAGGCCCGGCCGCCCGACCAACCGGATATTTCCGCATCCGCGGGCCACTCGCACATGGAATGATCTTGCCCGAACGGCCGGGTGACGGCCGGGGTCGTCGAGTGGAAACGGGTTCGCGGTGGCAGCTGAGCCGAACACTGGTCTGAGCGGATTCCTGGCTGAGGCGGCCGCGCGGATCGCCGAAGCCGCCCCGCCAGGCTGGCGGCGGTGCCGGGCGAACATCGTGACCAAGGACGGCCACACCGCTCACTACGACGGCCGTTACGAACTGGCCGACGGTGAGACCCGCACCGGCAACGGCGAACTGCGCACCGACGTCCGAGCGCACCCGTCGGCCGAGACGCGTTACCTCATGATCGAACTGACGGTCGAGTCGTCGGGCCGTTTCGAAGCCGCCAGTGACTACATCCTTCGAGGTCGCAGCAGCAGTGCCGCCCTGCTGATCATTCTCGACCACGACGCCCTGCCCAGTGATCCGGGGGATGAGGTCGACGGGCCGGCGGATCCGACGTTCGCCGGCGATCCGGACAAGGCCGTCCGGTTGTTCCATACCTATCTTCGTCGCCGCGCGGAGATCCTCGGGCACGAGGAGGAGCTGACTCCACCGCTGGATCCGGCAGAGCAGGCGGAGCTGGTGGCCGCTCTCGGTACCGGACTGCCGCCCGACCTCGCGGCCTTGTACAGCGAGACCGACGGCGCCTTTTACAGCGATCCGGGAATCATCTGCAACCACCATTGGGAAGCCCTGAACCACCTCATCGCCCCGGACGACGGATGGGAAGCCCACGGTGAGTGCCAGTGGATCGACGACCCCTTGTGGAGAATCCCCTTCGACGCGGACCCACTGTGGGCCGTGCGGCGTTCGTGGACGCGTAAGGGGTGGATTCCGTTCGCGGTCCACCCCGGCGGCGAGTCCTACCTCGCGGTCGACATGGACCCGGGCCCGGCCGGCCGGCCAGGCCAGATCATCCTCGTGGAGATGGGCACCGACGGCCCGCTCTACGTCGCCGACTCCATCACCTCATTGCTGCGCCGTCACCTCCAGGCACTCGATCGCGGCGAGTACGCCGCCGACAACGGCCGTCTGCGGATCGACGGGCTGCTCCCCGACGGCTGGCAGATCGACAAAGACCGAAAATGGGATGCCGATGACCACGGGGGCTCGCTCCAGGGAATGCCGCCCACGGTCCAGCGGCTCTATGCCGACAACCCGCGTCTGGAGGCCGTACACCAGACACCGCTCCTGCGCCATGTGGTACTGGGCGGCGGCACCTGCGACCTGTCACCGCTTCGTGAGGTACCGCTCGAACTGCTCGGCCTCCATCTGGACTCCGTCGACCTGACGCCGCTGTCCGGGCACCCCTCGATCCGCGCCGTACGAATCGGCTCGCGACAGCCCGTCGACCTCGGCGTACTGGCGGCGCTCCCCCGGCTGGAAGGGCTCGACCTGTCCCGCGCCGCCGTCACCGGCATGGACCAGCTCGCCAAGCTCGACGGACTGCTGTACCTGTGCCTGAGCTTCGAGCAGTGGCGGGAGTTCCAGGAACACACCGGAGGGCTCTCATCGCTTGTCGCGGTCGGGTTGCACGGCTCCCCCGAACCGGCCGAGATCAACGAATGGGCCTCCCTTTTCCCGCCCACCGGCAGCGAGCATCGCCACACCGTGCAACAGCACACCGGCCAGTGGAGCGACCGCCGTTGAGCGGGTGAGATGCACGCGATCGGTCGCCCCGGAGTCCGCTTCGCCTGACCTGCTTCGCCTGACCTCAGGCGCGCAGCGAACCCCGTACCGCCTCGTGCGCCGCATCACGCATCCGCGCGTGCAGCGCCGCGTTCGCCGCCCGGTCCGTCCGCACCTCCACGATCCGCAGACCCTCCCCCGCCATCACCTTGGCCAGCCCCTCCATCGCCTCCAGCCGGGCGTACGCCACCCCGTGCGCCGCCGCCACCGACGCGATGTCGACCTGATGCGGAGTGCCGAAGACCCGCTCGAACGACTCGGGGAACGCCGACTGCGGCAACAGCGAGAAGATCCCGCCACCCGAGTTGTTGATCACCACCAGCGCCAGGTCAGGGCGCCGGTCCTGCGGCCCGATGATCAAACCGTTCTGGTCATGCAGGAACGCCAGATCGCCCAGCAGCGCGTACGCCCGGTTGCCGTGCGCGAGCGCCGCACCGATCGCCGTCGAGACCAGGCCGTCGATGCCGCTCGCCCCCCGGTTGGCCAGGATGCGGATCCCGCGCCGCGGGTGCATCGTCTGGTCCAGGTCCCGGATCGGCATGCTCGCCGCCGCCAGCAGCATCGACCCGCCCGGCATCGCCGACACCAGGTCACGGGCCAGCCGCGGCTCGGACGGCTCGCTGGACTCATCCAGCACCGTGTCCACCGCGTTGCGCGCCACCAGGTCGGCCGTACGCCACCCCTTCAGCCACGCGTCATCCCCCGACACGACCGGGATCTCCGCCTCCTGCGCCACCTGCGTCGCCGACCGCACCGGATCCGGCCAGCGCGACAGCGACGGCGTGACGACGATGTGCTCCTCGGCGCGCCGCAGGAACGACAGCAGCGGACGCGACAGCCCCGGCTTGCCGAGCGTCACCACGACCTCGGGCCGATACCGGTCGGCGAACTCCGGCACGCCCAGCAGGAAATGGTGCGCCGACAAGGCGTGATCGCCGTAGCGCGCGTTGCCGTTCGGCTCGGCCAGCACCGGCCAGCCCGCCATCGACGCCGCCGCGACGTACCGCTTGACGTTGACCGCCCCGTCCCCGACCACCAGCACCCCGCGCCGCGTCGCCGGCACGTGCAGCACCGAACCGGGCGTCGCCGCCCGCACCTTGGTCCACGGACCCCTCGCGTCGCCGCTCAGCGGCTCACACCAGGACTCGTCGTCGTCGGGGGTCAACGGCTCACGGAACGCGACGTTCAGGTGCACCGGACCCGGATCCGGGTCCAGCGCGACGTGCCAGGCACGGCTGGCCAGCGACCGCCAGTACGCCACCATCCCCGGGCGCTCCTCCGGCGTGCCGACCTCACAGCTCCACCGCACCGCCGAGCCGTACAGCCCGACCTGGTCGATCGTCTGGTTCGCGCCCGTCTGACGCAGCTCCGGCGGCCGGTCCGCGGTCAGCACCAGCAACGGCACCCCGGACTCGTGCGCCTCCACGACCGCCGGATGGAAGTTGGCCGCCGCCGTACCCGACGTGCACACCACCGCCACCGGCCGGCCGCTCCGCTTGGCCATGCCCAGCGCCAGGAACGCGGCCGATCGCTCGTCGATCCGCACATGCAGCCGGATCCTGGACTGCTCGTAGATCGCCAGCGCCAGCGGCGCCGACCGCGACCCCGGCGCCAGCACCACGTCGGTCAGGCCACAGCGCAGCAGCTCATCGACCAGAACGGTCGCCAGAGCGGTCGCCGGGTTCACCGGGCGGCCCCGTCGAGCTCGGCCCGGGCCGCCGCGGCCCGCCGCCGCCAGCCCTCACCGTCGACCTCATAGCGGCGCAACGCCGCCTCGTCGACCTCCGGCCGGCGTACCTCGATCACGCCCTCCACCGCCGTCAGCGGCTCCCCCACCACGTCACCCTCCAGCAGGGACAGGGTGCCGAGCCCGCAGGCGTAGGGCAGCTCCGGCAGCGCGGCGGCCAGTGCCAGCCCGGCCGCGAGCCCCACCGAGGTCTCCACCGCGCTGGAGACGACCACCGGCAGCCCGCACGCCTCGGCCACCGCCAGCGCGGCGCGCACCCCGCCGAGCGGCTGGACCTTCAGCACGACGATGTCGGCCGCGTCCGCCGCGCGCACGCGCAGCGGGTCCTCGGCCCGGCGGATCGACTCATCCGCCGCGATCGGCGTGTCCACCCGCCGTCGCACCTCGGACAGCTCCTCCAGCGTCGCGCACGGCTGCTCGGCGTACTCCAGGTCGCCCAGCGCCTTGATCATCCGTACGGCCGTGTCGGGCGTCCACGCGCCGTTGGCGTCGACGCGCACCCGGCCGCCGGGCCCCAGGGCGTCGCGTACGGCCTCGACCCGCGCGATGTCGTCCGCCTCACCCTGCCCGGGCTCGGCCACCTTCACCTTCGCCGTACGGCATCCCGAATCACGCGCGATCGTATGGGCGGCCTCGGGGCCCACGGCCGGCACGGTCGCGTTGACCGGGATCCGCGTCCGCAGCGGCGCCGGCCAGCCCTCCTCGGCGGCCTCGTACGCGGCGGCCAGCCAGCGGGCGCACTCAGCCGGGCCGTACTCGGGAAAAGGGGAGAACTCCCCCCACCCGGCCGGGCCACGCACGAGCGCCCCTTCTCTGCGCGTCACGCCGCGAAACCGCGTGCGCATCGGGATGGCGAACACCCGCAATGGCCTGACCCCTCATCTTGTAGCTCTCGCGTCCGCCCAACCCTACGACCGCGCGCGGCGGAGGCGCGCACCGGAGGTCAGTAGTACCAGGGGAATCGGGACCAGTCCGGAGAGCGCTTCTCGAGGAAGGCGTCCCGGCCCTCGGCGGCCTCGTCGGTCATGTACGCCAGCCGGGTCGCCTCACCGGCGAAGACCTGCTGCCCGACCAGGCCATCGTCGATCATGTTGAAGGCGAACTTCAGCATCCGCTGCGCCGCCGGGCTCTTGCCGTTGATCTTCCGACCCCACTCCAGCGCGGTCCGCTCCAGCTCGGCGTGCGGCACGACCGCGTTGACCATGCCCATCCGGTGCGCCGCCTCCGCGTCGTACGTGTCGCCGAGGAAGAAGATCTCACGGGCGAACTTCTGGCCGACCTGCCGAGCCAGGTACGCCGACCCGAACCCGCCGTCGAAGCTGGCGACGTCCGCGTCGGTCTGCTTGAAGCGCGCGTGCTCGCGGCTCGCCAGGGTCAGGTCGGCCACGACGTGCAGGCTGTGCCCGCCACCCGCCGCCCAGCCCGGCACCACGCAGATGACCACCTTGGGCATGAAGCGGATCAGCCGCTGGACCTCCAGGATGTGCAGGCGTCCCGAGCGCCCCGGATCGATCGTCTCGGCCGTCTCCCCCTCCGCGTAGCGATAGCCGTCGCGGCCGCGGATCCGCTGGTCGCCGCCCGAGCAGAACGCCCACCCGCCGTCCTTCGGCGACGGCCCGTTGCCGGTGAGCAGCACACAGCCGACGTCGCTGGACATCCGCGCGTGGTCCAGGACCCGGTACAGCTCGTCCACGGTGTGCGGACGGAACGCGTTGCGGACCTCGGGCCGGTTGAACGCGACCCGTACGGTGCCGTGATCGGCGGCCCGGTGGTAGGTGATGTCGGTGAGGTCGAAGCCCTCGACCGCCTTCCACGCGTCCGGGTCGAACAGCTCGGAGACCATGCCGTGTCCTTTCCTCATGGTGGGTTGCCATTCAAGCGGCTGCCTGTCCACCTGGTGGAGGGTGGGGTCTTTTTCTGAGGTGGTGGGGTTGGTCTTTCAGCCGCCCGCCTTTACATAGTAAGTTTGATCTTCAGTGATCCAGGGCGGATCCGGCCCCTGGTCTAGCCTGGCCGTGTCATGAGCCGAACTCTCCACGCCGTCGTCCTGCCGCCCGGCCCCCTCCTCGCCCGCCGCCTCGAAGCCGCCCTCGACGGCACCGGCCCCGCGATCTGCCCGCTCTCCCCCGCCCTGCCCGAACCAGCCCTGCGCGCGGTCCTCGACGCCCTCGCCCCCGCGGCGGTCGAGACCCCCGGCGGCACGGTGACCCGTGAGGGCGGGCGGCCCACGGACGCCGCGGTGCTGATCGCCACCTCGGGATCGACCGGCCGACCCAAGATCGTCGAGCTGTCCGGCGAGGCACTGAGGTTCTCCGCCACCGCGACGCTCCGGCGCGTCGGCGCCGCCCCCGGCGACCGCTGGCTCTGCTGCCTGCCCACCGACCACATCGCCGGCGTCCAGGTGCTCACCCGCTCCATCGTCGCGGGCACCACCCCGGTCATCCAGGAGCGGTTCTCCCCCGCCGACGCGCTCGCGAGCGGCGTCCAGCACATCTCCGTGGTGCCGACCCAGCTGCGCCGCATGCTCGACCACGACCTGTCGGTGTTCTCCTCGATCCTGCTCGGCGGGGCCGCCGCCTCCGCGGACCTCCTGGCGTCCGCACGTGCGGCCGGCGGCCGCGTCCTGACCACGTACGGCATGAGCGAGACCTGCGGCGGCTGCGTGTACGACGGCGTGCCGCTCGACGGCGTCTCGGCGGCCGTGGGCGACGACGGGCGGATCCGGCTCGCCGGACCGGTGCTGTTCGGCGGCTACCGGCTGCGGCCCGACCTGACCGCCGGGGTCCTGGACGGGGACTGGTTCGTCACCAGCGACCTCGGCGTCATCGAGAACGGGACACTGCGGGTACGCGGACGCGCCGACGACGTCATCAACACCGGCGGTGAGAAGGTCGTCGCGGGCGAGGTCGAGCACCTCCTGCGCGCCCTTCCGGCCGTCGAGGACGTCGTCGTGGTCGGCCGGCCCGACCCGGAGTGGGGCGAGCTGGTCACCGCCGTCGTCGTCGGGTCGGTCACCCTCGAGGAACTGCGTGACCACGTCCGTACCACCCTGCCCGCGCACGCCGCCCCGCGCGCACTGGAGCTGGTCCCCGAGATCCCGTTGCTGGCGTCGGGAAAGCCGGACCGCGTCCGGCTCCGCCGTTCCCTCTGAGAGAATCCCTCACCGTGGTCGTACGTCGTGGACTCGCCCTGCTGATGTTGCTCACGCTGGCCGGATGCTCGGCCGGCGAGCATCCGGAACGGCAACGGCCCTCCGGCCCTCCCCTGGTGATCCCCAAACCGTCGCCGTCGCTCACGGGCCGGCCGCGTCCGGTCGGCGCCGGCGCGGTATGCGGGCGGGTCACCACGGTGACCGGCTCCCCCGCCCGTGTGGTCGTCGTGAAGGGACGTACGACCTGTGGCGAGGCGCTGCGGGTGTTCCGCAAGTACTACGACCCGGCCACGCCCGCCGAGGGCCGCGCGGGCCTCGCCGTCGTCGACCACTGGACCTGTGAGAGCCGCCTCACGGTCTCCACGTGCACCCTGAGAACGACGAAGATCCAGGCGCGCTCCTGAGGGCGTCGTCGGCGTTCGGGCTCCGGGTGAGCCGTCGGATCGCCAAGAGTGGTGCTTGTCACATGGAACGTCGCCAGGCGGCGATGACCAGGGCCGCCGGAGCCGTCCGCGGCGGGTCTCAGGGCGCTCTCACCGGCCAGGACGCCGCCGTGAGAAGACGACGGAAACGTCAGGCTTTACGGTAGAGCGGCCCGCATGCACGTGAAAGTTTCCGCCCTGCGGGAACAACCCAGACACAACTGCGCGTTTCGGATAGTGCGCGCATATGCGAACGACACACGTCCCATGCCGCCAAGCTACGAAGGGAGGGAGGTGTCCTCATGCCGCGAAATGCCGCCGCTGCGACGTCCGCAGCGCCGACCACGACGCCTCTCGAGGAGCTTCTCGACCGTGGCCGTTCCCAGGGGCACCTCTCGCTTGACGAGGTGCGCCAAGCCTTTCAGGAAGCCGGTATCACCCCCGCGCAAGGCCGCTCCATCATCCGCGAGCTGACCGACACCGGGGTCCGGCTGGCCAGCGGGGACAAGGCCACTGACAAGCAGGCCACGTCCACCAAGAAAAAGGGTACGGGCACTGTCAAGAAGGCCCCGCCCGGCAAGCCTGCCAAGGCCGCCAAGCCCACCAAGCCTGCCAAGCCCGCCAAGGCGAAGACCACCCGCGTCTCGCCGGCCGCGAAGGCCGAGCACGGGCCGGCCCAGGACGCGACCCCGCCCGCCGAGGCGACGGCCGCTCCGGTCGAGTCCGAGGACTTCGAGGTGGACGCGCCGACGGACCTCGATGACCAGTCATCGGTCATGGGCGACTCGGTGCACACCTACCTCAAGGCGATCGGCCGCCGTCAGCTGCTCACCGCCGCGCAGGAGGTCGACCTCGCCAAGCGCATCGAGGCCGGGCTCTACGCCGAGCACAAGCTGGAGAGCGGTGCGAAGCTGACGCCCCGGGCCCGCGAGGACCTGCGGCTCGTCGCCGAGGACGGCCAGCGGGCCAAGGCCCACATGCTGGAGGCCAACCTGCGGCTCGTGGTCTCGGTCGCCAAGAAGTACGCCGACCGCGGCCTGTCGCTGCTCGACGTCGTGCAGGAGGGCAACCTCGGCCTGATCCGTGCGGTCGAGAAGTTCGACTACACCAAGGGCTACAAGTTCTCCACGTACGCCATGTGGTGGATCCGGCAGGCCATCCAGCGTGGCTTCGCCGACTCGGCCCGTACGATCCGGCTGCCGGTGCACGTCCTGGAGATGCTCAGCAAGCTGAGCCGGGTCGAGCGTGAGATGCACCAGCGTCTCGGCCGCGAGCCGACTCCGGAAGAGCTGGCCGTGGAGCTGGACAAGAGCCCGGCGCAGGTGCAGGAGCTGCTGCGTACGAGCCGCCAGCCGATCAGCTTGGACTCCACGATCGGCGAGGACGGGGAGACCCGGATCGGCGACCTCATCGAGGACACCGACACGCCCGAAGCCTCCGAACTGGTCGACCGGCAGCTCATGGCCGACCAGCTGCGGCGTGCCCTCGGTGTCCTGTCGGCCCGCGAAGAGAAGATCATGGCGATGCGCTTCGGCCTGTACGACGGCACCCCGCGCACGCTGGACGAGATCGGCAAGCACCTGGGCCTGACCCGGGAGCGGATCCGCCAGCTCGAGAAGGAGTCGCTGTCCAAGCTGCGGCACCCGAGCAACGCCCAGCCGCTGCTCGACTTCGCCAGCTGAGCACCCGAGCGACAAAAGGCCCCGCCACGTGGCGGGGCCTTTTTCACGGGCGGCTCATGTCCCGTCGGCCTTCACGCCGTCGCCCAGGCGGCGGTGGGGCGTTTTTCCGGTCGTCGCCACGTTCGGCCACACAGGCTCTCGCCTTTACATTGTAGATCATTATCGGCCACCCAAGTGAAACGCCGACTTATATAAGCCCCGCCTGATACGTTTTTCCTTCATCACCGTTGTGGAGGGGTCGATGGCCGATAGCACGGACCAGATCAATGCCGTTCAGCGGAAGATCGACGACTACCCCGTCGCCGCGGGCCCGGGCCGCTCCCTCGTGCTGCGCCGCGGCTACGACGCGGCGATCGACGATCTCTGGGACGCCTGCACCACGCCCACGCGGGTCAGCCGCTGGCTGGCCCCGGTCGGCGGCGACCTGCGAGTAGGCGGCTCCTTCACGGTGGAGGGCCAGGCCACCGGGACGATCCTGCGCTGCGAGGCGCCGCACCTGCTGAAGGTGACCTGGGAGTACGAACCCGACTCGGTCACCGAGGTCGAGCTCCGTCTCACCGAGAACGACACCGGCGGCGTCGTACTGGAGCTACGGCACACCTCCCCCGCCGCGACCGTCGACGAGCTCGTACGCCGGCTGGGCCCCGTCGGGCCGGTCGGCATCGGGGGCGGCTGGGACGTGGCACTGGCGGCCCTGGACAGGCTCCTGGCCGACCCGGACTTCGACCCGGCCCGATGGAGGGACACCCCACAGGTCCGGGAGTTCACCGTCCGCAGCCTTCAGGCATGGGGGGCCGAAAGCCAGGCCGTGTGGGGACTCGGCGACGAGGACGTCGCGAAGGTCGTCGCGTTCGTCCAGCGGCTTCCGCCGCGGTGATCAGGGGGCGCCGGCGAGCGGTGGCGCGGGGTTCTCGGTGAACAGCGGGTCGCAGGCCAGCCGGTAACCGCGCTTGACCACGGTCTCGACCAGGCCACCACGGCCGAGGCCGCGCCGCAACCGTGCCACCGCCATCTCGACGGCGTGCTCGTCCGGCTGCGGCCGGCCGTACGAGCCGCCCGGAAGGGACCGGCTCGGCAGCACTCCGCACAGCTCGGCGCGGGAGACCACGTGTCCGGGCCGGCGGGCGAGCGCCCGCAGGATCGCCATCGGCGCCGGGGCGATCGGTTTCAGCTGGCCGTCGAGCACGACCGCGTGCCCCCGCAGTTCGAGCGCGTGCCCGTGCACCGCGACCCGGCTCGCGCGGCGGGCCGGCAGCTCCACCGCCAGCTCGTGGACGAGTGCGCCCAGCCGGGCCTGCTTCGGAGTGATCGTCGGCACTCTCCGCTCCTCCAGCGGCGCGGCGGTCACCGGGCCCACGCACGCGGCGACGACATGGGTGCGCAGCGCCTCCAGCAACAGTTCTTCCAGGTTGTCCTCTGCCGCGACGGCGAGCGTGGCGGCGACCGTCGGAGCGCTGGTGAAGGTGATCGCGTCGACCGTCCCGGCCACCGCCTGCCCGACGAGGCGGCGCAGGGGCGTCGGATCGTCGGCCCGCGCCCAGCGGTACACCGGGATCTCCACCACGTCCGCGCCCGCGCGCCGCAGCGTGCTCGTCAGCTGCGGGGTCGGCTCGCCGTACAACTGCACCGCGATCCGGCGGCCGGTCAGGTCCGCCTCCAGGAGGTGCCGCAGCACCTCCTCCCAGCTCTCCGACGGCGGCGACCAGGTCTCGGTCATGCCGGCGGCGCGCACCGCTCCCCTGGCCCGCGGTCCCCTGGTGATGATCCGGGCGTCGCCCAGGAGCTTGACCAGTTCCTCGTGCAGTCCCCAGCCGTCGGCCGTCTCCAGCCACGCGCGGAAGCCGGCGGCCGTCGTGACGATCACATCGTCGACCGGCCTGGCCAGGATCTCCCGCGTCGCGTCGAGGAGTTCGGTGTCATCGGCGAGCGGCACCAGCCGGATCGCCGGGGCGTACACCACCCGCGCTCCCCTGCGCTCCAGCAGCGCCGAGAGCTCCTCGCGGCGGCGTGCGGCCGTGACCCCGACCGTGAATCCGGCCAGCGGCTCGTCGCTGCTCACGGCTCGGCCACCTCCGCACGTGTGCGTGCCCACCGCGTCGTGGTCATGGTCACCGCGCCACCTCCAGCACCAGCGGCTTCGATCGGGAGTTCGGGCCGTTGCCGGCGACGTGCAGGACGGGTCTTCCGGCCGAACGCCTTGACAAAGTAAGGTTCGAATGAGCCACCGGACGGCCGCCGTCGCGGTGAGGGCGACGGGCCGCG
>Ga0247774_1000999_pt1 | contig 14264 bp, 12 predicted proteins | sample UWRJL001104B6_FD_179933 | JGI IMG/M metagenome (GOLD analysis project Ga0247774, IMG submission 179933) | Plant litter microbial communities from Arlington Agricultural Research Station in Wisconsin, United States - UWRJ-L001-104B-6 | ecosystem: Environmental > Terrestrial > Plant litter >... | reverse complement strand
CGTGGGGAAGATAGCAGTAGCCTCCTACTGGATCTACTAGTACGAATAGATTTATTTATCTTGAGAGATGTAGAGTTTTCACCAAAAGAGACTCGAAAATGTCATCAAACCGAACGAAAGTGGGGGGTGGGGGCTGACTTAACATCGACACCACGGCATGGGGTCAGCGCAGACTATGGCATCGAGTTCCCTCCATAGCTTGCGCCGCCTAGAAAAGATGGGCCTGATCTTCGGGATGCTGCTTCCATCAACGATATCCGTTCGCTCGGTGTGCCCAACCAAATCCGGCTTATCCAATCGTGCGGCGCTACTATGAGAAGAAGCCGCGAGCCGAGGCCGAGCAAGAAATGAGATTGGATTCTTGGCGGCACAGGGCGGAAATCAATAGGAAGCACAAAAACGGTACTAGTGCTATTTGTCTCGACTTACGAAGATCTGCCGCGCCGCGTTGCTGGTTTACACGACCAGGAAACGAGTTCAAACGACCGGTTGTTTGCTTTGCCCAGGGCCTTTCTGGTCTTCCTAGTTGGACATCATGGACAGCTTTTCGGGGTCCCCGTCGAATCATACTTCTCATTGGTGACAACCTGGTGCCTGGTCAGCCTTTCGCCGACCGATCCGCTGCAATGTTGGCAAGTACATGCACTTTCGTGCTTCGTAAGACATCGAAGTCTCAGGCGGTCCCGGGCTTCTGAAATTGAAGCTCGCGGTGGTAGGACCAAAGTGCCACAGTTGAGCGCCCTGGCTAGATTCCTAGACAGCTTGTACCTACCGCGCATCAAAGGTATCAGGCCTAAAGGATTCGTTCTTATAGAAGTCCCGTTCCATGTCATGTCTTCGACTCTGCTCTGACTTGCAAGGAGAGGCACAGAAGATCGTTCCCTGCCGTACTATAGTAAAGGAAACCAATGTGGGACTATTTGCAACTAGTTTCACGAGGTGGTAAGTGCGTGACGCCCAATCACAAGCTATTTTTCCTCGCGAGCCTTTGTTGTGGCTTCAAATTTCCTGACGACACTCGGATCTCGAAATTTTCGCAACACGAGCGGCGAGTCAAGACCTGACGAAATACAAAGACAATGTTTGAATTCAAACACCCTTCGACCAAAATGCTGTATATCACTCATACCTCTTGGTGTATTCGGTATTCCGCAGAGATTTGGATGCGCTGGCCTAGATCTAGCGAAATCTTGTCTTTGCCTGAAACAGACTGACGAGGAAGAAGGTCCTGTCGAAAGCATCCAGTGCTTCGCAGCACGTTAGCGGAGGCGTTCGTGAATGACGCTGAAGGTCAAGTCCAGGGGCCAAGATGGCTGGCGCCAACTCATTTACACCAGCGCAGGGGTTGCCAGGTGGAGGCTGCCCACTTGCTGGGGTCCGGTCGAGCCCTCTGGCCGGATCGAGGCCCACTATGATGATACAAATCTGCACATGCTTCTTTGGTGGCACGGGTATTCGAGGGACCTTGAATATCTTCAAATTTCGCAAGAGATGCTATGTGGCGATCCGTAGGATTTCGATTTCTTGCAAAACATACCTGGGGAAACGGCAATTGGGGGGGGAAAATGGAGAGTAATGCTGAATATTGTATGATGGGAATTGTGCGTAAGCTAGCTATTGTATTGGTGGAGAGTAAGATGGACACACGAGGTGTCGATGGCTGGTGGAGAGTACGATCCTGCGTAACAGGTTTGTAAATGGCTGGCTGGTTGGAAGTTGGGCTTTCTTTTCCAGAGCTACGGCACGAATAGTATTGGAAAACAAGGTAGCCAGAAAGGAGACAGCCCAAAGGTGCATGCAATGTCGGCAGTAGCATACAGTGGTCCAGAAGTCCAGAGGTACATGCTACCTTCAAATAAGGCTCTTTGATCAATGTTGTGCTAATGCGCTTACCATGCGGCTGCCAAGGCCACGGCCGTGTCCACTCGCAATAACACCCCGACTGCGTTGGCTAGTATCACATTCCCGTATTCCCTTCCTCCCCTTTCTCAGCCGCCCCATTTGCAACATTCGACCATTCGCGCGTTCAAACTTCTGGACATTTCACTTTTTTTGGGGTTTCTATCCTTTGCAAAGTAAGGTTTTCCTCGAACCGTTTTCTCCAGATCCCTTCGCAGCCGAATCGTGTAACTAAGAGGTCGTCAGCCTTCTGAATTTCGAAGAATTTCTGGCTGACTGGTGATTCGGTTCACACCGTTGCACCTCGCCCGCACTTTACTCACGTCCTGCGCTGTGTTATTATTACCCACCCAAATCCCAGCCCGTCTTTCCGACCCGCCCGCGCAATACTCCCTGTTGGCTGCAGCATATCAAGTACATGGCCCCTCGCTCGGAGTCGCTGCCGTGTTCACAGGCTTAGTCGAGACTTTCCGAATTCGAGAGTCATCGTCTTCCCGGATCCCCCGAACGGCGATCGAGGTACGGAGATTTGTACGCACCCGGAAACTCTCCATCGCACCGACGAGTTGAAACTTGGAACGACTCTGGCTGTTTGGTCCTGGTGTCCGTGTCGACTCCACTGTCAGCGATTAAACAATTGGAACAGTTGCGCCGTCCTTGCTTCGAGCTACGACCTCGTTCGTCTGTTCCCCCAACACGCTGCTGCGGCTGCCTTCCTTCGCCTCCTTCCACTGGCGCAAAACCCAGCAGGACACCTTTCGTTGAACAACCCGCCCAGTTACGCCTCAACGCCGACTACGACCTTCGTTTTCTCTCTTACATATCTATAGATTTGACATTTTTGCTTCGTTCGCATCTGAGAGTGTCAATCTTTTCTGCTACGCGATTTGGTGCCACCGCGAGGTACGTCAACTGATTAGTCCTGTCCTTGCATCCGTCGGCGAGTAAGCAACAGCCCAACAGGCGGCGAAGCAATGGCTGTGAGAAATTCAGGTCAGGCGTGGTGCCACATTGTTTGGCTGAAAGCCGCCTTGTGCCTCTCAGCATCAGTCTTCTGGCATGGGTCTATTCTCACGACAGCCAGTGCTCTACGCCGTCATTCCCGCCAAGCAAATACTCTATGCCCGGCCGTCATTGGGCTGTCCTTTCCCTGCAATGGATAGCTGCAGAGGCGGAGAACACAACTAACAAAGTTGCTCAAATGCAGTTGTCCGTAGCCATTCTTTGCGTGATCCGGTTTGCCAACGAACTCCGACAAGCTCCTCGGTCGCGCTATCTTCATCGCCTCCCGTAAACGCCGACGCCCTCATCGCACTACAGCCCATCTCGTATCCAACATTTCCCCCCTCCCCTCTCCACCTCTGCCGGCCAGCTCCCCTTAGCGACTCGATTTGAACGATTCAGCACAAATACTGAATTGGGAGAGCTTTCGCCAGAATTTTGGCCTCGAATTCTTGGATGGGTTTCTAATAGCCCACTTAGTCGATCGAAGAGTCGCAGCCGCCACCATTCTATATGCCTAGATTCCCCGTCGCGTTCGCCAAGCGGAAATCCGCCGCACACGAAGATGCCTCTGAAACACCGTCCTTCCGAGTCCTGGAGCGGACTGAGGTGGTAGGAGTAGCAGTCGGCGGTGGAAGTGGTGGAAAATCAGTTGATGCCGGGTCAAGGTTGGGGAGGCCGCTGACGTCGATGCCGAGGTCACAAACGCATCCCGACCTCACGGCAGATGAAGAAAACATGTTTGCCGGTCTCAAGATCAACAGGTATGAGCCCCTGTCCCTACCATCGTCGTACCCCCGTCGCGTTTCTGTTCGACCTGCGCTCTTTCCGTCTGGTACTGTGTTTAGTGACATATTCGCACTGGCATCTTGTTTTGGTTCTCGTTCTTGTTTCTCGTTCGTGTTTCCCTTGGCTGGAATATTCCCAATTGGCTTGCGACTATTAGCACGCATCCTGAGCGGAGGAGGATTCCGCCTTGACGGAGAGAGTCTGGGAGCCCGGACCACACGACCAATTTCACGTGGCTTGTTTCAGCAGGCCCGGCCGTAGTGCAAAGACTGATTCTAAGTCAGGGGAAGTGGGTCGTCCAACACGACCAAAACAGCTTCGACCGACACGTCCTCGAGGCACAGCGCCGTATCGACCGCGCCGTCCTCGGCAGCTCCTCCGTTAGATTTGAGCCATCATCAACATCAGGAGGAAATAAAAACGGCCACGGCCAAGAAACCGTATGCCGACATTCCGGTTCCGCCCATTCCCAAGTCCAGCTCCGGCTTCCTCAACAGGGCCGGCCGGACATTTTCTTTCGGCAGCACCAAGAAAACCATTCCTCCACCGGTTCCTGTCGAGAGCTTCGAACCGCCGCCTCCCGTGCCCGCTCACGATTTCGCAGCGAATGGGCGGCCAAGGGCCCTGACAACGTCAACCAGTAGCACTGCCACACCTCCGAAGATTGACGACCAGGAAATCAACTTCGATTTGGGCGGCGACTTTGGCAAGATGTTTACGGGATTTGACAAGCGTGCTAGCGTGGCAACAGTTCGAGACGACGGGCAACGCGGCGCCCCGAGGTCGCTGACGAGTGGCCGAGTTAATCAGCCACCGCCGGCTCTCGCGGCCGGCAACAAACCGCCTCATTCACCCTTCTCGACCACGAGCAACAACTCCAACGACGAACTTCTCGGTAACTCGAGCCCTCTCTTCGACTCTCCGCATCATCGTCCGCCACAGGTCCCTCGACACGGTTCGCCTCTGATGCAGAAGTCAAATCGTCCCTCAGATATAATTGAGGATGAAGACACTGGGTTCCTGAAGGACTCGCTGGCCGCAACCAAGTTTCTCGGAGGTAACAGCTCTGGGCAAGGCGCTGGCCGGTACCGGAGAAACGAAGACTCGAGCTCTAGCTGGAGAGATCCGTTGGAGCGGAAGCCTTTGCCTTCGCGGTTCGACAAGGAAAAAGACGACAACATGTTTGACTCAAGTCTCGTCAGCTCCGCCAGAGCCGTTCACCGATATGTGGCCCGAGCCCCCAGCCCGCCTCGAAACAGGGTCATGACACCGGCACAATTCGAGAGATTCAAGCAGGAGAAGGAACGGACCAGCGGACCAGACACGGGCAAGGCTTCCCAAAGCAAGGCCGACGACGATGATGATGATGAGGAGGACAACTACGAGGATGACGAGGATGAAATGGAAAAGTCGAAGCAGGCGGCCAAGCAGAGAAAAAAGCAGGAGGCCCACATGGCAGTTTACCGGCAGCAGATGATGAAGATCACTGGCGAGTCGGCAAACGGTGCGCCACGGCCCGGTCTTCCCACCTCGGTCAGTGCACCGGTGATTGGCGGCCAGACACCAACCCCCGGGCAAGGCGGCTCAGACGGGTCGGATGAGGACGAGGAAATTCCTCTTGCCATCCTTGCCGCCCATGGCTTCCCCGGCAAGAACCGCCCGCCCACGCGACTCAGCTCGGTGGGATCGAACCCCAACCTCCGGGCTTCTATGATGACGCCTAACCCGCAATTGCAGCCACCCAAGCCTGCCGGTGAAAACCCCGAGGCCAGATCAAGGGCCTCTCACCTGCCAGCTTTTGCTCGAAACCTCCCCCAGGACCCCTTCGTCGGGGCGGGATTGGTTCGGAATCAGACTCGGGAATCTCTAGCTCTTGGGGGCGGCGCGGCGGCAACACAACCGACCAGTGCAGCCCAGGCTCCGCTCCCACCCGGCGGGCTTGTAGGGGTGATTGCAAGCGAGGAGCGTTCCAGGGCCATGCGTCGTGGCAGCCCCCAACTGGACAACATGAAGTACGCGAACAACGGCGCGGCTTACGATCCCATGGCCGGAATCTCCCCGCATGCCATGTACGGCACGGGCAGCTCTCCTTCGATGCCCCAGCTTCCATCCATGGGTGGTATGCCCATGGGACCTATGGCCATGGGAATGGGCCAGATGCCGCAGATGCCGCAGATGCTCACTCCTGGCGACCAAGCACAGATCCAGATGACGCAGCAAATGCAGCAGTTTATGCAGATGCAGATGCAATTCATGCAGATGATGGCGGCGAGCCAGAACGGCGGCGCTGGTGGCGTCCCCGGCATGTCTGCTCACATGCCTTCACAATCAATGGCAGACCTATCGAGGAACTCGTTTGTAGGAGACCCGAGTATGGGGATGGGGATGGGGATGGGTCTAGAGCCGCCTCGTGCCGACTCGAGAATGCGAACTATGAGCATGGTGCAGCCGAGCTCGGCGTCCTGGATCCAGCCTGCCGGTGTTTACGGAGCGCCCTCGATCCACGTCCAAGGTGCCGGTTACGCGCCTTCGATTGCGCCGTCGGAGCGAAGCAACATCGGTCTCCCTGGACGGTACCGCCCCGTGTCGCATGCCCCACCTGTTGAGCCGCAGCGCCGAGTTTCGACCATGTCAGGTGCTATCTCGGGCTGGGATCAGCCGGCCAAGACGCCCACCCCGCCGAAATCCGGTAGCAACTCAGATGACGACGACGACGAGTCTGGTTGGGAGGCCATGAAGGCCAAGAGGGAGAAGAAGAAGTCACTTTGGAAGTCCAAAAAGGGCTTCGGTAGGGAGCTTAGCGCCTTCCTGTCTTGAAGCTCACCCTCGAACCCTCACTCCAACCGTCTTTGCATAGCGAACGAAAGGCACATAAAGGGACTTGCCAGCGGAAGAAAATGTACATGGCCTTGGTTTTTGTATTCTTCTTTTATACTAATTACTCGTTTTCCTTGGAAGAATACTTGATTAGGAGGGGGTTGGGTGGGGTGGGTCTGGATGAATGGAGGAAAACCAACCCCAGAAAATTTTATTGAAGGACATATTCGTGCGCATGTGCTAGGCGTCGGCTTGGGGCTCATATCTTTTTGCTTTTCCAGTCCGTTTTTGTCTTTACTTTATTTGACGGCTAGGACTTCGAGTGCTTTGCAGTCAGAGAGAGGCTTGTGGGTTTTGAGGCCCTGAAGGGGGGGGGTTGATTCTGTCGTGATAGACAAAATTGGTCCTGAAGGGCCTGCTAATTTATTAATTCTGCATATCTCATCAGAGTTGGATCATTCAAGAAGGTCAGATAACCTATCCCATCATTAGTAGTCGGTCTATGTAATCTATCATCCATCCAACGAAGCCGGACATCTACTTGGAGATCTGCATCTCCAAGGCCCAGAGACAAAACCCAACTGCCTCCACGGCGGGTCCTCAACCGTCGCCTTGTTAGCATTCTCGTACCCCTAGGTTCCAGCTCCAAAATTCCTACAAACCCCCATCCCCACTGGGCCCATTACCAGGGTATCCGGTCGGATACCTCGGGTCATAATCATCCCCCTCGCCGTCCACGTGCTCTCTTCCGCCATGGCCAACTTCACGCCCAGTCCCATCCCTCGATCTAGCATGAGAAGCGACACTGTAATGTCTCGAATCGTACTCCATGGTGGCGGGACGGTACGAGTGCCCAACAAGCTGGCGGCTTTCCGGCGGTACCAGCGTGCCGTACTGCGGATACTCCGCATCCACGTCACGATACTGCACACGGTGATCGTCTTCGTACTGCTCCCGCCCGACCCTGATAGGCCGCCGGATGATGTAATCGCCGTGCTCATCCCGGCCTTGGATGATCTCGTACCTTTGCGCGTACCGAGGCGGGCTGGCAGGCCGGTCGAACTCGTCTGCGTACACGTAGACGTTTTGTCTTCGTTGCGGTTGAGCTCGAACATGCTCGTACTCCGGTGCTTCACCCTCGACGTAGGCCACGTTTCGGTACGTTGCGACGGGACTCCGGTGGCGGTACTGCTGCCGTCCGTAGTGAAGCTGTCGGGGTTGCGAGGTGGTTCGATGCCCGGCGTCGTGATCGTAGCGCATGTACATGGGAGATGGAGATCGACCCCGTTCCCGATAGGCGGCAGCTATGCCAGCGACTCTTGCCGGGGCATTACCAGCAACTCGATTGGCCATGGAATCTGCCAATATCAGCCCTGGTGCACTTGCCTGCTGCCCCTGACGGTGATCTGGTCTTTGGGTTTCCGCAGGAGAATGTGGATGTGCCGCGTAGTTAGCGCTGTCGTGGCCGGCTTGGGCCCACAGTTCGGGCGGTGGACCAGCTATTTGCGGTATCGATCCGTGGCGATAGCCTAGCACGGTCGCCGGTGCTAAGCTGGCGAAGGTGCCGTAGGCTGTGCCGGGATATTGACCGCCACGACTAAGAGGAGGAGCGTCGCTGTCGACTTCTCCTGCAACGACGACAGAGCTGGTGGTATAGTTGCAGGATGCTTGACTTGCCGTCGTCGCTTGGTATGTTGCCTGAGCAGCGGGTGGGGCTGGAGTGGCGACTATCGAGCGCTTGGTTTGCCCATTCTGCCGTGGGTCGAGCTTGAACGGTTGGTCAGCCGGCCACTCGGCTCTCCAGTATACCACAGCACTCCCCTGGCTGAGCGACTCCGTATGCTTCGCGGCGTAGTGCTGTATGACACCTTCAAGCCCGTATAGCCGTGTATTTCCCTCGCAGCCACTGCACGCAAAGAGCTCTTTCCGGAGCGGTTCAGTGTGGGGTTTGATTTTCAGGTCAAAAACCCATTTCATGTTCTCGAGAGTGAGCTTTCTCGTCCATGGACCCTCGGCCGCTTCGTCAACGAGGGTCTGCCCGGCAGCCTTCGCCACTACTTCCTGCTCGCCGACATGTGCGTAAAATTCTGCCCGGATGGTTGCCAAGACTTGGGCAGCGAAGGCGAGGCAGTTGTCCTTATTCAGCTTGCGTCCATCTTTCCACTTTTCTCTAATCGTCTGGTCAGCAAGCGCGGCAAGCTTGGCCCGAACCGGCCCCTGCATGTCATCCCACTGTCGATCAACCGACTCCTTTGCCAGGGCGGTTGCGAGCTTCTCCTCGAGCTTCTCTCGCGTCTGCTTCTCCTGCTCCATGCTCTGCTGCGCCAATTGCTCAGCCCCATCCCTCTGTGCAAGCAGTCTTGGCTTTAGGACGTCCCAGGCCACATCATCTAGGGGCGCACTAATCTGGATGGCTGCTTGGAAGGATGGGATATATGTCAGGACCGTGCCGGGCAGAGGAGGCTCCAGAAACATGGCTCGACGTTCGATTTCGCTTCGTCGTCGGTCTTTAGCCATCTCCACATCCTCCCTTGTGCGCCCTTGCCTGATCTTGGCAGGTCCTGTTGTCCGTGGCTGTTGAGGGACGGTTTCCTCAGCCATGTTATCGGATACATGATGCACCAACTGAGCTGGAGGGATTCGAGTTTCACGCATTCGAGAGAACCCCCCGCCAGCACCCCACTTGTCCCAGCGAGCATGATCGTTTCGTGCCTCCTTTCCTCGCTCCTCCAGGCCTTTGATCCACTCCTCAGCAGCAGCCTGGCCCATCTTCTTCACCACCACGAATTCATCCTTGATGGCATCCACTTGTTCTCTCCAGAAGATTTTGGTTAACTGAGGCTGCGGGGAAGAGGTTGGCCGACTGTACTGGAGCGACAACAGGCTGATAGGAACCATCTGATCGGTGACGAAAGCAAACGGCAGAGCCGGTATCAAGATCGATGGCATTGTTGGCGAGAGAAGGACATCGATCTCCTATGAACCATTAGCTTCGTTAAACCCCAGTGGCCTGCGTTCTGCGACTGTCATTGCACGTGTACCTTGCATGTTTTCTGGACGAGGCACTCGGCGCACGTCTTAACCGCGAATGGGAGGACAAGAAACAAGGGAGCCGTTCCTGCCTTGATCACCGGCTCTTCGCTCGTCTTTCTTCTGTCGTCCTTGAGATATGGCGTGCCAATCTTGCCACAGATTTGGCATCGAGAGGAGCAAACAAGCTGCCACATGTCTACCTCAGAGCAGCCTTTGAGTGGTGCTGGCATTCTCGGCCAGAAACACCTTCTCGAGGCTTGCCAAATAGCATCGGGCTTCAAGCAAGACAAACTGCCACCCGGCGCGGAAGCAGGTATGGGTGTCATCGTTGGTGAATGAGGATCTAGGTACGAGTTGAATAATTTGCTGGTTTGCTTCAAATTACCAAGTGTGGGCGGTGGAAGAAAAGTAAAGATATGATGCCATATCTCTGGGGGTAGGTGGGAGAACTTGTTGCACTCAGGTTCCCGCGAGAAAAGCAGGCCGTCGCCATGATTAGATCTCTTGGCTGATCGAGATGGGTCCTCTGTAGCCTTTCGTTTGCGCATTCCCAGAGGAAGGTGCACGTCAGAGCTATCACGACCATCAAGTGCAGGACTAGTATCGGCAGCGGTGATACCAGTGGTGACCGTCAACTGGGAAGCACCTAGTTGATTCTTCACATCTCCAGCAGAATCGCCAGCAATGCCGGCAGCTGCCGGAGACTCGTCATAAAGCACGTCGCTCTGTTCCACACCGACCGCTGAGCGCTGTGAAACGGTAGTGCTGGTCTGAATGCCAGGAATGAATAATTGTGGAAATGACTCCATCTTGACCTGTTCTTGTCAAGATGTACGAGGTTCATGTGGTTGAAGCATGACGAGAGAGAGAGAGAGCGAAAGCGCGCACGAGTGCAAGTATTTTGTGTTGTCAACACTTGTCTTTTCGTTCCATGAGACGCGAACTATGGACCTGCTTGGCCAAGTATGTAACAGACCTGGGAGCAAGCCAGCGACGAGGCTGGCGTGAAGAAGAAACCGAGGGAGAGGGGCTGATGAGCTGTAGATTCAATGTTGTTCAAGCACCAACGCCACAATATCGTCAATAGGTTGATGAAGGTCGAGCGGGTTTGACGCGAGCCCCAACGATGAGAATTTTGCAAGGCTGAGGCCCCAAATACGAGGCGGGGTCGATGGACACAGAATAGACATTCTGCCCACACCTGCCAATATCACACCACCCGGATTTAGCTACTCCGCACGCTTCCCTTCTCGTCTCTCTTTAATGTTCCGCTCTACGTATATAGCCATTGATCTAATACTTCTTTCTCGTCTCGTTAGTAGATATCTGGACGGTCGGAATCGGCCTGATTATCTGGATTCTGTCGTCAGGTCACGTGACCAGGGATTGCTGAAGAATTTGTGTCCTGCTCCCATTGGAACAACTGGCGACCGACTGGACAGGCCAAGCCAGAACACGGCAACTGGCAAGCATATCAAGGTACCGATACCCGTACTATGATAGTTGCGTGGTAGTATCCGTATGATGAACATAGATAAATGCTTCGCAAAAGCACACGGAGACAAAGAGAATGAATAGCTGCAAGCTACGGCAAGGAATCGCTCCACAGAGAACACATCGACCGTCGGCATGGAATCATGGACAGAAACCTAATAAGAAGCTCCTCGGCAGCGGGGAACTAAGACGATGCTTTATTGGCCGGCCCCTTTGCCCCTTTGCCCGTGTGGTTGGCGGTGACCAGGGTTGAATGTCGAGCCTCAGCTCCCATTGACGAAAGGCTGAGCACTTGCGCTACCATGTGCAGAGCGGGAGAATCGTCTCACAATGTGTTGAGACCTAGAGCAGGAGTCAGGAGCCAACTCAGGCGGTCCAGCCAACAGAAATTTAGCTCCGAAAGATTACAGGTCCTTGGATTAGTTACCCCTCCCAGGCATTACATACATATCTGTTCAAATTCACTTTTTTCGGAATTTATCCGTGCTCCGTGCCTACTTCGTGCATCCCAAATCGATGACGATTTGGGCAACACGAAGGTCGGCCGGAAAAGATCCCGGCACCCCAGTCCCATCGATAAAGAACGAAGATTTGCAAGATTTGTTTTCGACAAGGCAAAACCGAGCCTATACCTCTGCATGCGGACAAAGCCCAAAGAACCAGCGAACCAGCACTGCGAGAAATCAACACACATGACCGCCTCGTTCGGGTTGGTAGCTCGTGGCCGAGGGTCCTTGCAGGGGCAGGCTAAGGCGCGCCACACAGCGTCAGAGACGGGGGATGCAGGCCTTGGCAGGGGCGCGTCATTTTGCGACGATGGTGGTGTGAGGGTAGCCAACACGAGATTCTGCATCTTCGGCAATCGACAGGTCTTTACTCTTGATTAAAGTTCCCATGAGCAGGGCACACGTTTGAAAGCTCAAGCAAAATGCTGCATGCTTGCTTCAATAGCCAAGAATCCCACGCAAGAACACAAGTTCTTTTTCATCAGTATAATCATGTTTCGTCGCAAGAGGGACGAGAACAGGATCGCGGGGACGCTTGAGTCTGGAGAAACAGGGGGGTACCTACCTACCAGGAACATGGTGCCGAGACCATGGAGATCGGAAGGAAGAAAATTTAATCCTCGGACCCACCTGAAAACCGCAAGCGCGCAATTTAAAATTGAGATTTGGCGTGATGGCTATTCTCATGCACCATTCGACCACAATAATGATCCATTGGACCTGCAAATTCGCCGGTAGGGGTAGCGGTACAGCTCTGCTTCGTAGCATTGGGTGCCACATGCTATTCGTACGGAGTACCTGTGCCCGTTCATCAAAATTGGAATCGACATCGATTCTCGTAATAGCTTGTCGGGCTTTAACAAACGAAGTGCATTAATTCTTGGAATTTTTGGCCAGCCCGCACAGGTTGGGGCAAGGAAGGGCGCACTACTGCTGTTTCAATTCTCGGCGGACACAGCTAGAGTTCATCATAGCTAGCAAGGGCCTAGGCAATTCCGACGTTAGGGTCGCCCAGCAAATGAGAGAGGTTGGGACATGACCGTCGCATTGACACAAGCTCGACATCCACTTTGGACCAGAAGACCAAAAGCGACGACTCAAGGCTGGAAAAGCGACGTCGATGGAAGATTGCGAGTCGGGGCTTGCAAAAAGTAGCCGCGGCAGCTCGGAGCCTCCAATGTCCCCTGCAGGGTCGCCCCTTGGCCCCTCGGCCCACTAGCTTCAATGGCAAGCCTCCTTATCTCCTTTGGGCACATTTGAATCTTGATACCTAGCAGCATCCATCGAAGCTGCCTGCCAATGCCTGACGCGCCATGGCCACTGGCCAGGCCTCAGAGCGAGCGTGGACCTCAATGGAGACCGTGTCGGGTGTAGAAAGGTACAGAGAGTACATCTTCCAAAACAGTGCATCGGAGGGCCCTGTCGCCAAGCCCCAATCCCGTGCATTGGAGCCGAAAGCCACACGTCGCGCCTGAGTCCTGGCGACAAAGCATCCGTAGGCAGTGGGTGACTGGGTGTAGGTTTTGCGGCCAGCCACGCTCTGTTTATATTAAACACGCTGCCGTCCACTCCCCTAGACGGTCGTCTCTCTTCTCGAACTTCGGAACTTGTGAATTCTTATCCCTGGTACTAGGTGCTACTCTACGCTCGTTAATTCCCTACTTCTGGTTCTTCTCGCTCTCTCTACGCCCCAACTTTACCGTAATCGTATAATACCTCTTCACGCCAAAATGCTCTTCAACCAGGTCCTCTTCGCCGCCGTCTTCGCGGTTGCCGCGAGCGCCCAGAACGACACCGCCCCTACTGACGCGCAGAAGGAGTGCTATGCCAAGTGCGACTCTGGTGATGTCGTCTGCCTCGCTCACTGCCCCGGCTTTGTAAGTCACCAAACTCTGACCTGAGCCGCGGGAGCCACCGGATTAACAAGTCAACAGGTCCCCAGCCCAACTGAGGAGGACATTGCCAAGCTGAACGACTGCTCGGTCGCCTGCGAGCAGGGTGACGGCAGCCCCGCGGCCACGGACGCCTATGGCAAGTGCCTGGCAGACTGCGCGGAGAAGTACTGTATGTATTAGCCCTCTTCAAGTTGCTCTTGTTACTTGGTAGCTAATCTGTTTGACCCAGACTTCGCCAGTGGCGTCGGTACTCCCAACCAGGGCTTCGGCGGTTCCAGCGACTCCTCTTCGGGCTCCGGCTCGGGATCCGGTGGCAGCGGAAGCGGAAGCGGCGATGATTCGAAAGACGGCGGCGACTCCGACTCCAAGTCTGATGGCGGCAACTCGACTGATTCCTCCAACAGCGAAGGCGACAAGGGCAACAGTGCTGCCACACTCGTTGCGTCTTCTCTCGTCGGCTTTGTGGCTGCCATGCTCGCCCTTTAAGTTGCGGTGGAGTCGAAGTTGCGGTGGCGATTTCGTTGGTTGTTTTGACTTGTTCGGGGCTCCCGTTGATTCTCGATCCCCGTAGCTGTCTCCGATATAATACATGCCATCGAAAGTCTAGATACCAGACATGCAATGTTTTTAATCTTCGTCGAGTGACTCTCTTGCTTTCTGCTGACAGTGCTCGTCGGCTCCCGTGAAAGCCTGTCGAGAGGTTTCTATAATCGCATGCTCGGTGTATGACTTGGTACCCAGGAGAAGCATCACCATGCGCCACGACCGGTACAAAACGGGCAGTGGGGGATCTTTCCGGAAAGAAAAAGACCACAGGGCTTTGGCCAAG